>JGI994J12354_10005301_pt1 | contig 11159 bp, 10 predicted proteins | sample IntmicLarv3ML3BL_FD_12354 | JGI IMG/M metagenome (IMG submission 12354) | reverse complement strand
CGACGCCGGCCCGCGCGCAAGCCCGCCCCCCCGCCCCGACGCGCCGTCGCAGTGCACACCCGCCCCCTCACCGTTTTGCAAGTGCTTCGCTGGCTTGGGGCCATCGGGGCCGTGCTGGGCATCATGTACATGATCGTCAGCCGCGACGCCCGCATTGCCGAGCTGCACCGCGAAAACCAGCGCATCACCACCCAAATGCTGCTCTTGCGTGAGCAGCAGGAACTGGCGCTGGTCAACACCGCCACCTCGCAGTCTATGGCCGCGCTGATGGCCCAGGCCCAGGAGATGGCACTGCCCACCCAAGAGCAGGAGCGTTCCTTTTCTGTCGCCGAGCCGACTGCCGCCCCGCCTGATCCCACACCGCCACCAACCACCTGGGCCCTGCCCGCCTGGCTGCGCCGCATCTTCGGGTAACGGCCTTGTCCGTCTTTGGAGGAGAACTTGGAGAAGAACCGCGTCGATACCATCGGACTGCAAGATCTTCAGACCCAGCGCAGAACCACCTGCCTGCTTATATTGGTGGGTGTGTTTTTTTTGGTGTTGGTCGGGAGACTCTTTTGGCTGCAAGTGATCAAGAGCCAAGAACTGCAAGAAAAGGCCCAGAGTCAATGGATGCGCACCCGGCAGATCACCCCCGACCGGGGCAAGATCACCGACCGTAACGGCCGGGTGCTGGCCCAATCCATTGTCTGCGAGACCGTGCTGCTGCGCCCCCGCCAAATCACCGACGGCGACTTGGTGGCCGACGCGCTGTCCGCCATCTTGGGTATGCCGCGCGATTACATCATCCAACGCACCGTCAAGGACGGAAAAGTTTTTGAGCACGTGCTCAAACGGCAAGTGACCGAAGAACAAGCCGATGCCATCCGCGCGCTGAACTACAAGGGCGTCGTGCTGGCCCCCGACCGCAAGCGAGCCTACCCCGAGGGCGAGGCCTATGGCCGATTGATGGGCTACACCTCGATCGACGGGCTGGGACAGGACGGCATCGAGTTGATGTTTGATAAACTACTGGAAGGCAAGATGGGCTACCTGACCGCCGAGACCTCGCCCTCGGGCGAGGAACTGCCCTATGGCGACGACACCTACGTCCCGCCCATCCCGGGCTTGAACGTGTGTCTGACCATCGACGACGAGTTGCAGGCCTTTGCCATGCAGTGCGCGCAAGAGGCCATGGCGCATTACGAGCCAAAATACGCCGGCATCCTGGTCATGGACACCCGGGACGGTTCGATCCTGGCCAACGCCGTAACGCCGACGATGAATGTCAACCAACCGCCCCGCGACGATCTTGCCCTGCTGCGGTCGTTGTCGCGCAATCCTATGATCCAAGACAACTACGATCCGGGATCGACCTTTAAAATCGTCACGGTTGCCGCCGCCCTGATGGAGGGATTGACCACGCCCGAGGAGGAGTTCACCTGCAACGGCGGGCGCACCATCGACGGCGTGCACATCGGCTGCTGGAAGCGCGACGGCTCCCACGGCACCCAAACCCTGAAAATGGCCGTGCGCAACTCCTGCAACTCCTGCTTTATGGACCTGGCGCTACGGCTGGGTAAGGAGCGATTTTACCATTATTTACAGCTTTTTGGTTTTGGGCAAATCACGGGTATCGACTTCCCCGGCGAGGCCCGCGGCATCATCCAGCCCATTCAATATGTCACCAACGTCGACCTGGCTTGCATGGGCTTTGGCCAGTCAATCTCGACGACACCGTTGCAACTGCTTCGCGCTTTTTCGATCTGTGTCAACGGCGGCACAGCCGTCTCTCCCCACCTGTTGCACTCGGTGACCGATCAGGAAGGCACGCTCGTAACCGAGACCTACACCGGGCCGGGCGAGCGCATCATCAGCGAGCAAGTCAGCGCCGTGTTGCGCGATATTCTCGAGTTTACCGTGCGCGACGGGGCCAAGGGAGCCTATGTGCCCGGCTACCGGGTCGGCGGCAAGACGGGCACCTCGCAAAAGTTTGAAGATGGCAAACTCATCCAAGGCCGCCACGTCGCTTCCTTTGTCGGTTTTGTGCAGGGCAACGATCCCCGCTTTGCCGTGCTTGTTATCGTCGACGAGCCCCAGACCGACGTTGACTACGGTGCCGTGGTCGCAGCGCCCCTGGCGGGGCAGTTCCTGGCTAAGGCCGTCGAACAGCTCAAGATCCCCAAAGATCCCCTGCCGGGCGAGGAAACCGTGCTGCAAACCACCGTCGTGCCCGACGTCGTGGGCATGAGCGCCGAGGCCGCCATGGCCGCGCTGACCGAGGCGGGGCTGGAGGGATTTGCAACGGGCGATGGGGCGATTCTGTCGCAATTCCCCGAGGCAGGCGCGATCGTTTATACCAAGACCGCCGTGCGCCTGACCAACACCACCCCTTGGGCCCAGGACGGTCGCCAGGCCGTGGTTCCCGACTTATACGGGATGTCGTTGTCGGAGGCCTACTCACTGTGCGCGACGCGAGGGCTGGTGCTCAAGGTTTACGGATCGGGACTGATCATCTCGCAGGATCTTGTGGCGGGGGCCATCGTGCCCCAGGGAACCCAAGTGACGGCGCAGTTTTCCGCGCCTCCCGCGACGCCATCGCAATAGCCATCGCATTTTAGAGAGGAAGACACCATGGACTTGCATCACGTGCTGGCAGGCATTCGGCCTTTCCCCGCCGCGGGGGCGCCGGACATCACTGCCGTGCACCATGACTCGCGCAAGGTTGGGCCGGGCTCGCTGTTTTGCTGCTTGACCGGATTGCACGAGGACGGCCATCAATATGCCGCCGCCGCCGTGCGCCGAGGGGCGGTGGCTTTGCTGTGCGAGCGCAAATTGCCCATCGCCGTGCCCCAGATCATCGTGCCCGACACCCGTGCCGCCATGGCACTGGCGTGCGGCAACTTTTTTGGCAACCCCGCCGCCCACATGGTCATACTGGGCATCACGGGCACCAACGGCAAGACCTCGGCCACCCACATGCTGCAAGCCATCGGCCGGGCCTTTGGCAAAAAGGTCGGCCTGATCGGCACTGTCGGGGCCATGATCGACGGCGAAAAGCTGGCCTTTGAAACCGCGACCTCGACGACCCCAGATCCCTGGGATCTGCACGGACTGCTACGCCGCATGGCCGACGCCGGCGTGCAGTGGGTGGCCATGGAGGTCACCGCCCACGCCTTATGGCTGCGCAAGCTGGCGGGCATCAAGTTCGCCGCGGCGGGCTTTTTGAACCTGACCCAAGATCATTTGAATGATTTTGGCACGATGGCGGCCTATTTCGACGCCAAGAAAAAGCTCTTTGCCGGCCACAGCCTGCAAGCCGCCGTCTGCGTTGACCAGCCCGAGTTGGCCCGCCTGTTCGAGGACCTGACCCTGCCCAAGATCTCCTTTGGCGAAGCCGACAATGCCGAGGTACGAGTCAGCGACATTGCCCTGCGGCCCGACGGCGTGGACCTGCGGTTGGGCGACGCCGACAAGGGCGTCGACGTCACGCTGCCCATGCCGGGGCGGTTTTCGGCGCAAAATGCCGCCTGCGCGGCGGCCATCGCCCGGTTGCTCGGCGTGCCCTGGGCCGTCATCCGCGTGGGGCTGATGAACGCCCGGGTGCCCGGGCGCATGGAATCCGTGTCGGGGGGCATCGCGCACTTTTATGTCGACTACGCTCACACGCCCGACGGGCTGGAGAACACCCTGTCCTCGGCCCGGGCCCTGTGCCGGGGCAAGCTGTGGGCGGTGTTTGGCTGTGGCGGCGACCGCGACGCCGGCAAACGCCCCTCCATGGGGGCCATCGCCGGTCAGCTGGCCGATCACATCATTCTGACCAGCGACAACCCGCGCAGCGAAGACCCGGATGCCATCATCGCCCAGATTGCCGATGGTCTGCCCGAGGGGGTGGATGCCGTGCGGCTGGCCGATCGGGCCGAGGCCCTGGCCTATGCCGTGGCCCATGCCGCGACGGGCGACGTGGTGATTGTCGCGGGCAAGGGACACGAGGACTATCAGGAGATCAACGGGGCNAAGCGGCCCTTTGACGACCGCGAGGTTTTGGCGCGTCTACTGAACTAAGGCACTGTACGGGAGAAAAGAGAGATGTTACACGAGTTTCGTTCCATGCTGTGGCCGCTGGCCGCGGGGATTCTGCTGGCGTTTTTCGGGGGATTTTTGCTGTTCCCCAACATGATCCCCGCCCTGCGCAAGTTAAAATACGGCCAGCAAGTACGCGACGACGGGCCTGCCAGCCACCTGGTCAAGCAGGGCACGCCGACCATGGGCGGCATCGGCTTTTTTGCCGTCATCCCCATCGCGACGGGGCTGGTGGTGTGGTTCCTGGGCGGGCGCAGTTGGGTGCTGGCGGGCGCGGCGCTGGTATACGGCCTGCTCAACGGCGTGCTGGGGTATCTGGACGATTATGCCAAGGTGGCCAAAAAACGCTCGCTGGGACTGACGGCCAAACAAAAGTTGGCGGGGCAGATTCTGCTGTCGGGCGGGTTGGCCTGGTTTTGCTATGCCCACACCGGGGACGCGCTGTTGCTGCCCTGGGGCGGCGTTTGGACGCTGGGCGTGTGGCTGATTCCGCTGACGACCTTCCTGGGCGTCGGCTTCACCAACGCCGTCAACCTCATCGACGGCTTGGACGGGCTGTGCGGCACGGTCACGGCGGTGGTCATGGCGGCCATGGCGCTGATCGTCGGGGCGTTGTCCTCGGTACAGACCGACGCCGCCGTCGCCCAACAGATGATGGGGCTGGCCGTGTTGTGCGGCGCGGTGGCGGGGTGCTGCCTGGCCTTTTTGCGGGTCAACGCCTATCCGGCACAAGTGTTTATGGGCGACACCGGGGCCATGCTGTTGGGCGGGCTGGTGGTCGCGATCTTTTGCCTGTCGGGGCTGACGCTGCTGCTGCCGATCATGGGCGGCATGTACCTGGCGACGGCGCTGTCGGTCATGATCCAGGTGGGATATTTTAAAGTCGCGAAGGGCAAACGCTTTTTCCGCATGGCCCCCCTGCACCACCACTTTGAAAAGGGCGGCATGTCCGAGAGCCGCATCGTGGCGATGTACACGGGCATCACGGTGGCGCTGTGCCTGGCCGTTGTGATTTGGGTGGCGGTATGACAAACATGCAGCTTCGCGGGCTCAAGGCCGCCGTGCTGGGCATGGCGCGCAGCGGGGTTGCCGCGGCACGGCTGTTGCTGTGCCATGGGGCGCAGGTGACACTGATGGACGCCAAACCCTTGGCGGATATGTCCCAGGAGGCACGCGCACAAATGGCCGAGCTGCCCTGCGGCGGGCGTTTTGGAGCGGATATTGCCCTGCCCGAGGAACTGGATTTGCTGGTGGTCTCGCCCGGCGTACCCGTCAACGCCCCCTTGTTAGTGCAGGCGCGGGAGCGGGGTGTCGAGGTCATCGGCGAGCTGGAGCTGGGCTACCGCTTGTGCCCCACCCCCAACATCGCCGCCATCACGGGCACCAACGGCAAGACGACGACGACGGCCTTGCTTGGCTGTATCTTTGGCAAAACCGGGCGTCCTTTCGCCGTCGCAGGCAACATCGGCACGCCCCTGTGCGAGTTGGTGGACGGTCTGGCCCCTGACGCCCTGGTGGCCTTGGAAGTCTCGAGCTTTCAGCTCGAGACCGTTTGCGATTTCCACCCCCGCGCCGCCGCCCTGCTGAACCTGACGCCCGACCACCTCAACCGCCACGGCGACATGGAGGGCTACTTGGCCGCCAAGGCGCGTATCTTTGAAAACCAGCAACCCGGCGACAGCGCCATCTACCGCGCCGAGGATCACCGCGTGGGCGACGCCGTGCGGGCTTACGCCGGCGACGTGGTGGCGTTTTCGCGGTTGCAAGGCTTGCGCGAGGGTGTTTTTGTGCAGGGAGACGACATCGTCTGGGCGCGTGGAGGCGAAGGCGGCGTGATTGCGCCGCTGGCCAGCCTGCGCATCCGCGGTGGGCACAACGTCGAGAACGCCCTGGCCGCGGCGGCCCTGGCCCTGGGCGTGGGCGTGTCTGTAGAGGACATCGCCGCAGGATTTGCCGACTTCCCCGGTGCCGCCCACCGCATGGAGATGGTGGGGTGTTTTGGCGGCATGGAGTGGGTCAACGATTCCAAGGGCACCAACCCCGACGCCACCATCAAAGCCCTGGAAGCCGCCGACCGCCCCACCGTGCTGATTGCCGGGGGTGACGACAAGGGCACCCCCTTTGACGAAATGGCCCAGCTGATCGCCAGCCTGGACCTGCACCACGTGGTGCTGATGGGTATGACGGCGCGCAAAATCCTGGACGCTCTGACCCGGTGCAGCTACGCCAAGACAACGCTCGCGGGCAGTCTGGAAGAGGCCGTCGACCTGGCCGCCGGGCTATGTCCCATCGGCGGGCAGGTGTTGCTGTCGCCGGCGTGTGCCTCGTTTGACATGTTCCGCAACTATGAGCACCGCGGCGAGGAGTTCGCGCGGTTGGCGCGGAAACGGGAGGGTACCGATGGCTAAAGCGGCAGTAAAGAAACCTCAGATCGATCGATTTTTGCTGATCCTGGCCCTGGCGTTGACGGGGCTTGGGTTGGTATTGTTGTACGACGCCAGTTATGCCACGGCGTTGGTCAAGTTCAACGACAAGATGTATTACGTCAAATCCCAGATCGTGGGCGCGGGGCTTGGGCTCGTCGCCATGTTCGTCATCTCACGGCTCAACTACCAGTGGCTCAAACACCCCGTCATCGTACTGGGGTTGATGGTGGTGTCCATTGGCTTACTGGCGGCGGTTTTGATCGTCGGCGTCGAGCTCTATGGCGCCAAACGCTGGCTGAATCTGGGCATTTCGGTGCAACCCTCGGAGATCGCCAAGTTTGCCATGGTGCTCTTCCTGGCCTATTATCTCGAGCGCAACCGACGGCACATGAATCGCTTTTGGGTGGTGTATGGCTGGCCGATAGCGGCACTTGGCATCATTGCGATGCTGATTATGGCCCAGCCCAACCTGTCCACGACCATCCTGATTGGCGTGACAACCATGACCATGATCCTGGTGGGCGGGGCCCGCGTCAAGCACTGGCTTGGTGTGTGCGGGGCGGGACTGGCGGCCGTGGTGGTCTTTATCTTTTCGGCGGAATACCGCATGAAGCGCATGTTGGCTTTTCTCCATCCTTTTAACGCCCCCTCGGACGAAGGGTATCAGCTGGTGCAATCGCTCTACGCCATCGGCGCGGGCGGTTGGTTTGGCATGGGGTTTGGCAACAGTCGGCAAAAGTTTTCCTTCCTGCCCTTTGCCGAGAGCGACTTTATCTTTGCCATCATTGCCGAGGAATTCGGTTTTATCGGATGCATTTTCCTGCTGAGTCTTTTTGCCCTGTTGATCTGGCGGGGCATCCGCATTGCCCTGGCGGCGACCGACCACTTTGGCGCGCTGTTGGCCTGTGGGCTGACGGCCTTGATCGGCTTCCAGGTCATTATCAACGTCGCGGTTGTCACGGGCACTATGCCGCCCACGGGACTGCCCCTGCCCTTTATCTCGCAGGGTGGTTCATCGCTGACGATCGTACTGGCCGAGATCGGCGTGCTACTGGCGATTTCGCGAAAGATGAAGCGGGCGGATTGACAAAGCATGGTATAATAGGAACCTATCCGGCGATTTACGAAGGAAGGGATGGCGCGCGGTGAAGATCAGACGGTTTTTCTTGGCGGTGGTGGTGATGGTGGTGGTGTTATACTCCGTCATTCTGATCGACCGCCGGCTTTTGATCGTGCGAAGCGTCACCGTCACAGGCAACGCTGACATCTCGACCGCCATCATCCTGGAACACGCGGGGGTGGAGCCCGGCATGTCGGTGCTGCAACTGCGCCGCGGCAAAATGCGCGACAACATCATGCTGATCCCCTACATGCGCAGTGCGACCGTGCGCGTGGGGCTCAAGGGGCATGTAGTTATCGAGGTTTCCGAGCGCCGTGCCAAGGCCCAGATGGCCTTTGGCAACGAGATCTACTTTATCGACGACGGCGGCATCCTGCTGGAAAAAGCGCCCGCGCCCGATTATATCAGCCTGCCGCGCATCATCGGCGTGCAGATCGAGGAAACCCAGGTCGGCGAGAAACTCCAGCTGCCCTCCTTCACCCAGTTGGCCACGGCCACCGAGCGCAAGGAGGCCACCGAACAGGCCAAACTGCTGTTCGCCGTCGCCACCCGCACGCTGACGGCCCTGCAAGAGGCGGGGATTGTCGAGCTGATCGAGAGCATCGACGTCACCCGCCCTCACGAAGTGACCATGGTCCTGCGCAGCGGCATGACGGTGTTGCTGGGCCCCGCCACCGACCTGACCGCCAAGGCCCAATCGCTGGCCGCCGTGCTGCCCACGCTGTTTGCCGAAAACCGACACCTGGGCACATTGGACGTGTTTGACGCCGATCGACCCGTGTGGTCGCCGCCGGAAACGCCGTGAATCTCGAACAAGCCATCGCCGCCTTCCCCCCGCCCGCCGGGCTGACGGGTTTGCCCTTGGCCGTGGCGCGGCGGTTGGATGAATGCGGCATTGCCTGCGCCTGGTTTGTGCACCCACCCGTGGTATCGATCGACCAAGCCCGCGCCGTGCGGCGCGAGCCGACCGAGGTGGGGCACTGCAAAAACCTGTACGCCACGCCCGTGCGACGGGGGGAAGAGCGCAACTTTTTGTTGTCCATCCCCGAGCACAAGCGGGCTGATTTCCACGGCGTCGCGCGGCAGATCGGCACGACCAAGCTGCAGTTGATCGGAGCCGAGGGCCTGCTGGAGGTGCTTGGCGTGATGCCGGGCGCCGTCTCCCCCCTGTGCCTGGTGCGGCCCGAGGCCGCCGCAGTCACGCTGCTGCTCGACCTCGATCTGCGCGAGCAGCAGGCCGTGTGTTTTCACCCCGGCATCAACACGGCGTCGGTCAGCTTTTCGCAGGCCGATTTTGGACGATTCCTCGATCGCTTACCAAACCCCATTGTGTGGGTGGAGAATCTGTGATGGAACACACTCAAGCCATGGCCGCCGCGCTGGAACAGGCGCGGCTGGCCGCAGCACGGGGCGAGGTGCCCGTTGGCGCGGTGGTCGTGCGGGGCGATGAGATCATCGCCGCGGCGGGCAACCGTGTGGAAGAGCTGGACGACGCCACGGCCCACGCCGAGATGCTGGCCCTGGCGCAGGCGTCGCGGGTTGTGGGTGACTGGCGGCTGACGGGCTGCCTGCTGGTGGCGACACTCGAACCCTGCGCCATGTGCGCGGGCGCGGCCTATAACTCGCGCGTTGACGGCGTAGTATTTGGCGCCGCCGATCCCCGGCTGGGTGCGCTGGGCTCGGCGCAAAACGTGTACGACGCCCTGCCCGCGCCGCCCTGGGTAGTCGGGGGCGTGGATGGCGAGATCGCGGGACAGCTGCTGAAAGATTTTTTTGCCGCCCGGCGGCGGGAGCCCAAGTATAAAGACGCCGAAGAAGGCGTATAATTCGGCATCTCTTTGCGGGAGGTGCCCGGCGACATGGGTTTGAATTTGCCGTTGGTGGGGGTGGCGGTGTATGCCGTCGCGCTCGTGGCGTTGTATTTGGCAGGCAAGCTGTTGGCCCTGCCGCTGAAGTGGACCTTGCGGTTGATCGGCAACGCCCTGCTTGGGGCCGTTGCGCTGGTGCTGATCAACGTCATCGGCGGGCCGCTTGGCCTGCACATCGGCGTCAATCCCCTGACCGCGGGCATCGTCGGGGTGCTGGGGGTGCCAGGGGTTTTGCTGTTGGTTATTCTGCGATTCGTGTTATAATAAACCATTCTTGTGAAGACAAAGGATGGTTGGTTTTATGAAACTGCTTGCCATTGATTTGGGGGCCTCGTCGGGACGGGTCATGCGCGTGACCTGGGACGCGACGATTAAGCTTGAAGAACTCCACCGCTTTGCCCGCCCGGCCACGATGGTGGACGGGTTTTTGGTGCACGATTTGCAGGGCATTTGGCAAGAAATCCAACACGGCATCGCCCTGGCCGCTCCCGGCGGGTTTGACTGCATCGGCGTGGACAGCTGGGGATGCGATATCGTGGCGGTGGGCGGCGACGGCCAATGGCTGGCCCCTGCCCTGCACTACCGCGATGCAAGCCATGCGGTGGGTGTTGGGATGGTGGAGGCCGTGGTTGATCGCGCGTCGCTCTATCGGCAGACGGGGTTGCAATTTTTGCCCTTTAACACCATTTATCAACTGGCGGCCCTGCGAGCGCGGACGCCGGAATTGTTGGCACAAGCACGCTTGTTGCTGCCCATGGCCGACGCCATTTGCCATCGCCTGACGGGCGTTGCGGCGACCGACCTGACCATGGCCTCGACGATGGGTTTGTTGGGGCTGGACGGGGCGTGGGATGCCGAATTGACGAAGTTAGTGGGGGCAGCCGGGTTGCTGCCCGAGCTCTCCCCCATGTTCGCGGCTCGGGGGCAATTGCTGCCCGAGGTTTGCCGCGCCTGCGGGTGCCCAAGCGTGCCCGTGATGACCGTGGGGGGGCACGACACCGCCAGCGCCGTGGCCGCCGTGCCCGCCGTGGGGGATTTTGTGTATCTTTCGGCGGGAACTTGGTCGCTGGTGGGGGTGGAGTCCGATACACCCCGGCTGGATGATCCCCACCTGACCAACGAGCGGGGTATCACGGGCAGTTACCGCGTGCTGCGCAACGTCATGGGGGCCTGGCTGTTGCAGGAGACCCGACGGGTGTGGTCCGAGCAGGGCAATGATGTTTCCTTTGCCCGCATGGAGCAAATGGCCGCCGGGGCGGACGCGTGCGGGTTAATCGACCCCGACGACGAGCGGTATGCGCCGCCCGGGGATATGCCCGCGCGCATTGCCGCCGATTTGGCCGAACGGGGCCTGCCCGTACCGCGCGACGAGGCGCAGGTGCTGCGGGTCATCGTCGATTCTCTGGCCGAAAAGCACGCCCGGGTCTACCGCCAACTGGGCGGCAAGGGGCCCATCCACATGGTGGGCGGCGGCAGCCAGAACAGCCTGCTCTGCCGCCAAACCGCCCAACGCGCAGGGGTGCCCGTGATGTCGGGACCCGTGGAGGCGACCGTGCTGGGCAACGCCGCGGCCCAGGCCATCGGCATGGGCGCGTGCGACGGGTTGGCCCGGGCGCGCCGTCTGATCGGCGAGAGTTTCCCCGTGCGGGAGTATTGAGGCGAAGGCGGCGTTTTTGCAGGGGG
>JGI994J12354_10005300_pt1 | contig 11159 bp, 5 predicted proteins | sample IntmicLarv3ML3BL_FD_12354 | JGI IMG/M metagenome (IMG submission 12354) | reverse complement strand
AGACAGACAGACAGACAGACAGACAGACAGACAGACAGACAGACAGACAGACAGACAGACAGACAGACAGACAGACAGACAGACAGACAGACAGACAGACAAGGATAGCTCTGTCTATTTTTTCTATCGTTCCGGCTATTTTTGAGAGCGTTTTGTTTCTCCTTGCAGGAAAGCTCAGGCGCTCTTTCTCTTATTAGATGAAACAACCATGTCGGGTAGATGCGCGCAAAGGCCGCAGAACCCATCCGTATCGCGGCGATAACGTAAGATCGGAGCGTGTAATCTAGGTACAGAGTAGAGGTGTTCGTATGAGGATCATGCAGATAAAAACCGCAGCTCGCAGGCTATGCGCCTTTTTGCTGTGCCTGTCGATGGTGAATCTGTGCGGTTGCGCGTTCGAAGGTNCNGCCACGGCGAGCGAGGGCTACCGTGTATATGACGACTACCGGGACATTCCCGGCATCACGCAGGCGGAGATAGAGAAGATCGAAGCGCTGAAACAATCCAAAACATCTCTTGTATATGGCATGTGTCCCTCTACGGAAACATTCTATGACGANCAGGGCAACATCGGCGGATATACGGCGTTGTTTTGCGATTGGCTCACGGACTTGTTCGGCATAGAAATTCACCCGGTGATCGTGGAGTGGGATGACCTGCAAAGCCGGATGCAGGACGGAACCATTGACTTCACCGGAGAGATGACGGCGAACCCTGAGCGGCGGAAGGTATACCACATGACGAGCGCTATCGCGGAGCGCAGCATCAAGATGTTCCGGCTGCAAGACGCGGAGAAGCTAAGCGAAATAACGGAAGAACGAACCCTCATCTTTGCATTTCTCGAAGACGCTAACACCGCCTCGCTTGTCGAAGCCGTGGCGGAATATGACTTTGAAAAATGCTTCGTCAGCAATTATGACGAAGTAGACGCCAAGCTGAAAAACAAAGAAATTGACGCCTTCTTGATCGACGGTCCCGCCGAAGAAGCCTTCAATTCCTACGAAAACATCGTGGCGGAAACCTTTTTTCCGCTTATCTATACGCCTGTTTCGCTGGCGACGCTCAATGCCGAGCTTGATCCGCTGATCAGCGTGCTGCAAAAATATCTGGATGATGGCGCGATCATCCAGCTCATTCGCCTCTACAACAAGGGGCATCACGAATATCTTCAGCACAAACTATTCATGAAGCTCACGGCGGAGGAAAAAGCCTATATTGCCGACCATATTGAGAACGACATACCCATACCCATCGCGATGGAGACAGATGTCTACCCCATCATCTTCTACAATGAGCAGGAGGGCGAATGGCAGGGAATCGCCAACGATGTGCTCAATGAAATTACGGATCTTTCTGGCCTGCGCTTTGCGGTCGTCAACAAGCCAAGCGACGTGTGGCATATCCTGCTGGACATGCTCGAGAGCGGAGAAGCCGCCATGACCACCGAGCTTATCTATTCCAAAGAGCGCGAGGGCCGTTTTCTTTGGGCCGACAATCCCTACACCGAAGACCGCTTTGCGCTCCTCTCCACCGTCGAGCACGAGGATGTCAACATCAACCAGGTGCTCTATTCCAAGGTGGGTATTGTCTATGAGTCCGCGTACGCTGACATCTTCCATGCCTGGTTCCCGGAGCATCCGAATGTCGCCGTCTTCATGAACATGGACGACGCCTTCGCCGCCCTTGAAAGGGGAGAGATCGATCTTCTCATGACGGCGAAGAATCTACTGTTGCGCATCACCAACTATATGGAGAAGCCCGGCTTCAAGGCAAACTTCGTCTTTGAGCGCGTCTATGGTTCCTCCTTTGGCTTTAACAAAGAAGAGGTCATCCTGCGTTCCATCATCAGCAAGGCGCAAAACCTCGTGGACACAGATGTCATCACGAGCCGGTGGACGAGTAAGGTCTTTGACTACCGGGCAAAGATGACACGCAGTCAAATCCCCATCTTGATCGGCCTCGCACTGGTCATCGCGGTCGCATTTGGGCTGGCGTTGGCGCTGGCCATCCGACGGCATAGGGCAAACATGGTGCTGGAAAGCACCGTGCGCGAGCGGACCGCAGAACTGCAAGTACAAAGGGATGCGGCAAATGGAGTGGCAAAAGCCACAGGTGACTTCCTCGCCCGGATGAGCCATGAGATCCGCACGCCGCTCAACGCCATCGTCGGCATGGCGCGTGTCGCGAGACAGAATGCAGGAGATCGGGAGAAGACAGTCCACTCCGTAGACGAGGTATTGGGCGCCTCCCGTCATTTGATGGACCTAATCAACGACATTCTGGATTTTTCAAAGATCGAATCGGGGAAGCTGGAGCTTGTCGTGAGCGCCTTTGACCTTCCCACCGCCATACAGGAGATCGCTTCCCTGATCAATCCCCGCTGCATAGACCAAGGTATCTCATTCGAAATCAACCCCAAAACGCTTCCCCAGACCGCCATCATAGGCGACAAGCTCAGGCTAAAGCAGGTGTTGATCAATCTCCTTGGAAACTCTGTGAAGTTTACCGCAAAGGGTGGAAGGACTCAGTTGCTCGTCGAAACGCTGGAGCAAAGCGAAGACAGCATTATGCTGCGGTTTTCCGTTTCCGACAGCGGAATCGGGATACCGAAGGAAAGGCAGGCAAAGCTGTTCTCCGCGTTTGAGCAGACCGATAGCTCCATCGCGATAACCTACGGCGGAACAGGTTTGGGCCTTGCGATCAGCCAAAGCATCGTGCAGGCAATGGGCGGCGTGATCACCGTTGAGAGTGCACTCGGCGAGGGCTCGACCTTCAGCTTTACCGTAAACTTTCCAACTGCGGTTCTACCCGAGAGCACGGCGGAGCAAAGCACGCCCGTTGAGACACTGGACCTGACCGGTAAGCACATTCTGATGGCGGAGGACATCGACATCAATCGGCTCATTTTGGTCGAGCTTCTTGCCGATACAGGGCTGGAAATCGACGAGGCGGTGGATGGCGAACAAGCCCTTGCGATGTTTGAGCAGTCCGAGCCGTACCATTACGAGTTGATCTTTATGGATGTGCAAATGCCGAATATGGACGGTTATCAGGCGACAGAGGCCATCAGGGGTCTTGACCGCCCCGACGCGAAGGGCATCTCCATCATCGCGATGACGGCGAACGCGTACCGCGAGGACATCGACCGCGCACTGGTGGCGGGCATGAACGGGCATGTGGCGAAGCCAATCGACATCGACGAGATCAGGCAATTGCTCCACGATAAGCTGGCCGATCCATCGGGCGAATAAGCAGAGCGAAGAGAGAGCAGCAAGGCAAAATGGCGCAGAAGTCCATGGACTTCTAATGGATTGCCAAGGACAGGAAGGGAGGGTTCGGTATGCGTTACAGCGCGTTTATCAGCTACCGCCACGGCGGCCTGGATGGCATGGTGGCAGCAAAACTGCACAAACTATTGGAAGCCTATACCCTTCCGAGCGCATTGGCCCAACGGCTGGGTATGAAGAAGCTCAAGAAGGTATTCCGGGACAGGGAAGAATTGCCCATTTCCGCAGACTTAGGCGCGAGCATCAAATCGGCCCTGAGTGAATCGGAATTCTTGATCGTCATCTGTTCAAAACGCCTTCGCGAGAGCGTATGGTGCATGCAGGAGGTCGATACCTTCATCCGCATGCACGGGCGGCAAAATGTGCTCACGGTTCTGATAGACGGAGAACCGCACGAGTCCTTCCCGCCGCAGGTTCTCACGGAGATCATCAATGGCGTCCGCGTAGACACTGAACCACTGGCCGCCGATGTACGGGCCGCGAGCGCAAAGAACAGTCTGCGCTTGCTTAAGCACGAAGCATTGCGTCTGATCGCGCCCATGGTTAACTGTACATATGACGACCTGCGCCAACGCGAGAAACGGCGCAGGCGCAGGCGCGTCATCGCGATGGCTGCCGCAAGCTTGGCTGTCCTTTCGGTGTTTGGCGCTATAACGACCGCACTGCTTCTGCGTGTAAACGACACCCAACAGAAAAAACTCATCATCCAAAGCCATACCTTGGCGGAATACGCCACCGTCGCCCACATGGAGGGCGATCCCGTCACCGCGCTTCTTCTTTCGCTGGAGGCGCTGCCCGAGAGCACAGGCAAGCCCGGCAGGCCCTATGTCCCTGCGGCGGAATATACCCTCGCCTCCGTTCTGGACGCGTACAATTATCAAGATCCTCTGCTGCTGCGCGGCGTTAGCAAGGAAGTTTACGCAATGATTCGCGAAATGCACTTCAGCCCAGATGGAAGCATGATCGCCCTGAGCGGCTTGGAAAACGTGGACATTTATTCTACGCAAAACATGGAAAAGCTGGCCAGCTTTCCGTGCGTAAGAATCGACTCGTTCATGGCAGGGGATTTTCTAACGCCCGATGTCTTCGTGTATCCGTCCGCCGAGGGGCCGCTTACCGCAGTCAACATCCGCTCCGGCGAAGCGCTGTGGACCTCCGACCGCCCGTATGAAGGCGTTCTCCTCTCCGGCGACAGGCAGCTCATCTATGCGATGGAAAGCATGAAGACCGCCATCGTGCATGTGTATGATGCCCAAGGCGCGTTTTTGCGGGAACTCAAGCTATCCCAATTCGTAGCCACACCTCAAGATACGGCAACCTCCTCATTCGTCGTGGGTAGGTATTGGATCAACGAAGAAGAGACGTGCGCGCTGGTCGCCTACTCAAACGGAGTATTCACAATCGTCGATTTGGAGATCAACGACGAATACGAGCTTTACGGCTACGGTGTCGACCGCGTGACATGGGAAAATGACATTCTGGCGTTTGATGTATCCTTTAGCGGCGACGACGACCTTCCGGCGGAGCATGTGGGAAAAACGGGCGTGAGTTATTTGGCAAACACCCGTACCTTCAGTTGGATAGCGCAGATCGGAACGACATACCCGAGCTTCAGTACGGTTCTTGCCGATGGAACCTGTTTGTATTCCGATGGGGGCGATATATTCAGCTATACCTATCAGGGGGAGGCTTTCCGCTTTGAAGATGCTCGGCAAATCACGAGCTTGCCCAATGGCGATCTTCCCTCTTGCATATACGAAGAAAACGGAGAGCTTATCGTATTGGCCGACAGCGGTAGAATGTACTTCGTCAACATGGATACCGGCGAGACAATCCCCTACCGGACGAACGTGCGGTATGGCGAATTCATCACGTCCGGCAAGCGCATCGCGTTGATGGGTGGCACCCGAGAACACGTTCTTCTCTTTGATAGGCAGGACAACCCTGTCTTGCAACGCTATGATGTAAACGATACGGTGCAGGAAGTGTATTCCGATTTGGAAAAGGACCGTTTGGTCGTCCTGGGCGAAAAATACCTGTCGTCCTATTCCATCGAAACCGGCGCATTGTTAGCGCGGAAAGAATATGGGTGGTCGATCTACACCAACAGCTACCAGTATGGAAACCTGCTGATCGTGTATGATTATCTACCGATGTCCAACAAGAATGTTTACAGCAATGTGTGCGTGTACGACATCAGCACACTCACTTTGCTCGACATGTGGGAAGAAAACATCGATGTTTTTGACGGCTTCTTCACCTTTGGAAGCCGCGCCCTCGCGATAAATGGCGATGATTATCCCTCGTCTGAGTGGATCGATCTTCCGGAGGGCGCCAGCAGAATGTGCCGCGTTCGGAACCGCCTCTTTTATGTGGTTAACGATACGCTGTATCAAGCCTCTCCCCGGGGCGTGGATCGGGAAATTGGCGCGTACAATTTGATGGGATACGATGAATCGAGCGCGTTTCTTGCCCTTGCCAGCAGCGATCGTGTGCATCTGTATTCCATTGCAAAAAACAAAATCATATCCTCCATCGATACAAAAGCCTACCAAGCGCAATTCGTGCCGGGCCATCCGATCCTCCTTTTGACATCAAAGGATGCGACCCTTGCCTATGACATCGACACGGGTACGCCGATTTCCCAACTGACCGGCGCGACGGGAACGGGCAACAGGCTGCACGCCATCCCGGGTGAAGATTCTCGAGCTTTCCTCCAGTATTTTGATTATGACAATGCCTCCGCTATGGACAGCAGGTACAGGGGAATCTTCATCGACCTGCAAAGCATGGAAAGACTGGCGTCCATCGACGGCATGCACGATGTCATGGCCGATAACACCGCCTTCATCTCGGTCGGCGAAACACTCGTGCGTACGCCGGTCTACACGACAGATGAATTGATTCAAATGGGGCAGGAAAGAGTAGGCGGTATTGCGCTTACAAAGGAGCAAGCCCGCCAATTCAACCTCGCAGATGACTAGGGCGTGTTGACACGATTGGAGCCAAATAGCAATATGGGTAAGCTTTATGATCGCCAAGAACATGATGTCGGTTTTGTCATAGCGGGTGCAACCCTTTCGAAGCCCCGTTTACCGTTTCCTTTCATTCTCCTCAGACAGGAGCTTCTTCGCATTCGCTCAAAATGACACGCTTTAGCTGTTACGGTTTTCAAGTTCATCTACTATAGAGCCAAGCGGCTATAAAAACGGGGCGGCTCCTGGCCGCCCCGTTTTTTCAAACCTCGCCGTTCTTTATCCCGTCATACACCGCCCGGCGAAGTCCGCTCCGCCGGGAAAAGGAGAAGCAAGGACGCGTAGCATAGCGGACTTTGCTCCGACGCTATGCCCACCACATTCCGCCGGTCTGCTCGAAGCACAGCACCTGCTTGAGCAGGTCGATCGCCTTGGTCAGCCCTTCGTTGACAGACATCAGCGAATCTTCATGCTCGATGGAAAGAACGTCATCATAGCCCACCATGCGCAGATTGGACACCATGTCCTTCCAGACCTCAGTGCCATTGCCGTAGCCGACCGAACGGAACACCCACGCGCGGTTGATCTCGTCACCATAGTGCTTCGTGTCCAGCACGCCGGTGCGGGCGGCGTTGATCTTGTCGATGCGGGTATCCTTCGCGTGGAAGTAGTAGATCGCGTCGCCGAGATAGCGGATGGCCGCGCCCGGATCGATGCCCTGCCAGAACAGATGGCTCGGATCGAAGTTCGCGCCGATCGCGGGGCCGACAGCGTTGCGCAATTTCAGCAGGGTTTCAGGATTGTAGACGCAGAAGCCCGGATGCATTTCCAGCGCGAAGCGCGTTACGCCATTTTCTTTACCGAATTTGGCCATTTTGTCCCAGTAGGGGAGCAGCACGTCGTCCCATTGGTATTCCAATACCTTCATGAAATCCTCCGGCCAAGGGCAAGTGACCCAGTTGGGGGTCTTGTCGCCGGGCGCGCCGCCCGGGCATCCGGAGAAGGTAACGACGCGGTCGATTCCCACTTCGCCCGCGAGACGGATGGTGTTCTCAAAATCCGTCTGGAAGCCCTGCGCGATGGCGGGATCGGGATGAACCGGATTGCCGTGCACAGAAAAAGCGGAAAGCTTGAGGCCATATTTCTCGTAGGAATCCTTGAAGGCCTTGATCGCATCCTTGTTCCCAAGCAACTCGGCGGGTTTGCAATGCGCGTTGCCGGGATAACCGCCTGTGCCGATTTCGACTTCCTGTACCCCCAACCCGGATAGATATTTGCATACATCGTCCAAAGGTTTCTGTCCAAGCAGAACGGTCATAACGCCTAACTTCATAGAAATGCCCTCCTTTTGATCACGTGGTTTCTTTTGTCAAGTATACCCCATCCAGGGGCAGAATGGAAGGAGCGGGAGACGGTTCTCTTTTCTTGCATCTTGGCAGAGAGTGACAATTCCGTCTCTTTCTTCCTACTCTTGCTTATTCTCTTGGCGTGATGTTGCTGCCGACGGACAGCCGCCCCAGCGGATCCAGGCAGCTCTTGCAGCAAAGCAGATCGATGATCAACTCGCACTGCTCCGCGTCCACCGAATCCATGTGACCGCTCGGGTCGACTGTGATGCCGTAGGTGCTTAGGAACTCCTCCCGCTCCACCACATCCAGCCGCACGATATGCTCAAGTATGTTGGCGTCGAAATCCAAAAACTTACGGGCGTTTTTCGATTTCATCGCCGCCTCTTCCAGCTTGTCGTAGTTGCTGATGATGGCCGCGTCGGCGATGGCCGCCATGCGCTTTGCCGCGATGGCGAAGTGGCGGTTCTCCAAGGCGAAATCCTTCTCGATTGCCGAGGAGAACAGATAACACGCGCCGCCAAGACACAGGAAATCCACAGCCGTTGGGAATTTTAAGATGGGTTTATCGCAGGCGATGACCTCGTCGCCCTCTGTCGTGCACAGTTTCGCGGCGGAGCCGGACAAAAAGGGGCTGCCGCGTCGCATCAACAGCGCCTGCTCCACAAGCTGCCCTTCCTCATCCTTTCGCTCGCCATAGAACGCAAATCCGGTGGGCTTGGGCATCACGCCGGACACGTAGTCCTCCGGCGCGTAAGCCTGTCCATTTTGAATGTTCAAAAGGATGTCGATGACCTGTTCGCGAATCATCTCATCCTCCTTATCCAGCGCGGCGATGTTTTCCTTATCCGACAGAAAAGGCGAATAGGGCGCGACGGGCTTGTCGGCGACAGGCTTTTTCAACAACCATTCTCTCAGCCTCCCCACATGCGCCGCGATGCCGCGCATGTGGCATAGGCTCCACTCCAGCTCCTGTCCGTCGCGTCCTCTGCGCGAGGCGTACAATGCAAGCCTCCAGGAAAACGCTTCCGTGTCAAGCGCGCGGAGCGCATCGGTCAATGTCCTTGTGTCCATGGCGATCCCTCCCAATTCTCATACCTGTAATAAACGAAATGGCCATGCCGCGGCGTTTCACAAGCGCGCGGCGACAAGCATACCCCCGCAAAGCTTGTTTTGCGGGGGTATGGAATGCCATTTGCTTTGGGAGAGAGGACGGGGAAACCCCCGGCGCTCCATCACAGCAGCGAAAACACCAAGCCCGAATACGCGGAAAGATCGGAGACGGGAAGCCCTGCGAGCAGCTCCGCCTGATGGTACAGAATCTTGACATACGCTTCCGCCTTGTCTTTGTCCGAAACGTACAATGCCTGCAATTTTTCAAAGACGGGATGCTCGGGGTTCAGCTCCAGCACGCGCTCGGCGTGGGTCTGGTTCTCCGGCTGCGCCTGGTTCAGGTATTTTTCCATCTCGAAGGACAGCGGGCCGTCCGCCGTCAGACAAACGGGCTGGCTGCGCAGCTTTTGCGAAAGCTTCGCCTCCTTGATGCCATCCTGTAGGGTGTCCTTCACGAAGCCCAGCAAGTCCTTGCTTTCCTCCGCGCGCTGTTCGAGGGCCTTTTTCTCGTCCTCGTTGTCCCATTCCGGGTCGTCGTTGTTGACGGATTTGATGGGCTTTTCGTCGTAGTTCATCAAAATTTGCGCGACAAACTCGTCCACCTCTTCGGTGAAATACAGGATTTCATATCCCTTTTCCGTCAGATGCTCGATCTGCGGCAGGGCGGCGATGCGCTGTAGGTTCTCGCCCGTCGCGTAATAAATGCTCTTTTGCTCTTCCTTCATCCGCCCGACATATTCCTTCAGGGTGGTCAACTCGTCGCCCGCCGAAGAAGAGAACAGCAGCAGGTCTTTCAGGTCTTCCTTATGCGATCCGAATTCCGCGACCGCACCATATTTGAGCTGCAAGCCGAATGCCTTCCAGAATTTGCCGTATTTCTCGCGGTCGCTGTCCAGCATCTTGTCCAATTCACTGCGAATCTTCCGCTCGATGTTCGCCGCGATAACCTTGAGCTGCCGGGTCTGTTGCAGCATTTCGCGCGAGATGTTCAGCGAGATGTCAGGCGAATCCACGACTCCGCGCACGAAACGGAAGTGCTCGGGGATCAGCTCCTCGCATTGATCCATGATCAACACGCCGCTGGAATAGAGCTGCAAGCCCTTTTTGTATTCCTTCGTATAATAATCATAGCTTGCGCTCGCCGGAATGAACAGCAGCGCCTTGTAGCTGACCGCGCCCTCCGCGTCCACGCGAACGGTTTCGATCGGATCCTCGAAGGCGAAGAATTTCTCTTTGTAGAATTGGTTCAGGTCGGCCTCGGAAACCTCGCTCTTGTTCCTCTGCCAGATGGGGGTCATGCTGTTGAGGGTTTCGATCTCGGTGTAGGTTTCCCATTCCGCCTGCGCGCCCTCGACGCCCGCGTTCTTGTTGCGGCTCTTCTCCCGCTCCATGCGCACGGGATAGCGGATGTAATCCGAATATTTTTTGACCAGCGAGGCAAGGCTGTTTTCGCTCAGGAAGCGGCTGTAGTCCTCCTCATCCGCGTCCTGCTTGATCTCCATGATGATTTCCGTTCCGTGGCTCTCCTTATCGCATTCCGCAACGGTGTAGCCGTCCGCGCCGGAGGATTCCCACTTCCAACCCTCGTCCTCGCCGTATTTTTTGCTCAGCACAGTGATCTGGTCGCTGACCATAAAGGCCGAATAAAACCCAACGCCAAACTGCCCGATGATGTCGATGTCGTCTCCCTTGGCGTCCTCGTCCATTTCGTTCTTGAATTGCAGCGATCCGCTGCGCGCGATGACGCCTAAGTTCGACTCCAATTCCTCGCGGTTCATGCCGATGCCGTTGTCGGTGATCTTCAGCAGCCGCTTTTCCTGATCCGCTTCGATCGAAATGGAGAAATCTCCCCTGCTCATGCCCGAGCCGCCCTCGGATAGCGCGAGATAGCACAGTTTATCGATCGCGTCGCTTGCGTTGGAGATCAGCTCGCGAAGAAAAATCTCTTTGTGGGTATAGATGGAGTTGATCATCAGATCCAAAAGCCGTTTGGATTCCGCCTTGAATTGTTTCTTTGCCATGTGGCATCTCCTCTCTGATCGTTTTCCCAATCAATACTTTCAATAATATACCAAAGATCAACGCCTGTGGCAAACTCCACGCAAAAAATATGCGTAGGCGCAATGTTTTAAAGGATGCGGTGAACGCATTGTCGAATGTTGTTTACGGAAGAAACGCCGGCATATGCACTTTGGCTTGCAATGCGTGCCGGGATCAGAGAAGGGGAGAACGGGATGGGCATTGTAACAGACATTCAGCGGTTTTCGCTGCACGATGGGCCGGGGATCCGAACGACGGTGTTCCTGAAGGGCTGCAACATTGCGTGCGCGTGGTGTCACAACCCCGAAACGCTGGCCGTCGAGCCGGAGCTGCTGGTGTATCCGCAGCGGTGCGCCGGGTGTGGCGCGTGCGTCGGCTTCGATGCGGAGAAGGGCGCG
>JGI994J12354_10005299_pt1 | contig 11164 bp, 9 predicted proteins | sample IntmicLarv3ML3BL_FD_12354 | JGI IMG/M metagenome (IMG submission 12354) | reverse complement strand
GATTTTCCAAGACCCCATGACATCGCTCAACCCCGTCATGCGGGTGGGGGACCAGATTCTCGAGGGCCTTGTCCTCCACAACATCGAGGGCAAAAGCCATCAGGAGCTCAATGACCGCGTGGATGAAATCTTCACTTTGGTGGGCATGAATCCCGAGCGCAAGATATGCTATCCCCACGAGTTTTCGGGCGGCATGAAGCAGCGTGTGGCCATCGCCATGTCCCTAGCCTGCTCCCCCGAGCTGCTCATCGCCGACGAGCCCACCACCGCCTTGGATGTCACCATCCAGGCCCAGGTGCTGGCTATGATGGACGAGCTTAAGAGCAAGCTGCAAATGTCCATGATCATGATTACCCACGACCTGGGCATTGTGGCACAGACCTGTGACACGGTAGCCGTCATGTATGCCGGAGAGATCATCGAGAGTGGTACCTTCGAGGATTTCTTCTGCCAGTCCCAGCGGCGGCATCCCTACACCCGTGGGCTTTTCGGAAGCATACCCAACATCGAGGATGAGACCGAACGGCTGACGCCCATCGACGGCCTGATGCCCGACCCCACCCACATGCCCGAAGGATGCTATTTCCATCCCCGGTGCCCCTACTGTATGGATCGTTGCCGCGGCGAACACCCCGCCGACTATGCCAGAGGTACACACACCGTCAAATGCCACCTTATGGAAGGCGAGGTATAGCCATGGACATCATGATTGAGACCATTGGCCTGAAAAAATACTTCCCGGTGGGCAAGCGGCTGCTCCACGCAGTGGATGATGTCAACCTCCGTATTGAAAAGGGCAGTACCTTGGGCGTAGTGGGTGAGAGCGGATGCGGAAAATCGACCTTGGGCCGCGCCGTGCTCGGCCTGCACCAAATTACCGGCGGGCAGGTGCTCTATCAGGGGCAGGACATCAGCAATCTCAACAGCCGCCAGTTCAAGGCCCTGCGGCGCGAAATCCAGATTATCTTCCAAGACCCCTACTCCTCCATCAACCCGCGCCACTCGGTCAGCCGGATTATCGGCGAGCCCATGCGGGTCAACGGCGTTGTGAGCTCCCGCGCCGAGCAGGAAAAACGTGTGCGGGAGCTGATGGATACTGTGGGACTGAGCGCGCGACTCTACAACGCCTATCCCCACGAGCTGGATGGTGGGCGGCGGCAGCGTGTCGGCGTGGCTCGCGCCCTGGGCCTCAACCCCAAGTTCATTGTGTGCGATGAGCCGGTGTCGGCCCTGGATGTCAGCATCCAGGCGCAGATTCTCAACCTGCTCATGGATTTGCAGCAGAATATGGGGTTGACCTATATGTTCATCACCCATGATCTCAGCGTCGTCAAGCACATCAGCGATGAGATTGTCGTCATGTACCTGGGCCAATGCGTCGAACGCGCGCCTTCCAATGAGCTCTTCAAAAATCCCCGGCATCCTTACACTAAATCCCTGCTCTCGGCCATTCCCGTACCGTCCGCAACGGCCCGCGAGCGCAAGCCCGAGCTGATTAAGGGCGAGCTGACCAGCCCCATCGACCCCAAGCCGGGCTGTCGCTTTGCCAGCCGCTGCCCGGTGGCGGAGGCCCGGTGCGAGGGCGAGAACATCCCCTTGATTGAGCTTTCGCCCGGCCATCACTGCGCCTGTGTGCGCGAGCATTGAGAAGTGATACATCCTGGCAGATAAAAACCCTGCTGTAACCATCCCAATGGCATCGGGCAGCTCTTCTTTTTCGCCCTTGGCGCGTACAAGCGGCTTCAAGGTCATTTCTCCGCTGTGGGTCAGGTTATCGAGGGCTGGGATGAGGTCAAGCGGATTGAGAAGGAGGCGTAGACATGGATGCGCAAAAATTAAAGGCCTATTACGACGAGAACACGGAACAATTTACCGATGTCATCCAAACGGCCCATATTCTGGTGGAGGATGAGGCACTGGCCCAAAAGCTCTATGAAAAGGTTGTGGCCGGTGAGGATTTTTCCGCATTGGCCACGGCGCACTCAATCTGTCCCTCCTCAGCCAAGGGAGGCGATTTGGGTTTTTTCCCGCGTGGGCTGTTCGTGCCCGAGTACGAGATAGCGTCTCGCCAGATCGAGCGTATTGGCGATTTTACAAAGCCGGTCAAAAGCCAATTCGGGTATCATATCATCAAGCTGCTTGGCAAAAAAGCTGTTCTTGAGTTTGAGGATTGCAAGGATACCATTGCCATGATACTTGAAAATCCAAGAATATAAATAGACTCAAAAAAAGGGAGGTACACATGTCATGCTCCACATCAAAAACGGCAACATCTACATGGGCCAGGGCCGGTACGAGCCCGGCTGGGACATCCTGTGCGAAGGCGACACAATCCTCGAGATTGGCCCCAGCCTATCCGCCGAGGGCGCCACGCTTCTCGATGCCGCCGGGCGGGATGTCTACCCCGGCTTCGTCCTGGGCCTGTGCGCGGTGGGCGCGGTCGCCTTTTCGGAATCGGGCTCCTGGGACATCCTCGAGGCCGCCACGCCGGTGGTACCCGAGATGGACATCCGCCACGCCTTCGATCTGCGCGAGCTCAAGCGCCAGCGCTTTGGCCGGGTGGGCATCACCGCCTACGGCCTGACGCCGGGCACCAAAGCCCTCCTCGCGGGGCAGATTTCCCTCGTCCATGTGGACGGCGACCACACCGCCGATGTTTTCCTGGCCGAGCGCATCGCCCTCAAGGGCAACTACATCCAAACCGTCAAGGACACCTTCAAGGCCAAAGCGGCCCCCCAAACCCGCATGGCCATGCACCAGATGCTGGATGACAGCTTCCGGGCCGCCAAAGAGTACATGGACAAGGAAGAAAAGGACTACGACGCCGGAAAAGAAGTCCTCTGCCGCGTTCTCAAAGGTGAGATTCCCTTTGTGGTGTCGGCGGATACCCAGGGCGAGATTGAGAGCGTCATGGAAATTGCCCAAAAATACAGCCTGCGCCTGGTCATCACCGGGGCCTATAGCATCGAAAAGGTGGCCGATCGGGCCATCGAAATGGGCTGCCATATCATGCTGGGAGACTCAAGTTTTATGATGAACGGCCTCAAGAATGAGACCTGCCACAAAAATCTGGTCGAGCTTTACCGCAAGGGACTCAAGCTGTCCATCTTCTGCTCGGGAGACCTCGCCTATCCGCCCGGATACGAGCAGCTTTTGTGGGTGGCCGCCCAGATGAGCGCCGCCGGCGCCACCGGCCCCGAGATTATGGACATGATGACACAGGGGCCCGCCCAGGCTTTGGGCGTCGGTCATCTGGTGGGTTCCTTGGAGGTTGGCAAGCAGGCCGACATCATCATCTGCAAGGGCAACCCGGCCCTGCGGTTCGACAACTTTGTCGACCACACCATTGTCGCCGGCCGGCATTTCTATGCAAGGGAGGGCAAATAACCATGCTTCTCATTAAAAACGCGACCGTCTACACCATGGAATCTGAAGGTGTCCTCGAGCACGCCGACATTCTGTGCCAGGACGGCAAAATCAAAGAAATCGGTTTCGGCCTCTCGGCGGAGGGCGCTGAGATGATCGACGCCGCAGGCCTCTACATCACCCCGGGGCTTATCGATGCCCACACGCACGCGGGCGGGTTTGACCTCGCCTCTCAAGACCTCAACGAGATGACCGACCCCAACACGGCCCATGTCCAGGCCATCCACGGCATCGATATCAACTCGGACGACTTCAAGGAGATCCACACCCGGGGCGTGACGGCGGCCTGCTTCATTCCGGGCAGCGCCAATGTCATCTGCGGTACCGGCTTTGTGGGCAAGACGGCGGGCAAAAACAGCGTCTACGATTTGGCTATCATGAACCCCGCCGTGATGAAATGCGCCATGGGCGGCAACCCCAAGGGCGTCTACGGCAAAAAGGGTCTGGCCCCCATGACGCGCATGGGCATCGCCAGCATTTTTCGTGAAGCGCTGCGCAAGGCCAAGGCATACATGGAAAAGCAAGCAGTCGCCGGAGATGACGCCGAAAAGCAGCCGCCCTACGACGCCAAGTGCGAGGCCCTCATCCCGGTGCTAAAAAAGGAAATCCCCCTCAAGGTACACAGCGAGCAGTTCGATATGCTCACGGTGATGGGGATTGCCAAGGAGTTTGATTGTGACTACACCATCGAGCACGGCTGGGCCTGCAACCTCTATGTGGACGAGCTGGTCGAGGGCGGCGGCAGTGTCTGCTTCGGCCCCATCGGCATCGCCGAGGGATATGGCGAGCTGACGGGTGGCGATGTCGGCTTTTTGAGGGAGCTGGATGACCGCGGCCTCAACGTCTGCCTCATCACCGATGGCCCCATCTGCGGCCCTGAGACGCTGCTCATCGCGGCGGGTGAGGCTGTGCGCTACGGCATCGCACATGACTGCGCTCTGCGGATGGTCACCCTTAACGCGGCCACCGCCCTGCGCGTCGCAGACCGCATCGGCTCCATCAAGCCGGGTAAGGACGCCGATTTGGTGCTGTGGAGCGCCATCCCCGCCCTGGAGACATCGGCCAAGCCAGTGTGCACCATCATCGAAGGCAAAGTCGTCTTCCGGCAGGTGGGCTGACAGCGGACGCCTGTGCAAACGGAACGCGGAAAGGGACTCCACCGAAGACGTGGGTAAGCTAACTGCGAAATACTGCAGGGTGGCACCGAGGAGCCTATAGGTGATAAAAATTGCCGCACGGAGACACCACGTCTCCGTGCGACATATCACAGATGCATAATTACTATAGGAATCTGCATATTTTGCTGAAAAACACCAAAAGGTTTCCTATTTTCCCGCTGCTCTCTTGACAGCTAAATGAAAGATGAGTATTATGATAATAGTATTGTTGCACCGTAAGAATTGCTTATCGGCACGTGTACCATGAACCATCGGAAAAGGCAGCCGTCGCGTCAGCACTTTCTAAAAGTCTATTTGGCAAACGCCCCATTAAAAAGTAGGAGGAAAGAAAATGGCAAAGCACAAAATGGCAAAGCTCTTGTCCCTGGCATTGGTGATGATCATGCTCTTCTCAGCCTGTGCTTCCGGCACAGGAGGCTCCACGGATGAAAAAGTGCTTACGATAGGCACTAATATGAACATAACGACCCTGATTCCTTGGAAATCGACTACGGACGGCGATTATTACGTTTTGAATCAGATTTATCACAAGCTGATTGAGATGGACGACAATACGGTATTCAAGCCTGTCCTGGCCACTGAATGGTCCTGTGCAGACGATGGCAAGACATGGACGTTCAAACTCAACGAGAAGGTTTACTGGCACACCGGAAACGACCTGTTCAAGAAGGAAAAGGTTCAAGTGACTGCCGAGGATGTCAAGTACTCGCTGGAGTTCAACATGAACCCCGACAACGCATCCTCCCGCTACTCCGATTTAGTGGAGACCATCGACTCCATCACGGTTGTAGACCCCTATACCATTCAGATTGTCACCAAGGACATTGATGTACTCTTCGAGTACAAAATGTATCAGATTCTCATCATTCCCAAGAAGGCGATTGATGAGGGCTGGGATCTCAACGCTTTTCCAGTCGGGTCAAACGCTTACAAGTTTGAATCGCATGAGATTGACACGCAGGTCGTGATGGTTAAGAACAAGGATTTTTACATCGAGCCCGGTCTTGACAAGGTCATCTTCAAAATCATCCCTGACAACAGTGTGAGTTCGATTGCGCTGCAAAACGGCGAAATTGATATTGCGTCCTCCGTCACTGCGGATGAAATTGATAACCTTTCCGCCCTGGAAAACATCAAGCTTCAGTCTATCGGCGCAGGTACGGTGCGGTGGATTGGCATCAATGTCACCAACGAGTTGTTCCAGGATGTTGAAGTACGTCGTGCCTTGACCATGATGTTGGACATCGACAGCATGGTAAATGCACTTTATACCGGCAAGTCGGACATCAAGCTGTTGGTCAGAGCCTACTCCCAGGTTCCGCAGGAGCGTCCGGGCGGCTCCGATATCGCCCGCATCAAGGAGCAGCATCCGGGCTATGACCCTGCAGGCGGCCAGGCCATCTTGGAATCCAAGGGATGGGCTAAAAACTCCAAGGGAATCTATGAGAAGGACGGCCAAACATTTAGCTTTATCCTTCAGGTTGGCGCCGGAAACCCGCTGACCGAAAATGCGTCGATTATGGCAGCCACTATGTTTAAGGAATACGGCATCGACTGTACCGCTCGCACTGCCGAATGGGGCACGCATCTGGCCGACCTCGATGTTGGCAATTGCGCAATGTACATCATCGGTGGCTATGCGAGCCTTGACGGCCCGATGAAGGTTATGCATACCGACCCGCTGAGTTTCAGCCCGAACCCGGGCTATAGCAACGCAGAGATTGACGCTCTGCTGGAGCAGGCTTGGACGACTGTGGATTATGACGCCCGCGCCGAGCTGCTTACTCAGAGCAATCTGCTGTTTGTCCATGACGCGGTCTTTATCCCGCTCTTCCATCAGTATGGTCAGGTTGGTTTCAACACGCGCGTTACAAACTTCGAGCAGCCTTCGGTATATCTCAATCTGTGCAGCGGCTGGCGCAATGTCTCAGTAACCACCAATTAAGCGAGTCCGTGCAGGTGCGTCTAGTTGCAAGGCGCACCTGCACCTTTAGCCCGCAGGTGCGGGACGGCCAGTCGGCCGCCAGCAACGCTTCATAAGGAGAACACTTTATGTGGACATATATCATCCGAAGGGTATTACAGGCCATTCCAACCCTGCTTATTATATCTATTCTTGTTTTTTCGCTGCTCTATATCACACCGGGAGACCCGGTCAATCTCATTTTGGGCACGGAAGACAAAAAAATAACGCCCGAGCAGCGTGCTGTTGTCGAAGCCGATTGGGGGCTTGACAAGCCATTTTTTGAGCGCTATTTCAATTTTCTGATTGGCGCTATCCAAGGAGATTTGGGCAAATCTTATGCCACCGGACAGGATGTTTTCAGCAGCGTCATGCAGCGTATGCCGGCTACCCTGAAGCTGGCCGGAGCCGCCATGGTTTTATCGTTACTGATATCACTTCCACTGGGCATTTTAGCGGCCATCCGGCACAATAGCATATGGGATTCGCTGGCCACCGCCTTGGCTACGGTGGGCATATCTCTGCCTCGGTTTTGGTTTGGCTTGGTGCTTATCATATTTTTCTCCCTCAAGCTGCAGCTGCTGCCCAGCATGGGCTCGGCCAATCTGGATCAGGGCCTTGGGCAGTTTCTCAAGTTTATTATTCTGCCTGCCTCCTCGTTGGCTCTGAGTATGGCCGCCGTGCAGACCCGCATGATTCGATCGAGCATGCTGGAGGTTTTGGGGCAGGATTATGTGCGGTATGCCCGGAGTAAAGGTCTGAAAGAGCGTGTGGTTATCTACGGTCACGCGCTGAAAAACGCTATGATCCCGGTTATCACCATTGTGGGCGGCGAAATTGGCGGCCTGTTGGGCGGCGCAGTGGTAACGGAACAGATTTTCTCTTGGCCAGGTGTTGGACGGTTGACCGTCAACTCCATCACCAAGCGAGATTATCCCATGATTCAAGGGATTACGCTGCTGCTGTGCACCAGCTATCTGATGATTAATCTGCTGGTAGATATATTGTACGGATTTATTGACCCACGAATCCGTTATGATAAGAAAGTTTGACAGGAGGTGCCTTCATTGAACGAGGATATGAATCCGGGTGTCGTTCCGGAAAAAGCTATAGGCGTTGAGGCGTTGCCTGTCACCAGCTATTGGACCGATATCTCGCGGCGGTTCTTAAAAAATAAAATCGCGGTAATAGGCTTAATAATTTTGCTCGTCATCTTGTTTCTGTGCGTGGCGGCCCCACTCTTTACACCTTATGACCCAATCATGGATATGGATCTCGCCCATGTAATGCTGAGGCCGGGCAGCGAGGGGCACCCCTTGGGAACCGATCATCTGGGGCGTGATATCTGGTGCCGCCTGCTTTACGGCGGACGCACATCGGTGGTTACCGGCCTTTCGGTGGCCCTGATTTCCGGCATTTTCGGCGTGACCATCGGGCTCATCTCAGGCTATTTCGGGGGCCTGCTGGAGACATTGCTCATGCGGTTTACCGATATTATGCTCTCCTTCCCCTTTATGGTGCTGGCCATAGCCATTATGGCCGTGTTGGGCTCTAGCCAACGGAACATTATTCTATCTCTGGCCATCGTGGGCTGGCCCGGTTTTGCCCGCATGACGCGAGGGCAAGTGCTGTCTCTGAAAAGCACCGAATATGTAGAGGCTGCCAAGGTTGCAGGATTTAGCCATCTGCGCATTATTTTCGGCCATATTTTACCCAACTGTATGGGTACTGTAATCATTCAGGCCACGTTGGCCGTGGGCGGCGCCATTCTATCGGCAGCCGGCCTGGCCTATTTAGGCCTGGGGGTGGATGCCGCCGCGCCTGAGTGGGGTATGATGCTGAGCCAAGGGAAAAGCTATCTGCGCAGTGCCTCCTTTTTAACCACTATCCCAGGCATTGCCATCTCGCTTACCGTGTTATCCATGAACTGGATTGGTGACGGCCTGAGAGATGCCTTTGACCCCAAGATGAGAAAGTAGGCGAGTGCATTGGATGATAGAAAACTTTTGGAGATAGAGAATCTTCGTACCTACTTCAACACCCCAGAGGGGGTAGTCAAGGCGGTTGACGGCGTCTCCTTCCACATCAACAAGGGAGAAACCCTGGCGTTGGTTGGTGAGTCGGGCTGTGGCAAAACGGTCACATCCCTGTCGCTCATCCGATTGTTGGCCGATACCGCGGTCATCGAAGCCAACCAATTGGTGGTTGACGGGAAAACAAGCCTTGGGTTTTCCTCCCAGCAGGCCCGTGAGCTGCGGGGAAAAACCATTTCCATGATTTTTCAAGAGCCCATGACCTCCCTCAATCCGGTTTACCGCATCGACCGGCAGTTGGGCGAGGTATTCCGCCTTCACGAGCCCGATATCACTAAAAAGGAAGTGCGGGAACGCTCCATTGCCATTTTACAAAAGGTTGGCGTGCCCAATCCGGCAGAGCGGCTCAACGTCTACCCCCATCAGCTTTCAGGAGGCTTGCGGCAGCGGGTGATGATTGCCATCTCATTGGCCTCGAACCCCAAGCTGCTTATTGCGGATGAGCCAACGACCGCCTTGGATGTGACCATACAGGCACAGATTATCGACCTACTCAAAAACCTCCAGCGTGAGATGGAGACATCGATTCTGCTCATTACTCACGATTTTGGCGTGGTCTCGCAAATTGCCGAGCGGGTGGCTGTCATGTATGCGGGGAAGATTGTGGAGGAGGGGCGCTTGGAGGAGATATTCGAGGATCCGTGGCACCCCTATACAAAGCTTCTGATTTTGTCTATCCCGGGCATTAAGGTGACCCGCGGCAGTCGGCTGGAAGCTATATCGGGCACAGTTCCAAACCCGTTGCGCTTCCCCGTCGGGTGCCGCTTCGCGCCCCGTTGTCCTTATGCTATGGAGGTCTGTCAGGAAAACCAGCCCCCCGAAACTGTGCTGGACGGCCGTAGAGTAAGTTGCTTTTTGAAGGGTGGTGACCCCCAGTGAGCCAGAATATTATCGAAATCAAGGGGCTGCAGGTCACCTTCCCCATAAAGGTAGGCGTGCTTCAGCGCACCGTTGGACACATCCGTGCGGTCGACGGAGTTGACTTAGCCATTCGAAAGGGTGAAACGGTCGGTCTCGTGGGCGAGTCGGGCTGCGGAAAGACCACCATTGGCCGGGCTATTGTGCGCCTCAACGAGCCCACCAGCGGGAGCATTGTCTTTGATGACAAAGGGGATTTGCTGGCCCATGGAGGGAGCGAGCTGCGCGCTCTACGGCGTAGATTGCAAATTATTTTTCAAGACCCATATTCCTCCCTCAACCCCCGGCATACTGTGAAGAAAATGCTCGCTGAGGTGCTCACTGTCCAGATGGGCATGAGTGCGCAAGAGGCGTCTCAATATCTTGGCGAGCTGCTTACTCAAGTGGGTCTGAGCCCGGTGTACGCCCACCGCTATCCACATGAGTTCTCGGGCGGACAGCGGCAGCGTGTGGCCATCGCCCGGGCTCTGGCTCTGCAGCCCGATTTTTTGGTGTGTGATGAAGCGGTTTCCGCCTTGGATGTGTCCATTCAGTCTCAAATCATCAACCTGCTGATGGATTTAAAAGAGCAGTATGAGGGCATGACCTACCTGTTCATCTCCCATGCTCTTAATGTGGTGGAGCATATTTCTGACCGGGTGGCTGTCATGTATCTGGGCAAGATTGTCGAGATGGCCGACACCGAAGAGTTATTTGCCAATCCGCAGCACCCTTATACGCAGGCGTTGCTGTCGGCCATCCCCATTCTGGCCGGACGCACCAAACGCGAGCGTATTATATTAGAGGGCGAGGTGCCTTCGGCGGCACAAATCCCGACGGGATGCCGCTTCCACACACGTTGCCCCTATTCAGACAAACGATGCCGGGAAGAACAGCCCGAGCTGGCCGAAATCGCTCCGGGCCATTTCGCCGCTTGCCTGAAGGTTGGTCAGTGATTCACCTCATTTAGCAGTCAATACCGCATTACCACATTTTTCAAAACGTTCTGCGCGGCTCGTTGAAATCCGATAACACATATAAAGGAGATGCAAGGTATGCTGGCAATCCAGGGCGGAAAGGTCATCACCATCACAGGGGGCATCTTGGAAAACGGAACGGTGCTCATAAAAAACGGCAAAATCGCCGCCGTAGGCGCGGACATCGCAATCCCTGCGGGGGCCGAAATCATTGATGCCACTGGCAAATATGTCACCCCCGGGCTCATCGACGCCCACACCCACATCTCCACATTCGGAGAGCCCGGCACCATGCCGGGCGCTGCGGACGGTAACGAAATCACCCACCCCGTTACGGCCCAGGTGCGCGGCATCGACGCCCTCAACCCCCACGATATGGGCATCGAGCATGCCCGCAAGGCCGGCTTCACCACCTGCTACACCGGCCCCGGCTCGGCCAATGTCATCGGCGGAACGGGCATCAGCTTCAAGACCAAAGCAGGGGCCACGGTGTTTGACCTCATCATCGAGGGCTCCGAGCACATGAAGATGGCCCTGGGCGAAAACCCCCGCCGCTGCTACGGCGGAGAGGGCAAAATGCCCATGACCCGCATGGGCATCGGCGCCGTGCTGCGCGAGACCCTCTTCGAG
>JGI994J12354_10005298_pt1 | contig 11165 bp, 11 predicted proteins | sample IntmicLarv3ML3BL_FD_12354 | JGI IMG/M metagenome (IMG submission 12354) | reverse complement strand
CAATGGCGTCCAGTAGGGTGGCCTGGCCCTCTCCATAATCGCAGCCGTGATGGTCGGTCACCAGCACCAGGCGGATGGGCACCGCCACCTTGTCACTTGCGATGTAGTGATGGCTCACGGTCAGACGGTGGTCGAAGGCGAACACCAAGCTGGCCGTCATTCCTGTCAGAATGACGGCCAGCTTGAGGATATCTTTAAAACGCTGACCCACGCCTACTTCATGAGCCCTGCCATGCGCAGGCGCTTTTCCAGCTGGTCGCGGTTGATGCTGTGAGACAGGGCCTCGGCGGTCGAAATCTTGCCGCTCTGAGTCAGGTTGAAGAGGCTGCTGTCCATGGTAATCATGCCGTCGCCGGCGGAGGAGTAGATGATGCTCTCAATCTGGTGGCCCTTGGCCTCGCGGATGAGGTTGCCGATGGCGGCGTTGGCCGTCATGACCTCAAAGGCGGGCACCAGCCCGCCGTCCACCGTGGGCAGCAGCTGCTGGGAGACGATGCCCTGAAGCACCATGGCCAGCTGAATGCGAATCTGCTGCTGCTGTCCGGGGGGGAAGATGTCGATGATGCGCTCGATGGTGTTGGCCGCGCCCACGGTGTGCAGCGTCGAGATGATCATGTGCCCGGTCTCGGCGGCGGTGATGACCGCCTTGATGGTCTCATGGTCGCGCATTTCGCCCAGCAAAATGACATCGGGGGCCTGGCGCAGCGCGGCCCGGAGGGCGGCGTCATAGCTCATGGTGTCGATGGAAAGCTCGCGCTGGGTGACGATGCTGCTGCTGTGGCGGTGGAGGAACTCGATGGGATCCTCGATGGTGATGATATGGCCCTCGCGGCTGTCGTTGATGGCCTTGATGATGCAGGCCAGAGTCGTCGTCTTGCCGCTGCCCGCAGGGCCACTGACCAAGATGAGGCCCTTGGTGTAGCTTGAGAACTGCATGACATTTTCCGGCACATTCATCTTACGGAAATCGGGCAGCTCGAAGGAGACAATGCGGATGACGGCAGCCAGGCTGCCGCGCTGCTTGAGGACATTGACGCGGAAGCGCGAAAGCTCACGCACCGAGAAAGAGAAATCGTCCTCGCCGGTGGCCTCCAAAGTCTTTTTTTCGCGGTCGGCCAGCTTGTACATCTCATCGATGTAATCGACCAGGTGCTGGGGGTAGAGCACGCCGGTCTCCTCCAGGCGGGTCAGCTTGCCCCGAACCTTACAGGTGACCGGCAGTCCGGCCACAAAAAGGATGTCCGAGGTCTTGGCCTCGATGGCCCGACGGAGTATCTCAGTAAGCTCCATAGGATTGTAGGTTCCTTTCTTTGCGGCAGCGATACCGCCTGAGTCAGTTAAATATTTCCTGGGGCGAGATGACCTCGCCGAAATCGGCAGGTACAAGGGCCCAGGTGACAATGCGAACCAGGCGGCCATCGGCCCCCGGCGCGTCGAGCAGCTCGGCCTCAACCTCAAAGCTGCGGTCACCCCTTACAGGGAAGGAGACCCCCACCAGACGGGCTCCGTGCTCATCCTCATAATCCCACGCGATGGCGTCTTTCCAAAACTTGTTGGCGATGGACTCCACATCGAGGGCCCCTACCTGCGCGGCGGCATCGAGATCGGCCAAAAAGCGCACGGCCTGGCCCTCGGCCTCGTAGTAAAACTGGGTCTGGACGGCGTTCTTCTCGCTCAGGCGCATATCGGCCAGGGCCGAGCTCATGGTGAGCACCGAGAAAACGGCCACCGTCAGCACGGCCAGCACCATGAAAACCGTGATGCCGCCGGTGCCGCTGACGGCACTTTTGCGCTTAAGTGTGTTCATGGCGTCACCTCCGGGGTCAGCTTGGAGACGATCAATTTGTAGCTACCAATGGAGATGTCGGCGGTCATCACGCCATCGCCCTGGCTGATATTGGCCACCAGGGTATAGGCCCCGTCACCCTCCGTGACCTCAAAATTGGCATCATAGGTAATGAGGACGATACCGTCTCGCCGGGTACCGCCCATCAGCCAGAGGAACTCATCCACCGAATCGGTGGCCTTGAAGGCCTCTGCGGCGGCCTGGGCGATTTGCACACAGTAGGTCAAATCCCGGCTCTGGGTGGCGATGTTGGAGCCCTGGAAGAAAACCCCGGCGCAGATGATGACGCAGAAGGAGAAGATGAAGACGCACAGCAGCAGCTCGAGGAGCAGCATGCGGCTTTTAGAGGCAGATTGCTTCATGATGCCACCTCCTGGGCGGAAACGGCCAGCAAGGTGCTGGCATCGCTCTTCCCATGCCGAACGGTAATCTGGATGAGACCGTGGGCCGCCTCGCTAAAGCTGACACTGCTGAGGGGGATAAGCTCGGTGCCGGCATCGGGGATCATGTCGCCCTCAAGGCCGTACTCGGTGTAAAGCTCGCGCAGCCAGCCCCCCGAGCAGTAGATATAGGTGCGGTATTCGTAGACCGAGCCATCGGTGCCGTAGGCGAACTCCTTAAGCACCAACGCGTCTTGGTCAAAGATGCGGGTGATTTCCACCGAATCGGCACGGTCATTCTGCCGCACCTGATTGCCGATGTAGGCCAGGGCCGTGCGCGCCGTGTTGGTGCCCTCAACCATCCCGACAGTGCCGTTGTAGGCGTTGACGCCGGTGGCGATGGCCGCGATGGCCAGCACCACAAAGAGGGTGCACAGCACCAGTAGGGCGATGGACTCCATGAGGCTCGAGCGTTTAATGGTAAAGCCGCCCATCATTCCACCCCCTCTTCCATGCCCATGCTCTGGGGCAGCACGGTGATGTCGGGCATCAAATTGCTGGCCAGAAACTGATAGTCGATGAAATAGAGGCTTTCATCCACATAGGCTCCGTAGCCGTTTTCCTTGAGATATTCGTAGGAGGGTGGGTAGGACCCCTCCAGGGCGTAGCACTGGACGGCCGCCCGGCGCACACTCTGTCCGGCGATGGCCAAGCCTTGGCTTGAGGCGCTGCTGCCGGTGAGCTGGGTCAGCCCGACAAAGGCTGCCAGCACCAAGAGCATGGCGACCAGAGTGACGATTTGGCGCGCCACGCCATTGAGTCGCTTGCGTAAAAACATAAGCGCGCCCCTATATGCCGATGGAGGAGAGCATGCTGATGAGTGGCAGCATAACCGACAGCAGCACCAGCCCCACCGAGACAGAGAGCACCACGATGAGGGTCGGCTCGATGCGGCCAATAAAGCGCTCGAGCATATCCTCGGCCTGAATCTGGCAGCGGGTGGCCAGCTCGGCGATGGCGGCGTCGAAGCTGCCCGCCTTGAAGCCGGCGCTTAGGATGCCGCTGAGCATGCCGGTGAAGATGCCGGCCTTCTGAGCGGCCTGGGGGAAGGCTTCGCCGGTGCTCACCATCTGGCGGCACTGGATGACCGAGTCGGCCAGGGCGTTGTCCTTGAGCAGCGCCTGGGCGTGCTCCATGGACTCATCCAAATCGAGGCCGCCCGAAGCCATGAGGGCCATGGCCGAGGCAAAGCGGGCGCGGCCCATGCTCAGGTTGAGGCGACCGCGGAAGAAGACCTTGTCGGCCACATTCCCCAAGGCGGCGCTGCCGCCCTTGCTCTTAGTCAGCGCAAAGATGCCCACGGCCAGAAGAACCAGCACAACGCCAATGACGGCCATGCTGCTCTGGATGACCTGGCCGGCGTTCATCAGGCCGACGGCCAGGCCGCTCATCTCGGTGCCCATCTGACGGAAGACCTGGTTGAAAACAGGCAAAACCTGGGTAATCAGCACGACAATAAGCACCGCCATAACACCCAGCATAACTGCCGGGCCGGTGATGGCGCGCTTGATGGTGGCGGCCCGCTCGGCCTCCTTGGCATAGTAGCCGACGAGGCCATCGAGCACACGGTCGAGATTACCCGAGAGCTGGCCGATGCTCAGCATGCTGAGCATGTAATCGGGGAAGCATCCGGGCACGGCCAGGGCCTTGTCCATGGGGGCGCCGGCCAGAAGCTCGGCGTAGACAGGCTGGAGGATTTCCTTCTCCAGGACGCTGTCAGTCTCCTCCAGCATGAGGCCGACGCACTCCACCGGGGAGATGCCCGACTTGACCGGGTAGGAAAGCTGAAGGCAAAAGGCCGAAAGCTCGTCAGCGGACAGCATGCGGTAATTCTTGGGACGGGTTGCCTGATCCATAAAGAAGGCTCCTTTTTTGTATGTATTCTTCCAAACACATGTAACAAAACCACAAAACGCGGAACAGGAAGGAATGCGAAAACCGCATTCCTTCCGTTCTTGACACTATGCTGAAGGCTGCTATAGCTTAATAGAGCTGCTTGGGGGTGTAGGTGTTGCCCTTGCCCACGAACTTTTCGATGGCCGCGCCATCGCCCGAGGACGAGACGAAGGTGGGATCCATCATGGTCCAGCTGGTGCCATCGAACTGGATGACCTTGTCAACCCAACCCACACCCTTGACGAAGACGTTGATCCAGGCGTGATAGGTGGTGCCGGCGTAGCCCTTCACCAGGCGGCAGGGGATGCCCTGAGAGCGCAGCATGCCCGACATGAGGGCGGCATAGTCAAAGCAGATGCCCTTCTTGGAGGAGAGGGTGGTATCCAGGTTGGGGATGTGGCCGCTGACAGTGCCGGCCACGATTTTGTCGGCCAGGTCATAATCGTACTTGGTGTTCTGGACAACATAGGTGTAGATGGCGCCGATTTTGTCGAGATCGGTTTTACAGTCCTTAGTCAGCTCGGCGGCCTTCTTGACCGAATTGGGCGCGGCGGCGTAGTTGACCGTGTTGTTGGAGTAGAGGAAAGGTAGCAGCTCATTGCGCAGGGTGACGTTAATCTCACAGGAGTAGACGCAGGCGTACTTGTTGCCGCTGGTGTTCTCCAGAATGCGCACGGTGTACTTGCCGTTGCCCTCGGTGAGGGCGAAGGTCTCGTAATTGCCGGCGTTGTTGAGGTTGAAATTATACTTGTTCTCGCTGTTGTTCAGATAAATCTGAACCATGATGGTGACCTTTTTGCCGCCGGTGTACTTGATGTCAATGTAGCCCTCATTGGCGTTGGAAGCCTCGACGGCCGCCTTGGCGTTGGAGAGCAGGTTGACGCCCGTCTTGCGCTCGACCATCTTGGGGATATCGGCCTTGGGGTCGGTCACCTTCTGGGAGAGCGCCTTGGCCGTAATGCTCTGCGGCGTGCCGGCGATAGCCTGGCCATCGGACAGAGGATCTATCGGGGCCTCAATCACTTCGTAACAGCCGGTGAGGCTGAGGGCGAGCGTCAGAACCAGTACAAGCGCAGTGATTTTTTTCATTGCATCATCATTCCTTTCGAGTCAGGTTGGAACCATATTCTCGCCAACCGTCCCGCCGCCATAGCGGGCAGAGGCGCAGGCTTACACATATACAAATCCATTCTACACGATTTCTCTGGCAAATGGAAGTGTCTTGACACTTTTTTCCGATGACATTGGTGTGCATTTTTCTTCTATATCCCAATGATACAGCATATTGGTTACATATTGGTTTCTTTTTTGTAAATTTCCTATGTACTTTGTAACCGAGAGGCAGGGGATGAGCATGTGGGGCAGCGGACGCGCAATGCGTGCCCCTACGGCGGGCCTCCCCCAAAGAAAAGCCAAAAATCCCCCCTCCCTAAAGGGAGGGGGGGCGATTTTCAGAAGGGTGGCGGGCGCGCAATGCGTGCCCCTACGAGGGACGGGCGAACACAGCTCGCCGCCTACAGCATCGGCTCCACCGGCTCCATATTATAATTAAAGCTGGCATCCAGGATGCTGTGCCGGCCGCGGTAACGGTTGAGGATGCGCTCGATGACCCGGCGGCTGTCCTCGTAGGTGACCGAGGGGAGCATCATGATATACTGGGCCACGCTGTAGCGGCTGTAGACATCGCCCTTGCGCAAAGATTCCCGCACACACACGCCTAGGCGGGTCATCACGGTGTTGATGGCCTTGCCCTCCAAGGGTCTCCCCTGCTTGTCCGTCACCGTAATGAGGCAGATGTAAATTGACATTCCGCTGCGCGCCACAGCCCGGGCCTGGACACGATAGATGTCCTTGAAAAACTCATACTTGCAGAAGAAGGCGCCGGCCTGGGCCTCTTTTTCCCGCAGTTGCTCGCGGATAATCTGCAAATCCTTCTCCACATGTTGGTTGGCCTTGATGATCTCACGATAGAGGGCAGCCATTTCCTCGCTGGGGGTGATGCCAAAGTAGTTGAAGAAGAGGTCACTCATGGATTCATACTGATTGATGGCGGCCTGCTGCTTGCCCAGCTTGTAGAGGGCGAGGATGAGGTTGTAGTGCAAGTACTCGTCGTAGGCATCAATGCCCAGGGCGACGCTGCAAATGTCAACGATGTCTTGATTGCGCTCGTGCTTTTTCAGCAGCTCGATGGCCTGGCGCACGGCGTTGATGTACATGATGTGGTAATAGGTGTGAATGGGCGTCGCCCAGACCTCCAGGTTGGACCTGGGCAGAAAATCCCCCTTGTAGAGGCTGATAGCCGCCATGTAACAGGCTAACGCCTGCTCATCGGCGCTGCCCGGTTCCTCGGCCTCGCGGCACAGGCTCTCAAACTGCTCGATGTCGAGCCGGGCGGGCAGATTGACATTCCAGGTGTAGCTGCCGCGTTTTTGTAGAATCATCTCGCGGCCGTCCACGTAACCGAGTTCGGTCAAAACAGCCCTCAGCCGATGCACCATGGTCTTGAGGGCGTTGATGGGGTTCTCGCTCTGGGCCTCGGGCCACAGCAGCTCGATGAGTTCATTTTGGGAAATCTCGCGATTTCGGAAGGTGATGAGGTATTCCAGCAGCGTCCATAGCTTCATGGCGCGGGTACTGTCATCGATGGTTTTGCCACCGTAGGAGAGCGAAAACCCTCCCAGCATGGTGACATGCAGCGTTTTCTCCGGCCCCATAACATCCCTCCCCTGGCTAAATTTTGTCTGCAAAACGGCACTTGGGTTACATAGTTGCGCGTGTATTTACCCCGCCGCTATATTATAGCAAAAATGTCAAACAAAAGCAACCACATTCGCGTGGGATATACAGGATTTAAGGATGGCTTTTTTTGGTATAGCGGTTACGCCGGGTTTATCTACCGCGCCAGCAGAAGCCTCGGTAGGGCTGCGAAGAGGTTCAGCAGCTGGGTGCCCACATCGGAAAAATCGTCCATATGGGGGGCGATTCCGGCCACAAATCCGCCCAGAAGCAGCAAGGTGAGCACGATGACCAGGGCAATTTGCCTCCGCTGGCCGCGCCAATCGTGGCGCTCGCCCAGGGGGCGCGGCGGCTGAAGCAGCCGGCTACCGATGTAGATGGCCGCCGGAGCGGCTAGGGCGTAGTAGCATACCAGAGCCGGTACCATCCCCAGGATATCGAAGCCGAGGGTGTCCAGCTCGACGCCGCCGGCCTCGGCCAGGGGGCCCGAGAGGGCACCCGAGACAGCGCTGAAGGTATTATTGACGAAATGGAGAATCATGGGTGGGATGAGGCTGCCCGTCCGCCGCCGCAGGTAGGCCAGGGCAAAGCCCAAGATGGCTGTGGGCAAAAAGCGGTAGGGGCTGAAGTGCAGCAGCCCGAAGAGCACGGCCACAGCCACCATCTCGGCCCAGGGGTTCATGCGGCGGAAACTGTGCTGGATGAAGCCGCGGCACAGCCCTTCCTCGCACAGGGCGGGCATGAGTGCCGAGACGAGGATGGTGGCGGGCAGGGGCCAGCCGCCCAGCAGCTCGCCAATCTGGCGGCTGACGCCAAAAATCTCCTGGGGGAAATAGAAGGCCACAGCCAGGGTTACCGACAGGGCCAGGCCGAGGTATCCGGCCCACAGCACCAAGGTGGCCAGCACCTGGCGACGGGTGGGGCGCGTCATGGGGAAGACCTCCCCCATGGGTCGACCGCTGAGTCCGCCAAAGAGGAGACCAACAGCCAGAAGCATGACCTCGGTGATGGCCAGGCCAGCCATGCCGAAAGCCGTCTGCACCGGTGCGGCGACAAACCACAGCACAGCCATGGCCACGCCAAAGGCCAGAAGGCCGCCGTATACGCTGTCGAGCTTCTTGGGCTGTGGGGTAAAGTCGGAGTCGTAGTCCATAGGGGATCCTTTCCGTTGGCTCGCAGACACCTACGGCGTCTGCCGAAAATCTGTGGATTTTCTTCGATTTTTTTATTGTGAATGCCACTCGCGGGCGAATGAATCGCCCTCTGTGGCTATGGCATAGGATGCCGCTGTGCGCCCCTACAAAGGGCACAAAGTGACAGCGGGGGGAGGGCACGCCCTCCCCCCGCAGATTTTCTTCAAGCGGCAGCTACTTCCCCAGCACCGATATCAGGTTTTCGCAGCAGCGGCGGATGTTGTCCTCGCTGGTGGCCAGGTTGATGCGGATGAAGCGGTCGTAGGTGTCCCCGCTCTCGGGGCCACCGAAGATATGGCCCAGGTTGACGGCCAGACGGCAGACATCCTGGATGATCTCCTTGGTCTTGCCGCCGGGGATGCAGGCTGTCAGGTCAAGCCAAGCCAGATAGGTGCCCTCCAGGGGCGAGAGGGCCGCGCCGGGGATTTTGGCGGCCGCCTGCTTCAAGATGTCGTAATTGCTTGCCACCTGAGCCAGCACCGCCTCGAGCCAGGGCCCGCCGCCCTCGTAGGCGGCCCGGGCGGCGATATAGCCCGCCATGTTGCCCGAGGTGAGATGGATGCGATCCATGTACACATCGAAGATGGCCCGCAGGTTTTCATCGGGGATAATGATGAAGGAGTTTTGCAGCCCGGCCATATTGAAGGTCTTGGAAGCCGCTGTGACGGTAATCACCCGCTCACCCCCCAAGGTGGCCGTGGGGATGTGTTTGTGCCCGGCCTGAACTAAATCATGGTGGATTTCGTCAGAGAGGATGGTGACCTTGTGTTTGTTGCAGATGGCGATGAGCTTTTCCAGCTCCCAGGCCTTCCACACCCGGCCCACCGGATTGTGGGGCGAGCACAGGATGAAGACGCTGGCCTTTTCATCGACAATGCGGCGCTCGAAATCCTCAAAATCGATAGTGTACACACCGCCCTCGTTCTTCAAGTGGCTGCCCACAATGCGGCGCCCAGTCTTCTCAATGGCGGCGTAGAAGGGGTGATAGACAGGCAGCAGCAAGGCGATGCCGTCTCCGGGCAGGCTGCACACCTGGGTCAGCCAGAACATGGCCGACACAATGCCGGGAGAAAAGCGAATCCACTCGCGCTGCACCTCCAAGCCGTGGCGCTGTTTTTCCCAGTTGATGAAGGCGTCGTAATACCCATCGGGCACCTTGTAGTAGCCGAAAATGCCGTACTCGGCCCAATCGGCCATGGCTTTGCGCACACAGGCGGGCAGCTTGAAATCCATGTCTGCAATCCACAGGGGGATGAGGTCGCTCTCGCCATAGACGGTTTCCAGGCCGTCCCACTTGACGCAGTCGGTTCCGCGGCGATCATGATAAATGAGTTCTTCACGCATAGGTTTAATCTCCTTTAATCTCATGATTCATTATCTCTATTATGATACAAATCCGCTATTTTTGCAAGGGTCACAGAGGATTTAACCCATTCTCCCCCCAGGATTTGCCCCCATGTCATTGACACCGCCCGCCATAGGCTGTAAAATAGAAGCAGTACGCAGCCAATCCCACGCCGTATTTCCATGAAGGTTTCATATATAGGAGGTTATGCTATGAGCGACCAAAACAATATTTCATTGACCATGGAGGCCCCGGCCCTGACGCTCAACCCCTTTGAGGAGGAGCAGCAGAGCGTTGTCCGAGAGAACATCACCCCCGTCCAGCTGGATGAGAGCAGCCTGACCGACAGCGAACGTGCCATGGTGCAGGATTTTTCTGAGAAAATCGACATCACCAACAGCACCATGATTTTGCAGTACGGCTCCTCGGCCCAGAAGAAGCTTTCGGATTTCTCCGAATCGGCCCTGAGCAACGTGCGCACCAAGGACCTTGGCGAAGTGGGCGGCATGATCACCGGCCTGGTGTCCGAGCTCAAGAGCTTTGATGTGGACGAGGACGACAAGAGTGTCTTCGGCTTCTTTAAAAAGACGGGCAACAAGATTGCCAACCTGAAATCCAAGTACGATACCGCCGAGAAAAATGTCAATAAAATTGCCGGTGTACTGGAAAACCATCAGGTGCAGCTGCTCAAGGACATCGCCATGCTCGACCAGATGTATCAGAAGAACCTGACCAACTTCAAAGAGCTGAGCATGTACATTCTGGCCGGCAAGAAGAAGCTCAACCAGGTGCGCGCCACCATCCTCCCCGAGATGGTGGAAAAGGCCAAGGCCTCGGGCAAGCCCGAGGACAGCCAGGCCGCCAATGACATGGCCTCTTTCTGCGACCGCTTCGAGAAAAAGCTCCACGATTTGGAGTTGACCCGCATGATTTCCCTCCAGATGGCCCCGCAAATCCGGCTGGTGCAGAACAACGACACCCTCATGGCCGAAAAAATCCAGTCAACCCTCACCAACACCATCCCCCTGTGGAAGAGCCAGATGGTGCTGGCTCTTGGGCTGCACCACTCCGAGCAGGCCATGCGCGCCCAGCGCGAGGTGGCTAATATGACCAATGAGTTGTTGCGCAAAAACGCCGAAAAGCTCAAGATGTCTACCATCGAGGTGGCCAAGGAGAGCGAGCGCGGCGTGGTCGAGATCGAGACCCTCCAGCACACCAACCGCATGCTCATCGAGACCCTGGACGAAGTCGTCAAAATCCAGGACGAGGGCCGGCAAAAGCGCCGGGCCGCCGAGGCCGAGCTGGGCCGCATCGAAGGCGAGCTCAAGCAAAAGCTGCTCGACGTGCGGCAGTAAGAGCGACCATCCTTTCAGAAAGCCGGTGCCGAAGGGCACCGGCTTTTTTATGGAGATGGAGGCATAAGGGCATTTGTAAGAGGCTTATTGAACGGGTTTTTTAACTATGGGGGAGTCGAGGCAAGGTGTGGGCCAATTAGGGCTGTCCCAGCAGGGTTTCGAAATGCTTGGGCAGCGGGGCTTCCAACCGCATCCGCTCCCCGGTGATGGGCTGGCTCAGCTCAAGGCTGCCCGCGTGGAGGGCCTGGCCGTCCAAATCATCAAGCTCGCTGCCATACATGAAATCCCCCGTTACCGGATGGCCCAGATAGGCCATGTGTACACGAATCTGATGGGTGCGCCCGGTCTCGAGGC
>JGI994J12354_10005296_pt1 | contig 11166 bp, 6 predicted proteins | sample IntmicLarv3ML3BL_FD_12354 | JGI IMG/M metagenome (IMG submission 12354) | reverse complement strand
ATCGAGAAAACCAAAACGACTATGCCTTTTCCGTAGAGGTAATCAAAAACGATAAAAAAGCCCTGTATACAGCACGGTTTTACGATTACTTGGAGATTCAGCCGATTTGCAACAACCGCTTTTATTTTCAGGATGCTGAAAGCGGACTGAAAACGGATGAGGATTTAAGAAATATAAACCGCCTTATAGTGGCACTCGGCGATTATATGAAAATCAAAACCTGCGCGACTACCGACGCGCATTTTATGGAGAAAGAGGAAGGGGAATTCAGAAAATACCTCTTGCGGGATATGGGATTTAAGGATTGGGATAGCCAGCCTGATTTGTATTTTCGCACGACGGAGGAGATGTTGGAGGAGTTCTCTTATTTAGGAGAGGAAAAAGCGTTCGAGGTGGTGGTGACAAATACCAACGCGGTCGCGGATGATATCAAGCCCGGTATCAAGCCTTTTCCGGAGGGGACGTTTCCTCCTATCATCACCACGGCAAATGACGATATCAAGAAGCTTACATGGGATAAGGCAATGGAGCTTTACGGGCATGAAGGCGTGGTTCATCCGATTGTAACAGCGCGTGTGGAAAAGGAACTTCGATCCATTATTGATAACGGTTTTTCTGTTATGTACGATATTGCCTACCGACTTGTGAAAAAATCCAATGATGACGGCTATGTTGTCGGTTCGAGAGGCTCTGTCGGTTCCTCTCTGGTCGCAACCTTTTGCGGAATTTCCGAGGTGAATCCGCTGATGCCGCACCATCGCTGCCCAAGCTGTAGGAATTCGATTTTTAACGAAACCGGTGAGTTCGGTTCGGGTTACGATATGCCGGAGATGGATTGCCCTCTTTGCGGAGCGTCCATGATTCGTGACGGGCAGGATATTCCATTTGAGACATTTCTCGGCTTTTTCGGAAATAAGCAGCCGGATATTGATTTGAATTTTTCCGGAGAATATCAGGCGAAGGCACATAAGTATGTGGAAGAGCTTTTCGGGAAAAGTCATACCTTTCGGGCAGGCACGATAAGTGGTTACGCGGAAAAAAATGCTATTGCAGTCGTCAATAAGATTCGAGAGGAAACAGGGGAGGCAGTGAGTAAGGCGGAGCTTCGCCGCCGTTCGCAAGGGCTTATCGGGATAAAAAGAACAACAGGTCAGCACCCGGGCGGTATTGTTGTCGTACCGAAAGAAATGGATATTCATGAATTTACTCCGTTTCAGCGTCCCGCGAATAAGGTTGCCAGTGAAACCATTACGACACATTTTGACTTTAACGCAATGCACGATACGATTTTGAAGCTGGATATATTGGGACATTTTGACCCGACCATGCTTCGAATGCTTAGTGACCTTACCGGTATTCCTGTAACTACGATTCCGATTCCGGATGAAAAGGTGATGTCGCTTTTTGTGTCCACGGAGGCACTCGGGATTCCGGACAATACGTCCGATGCCAATTCGGCGACCTTAGGGCTTTCCGAAATGGGTACCTTTATGGCAAGAGACATGATTTCGGAAACAAAGCCGAGTAAGTTCTATGACTTGGTGCAGCTAATGGGTCTTTCACATGGAACAGACGTGTGGAAGGGAAACGCGCAGGATTTGATTCAGGCAGGTACTTGTACGCTCGATAGTGTAATCGGCTGCCGTGACGGAATCATGACGAAGCTTATTTATTGGGGACTTCCCGATAATGAAGCATTTGACATCATGGAGGGCGTTAGAAAAGGAAAAGGCTTGACGCCCTCGCAGGAAGCCCTGATGAAAGAGAAAAATGTGCCGGATTGGTATATTGCGTCCTGTAAAAAAATCAAATATATGTTTCCGAAGGCACACGCGGCGGCATACGCGATATCGTCCTTGCGTGTGGCGTGGTTTAAGGTGTACTATCCCGAGGAATATTATTGCAGCTATTTCACAATACGAGGGGATGAATTCAACGGAGACTATATGTGTAAGGGTCTGGAGACGGTGAAAAGAAGACGAAAGGATTTGTTTTCGAACTTTGGCGGAAGAACGAATACTGAAAAATCAGAATACTATCTTTGTGAAATTGTGGAGGAAATGTACGCAAGAGGTATTAGCTTTCTTCCCTATAATATCGAAAAATCAGCGGCGCACAAATTTCAGAAAATAGAAAAAGGAAGAATTCTTCCTCCTTTAGATGCCATTCCTACCATTAGTCAGGCGATGGGTCAGAACATTGTAGAGGCAAGAGAAAAAGGCGGCGCGTTCAAAACCAGAGAGGAACTTTCCAGAAGAAGCTCATTAGGTCCTTCTGCTATGGAAAAGCTGGTCGCTTCCGGCTGTCTTGACCATTTGCCGGATTCCGCACAAATAGATCTTTTTTCATTGATGTAAGGGAGCAAATATTTACATGGAGGGAAAAAAGCGTGTATCCTGCATTCTAAGAGAAAGCGTCTGGTCAACTGATCGGATGTACGATTATCTTGTGCCGGAAAATCTTTCCGAAAGCAGTAAGCCGGGTATGTATGTGGAGGTACCCTTCGGTAAGGGCAACCGTCCGGTACCCGCGCTTATTATGTCCGTTTCTGAAGAAATAGAAAGTACGTATCCTCTAAAGGATATTCTAAGAATCATTGACCCGTATCCTGTTCTAAACGAAGACCAGATAGCACTGATGGATTTTATTCGCTTTCGGTATACCTGCACCTATGCCGACGTCCTTAAGCTTTTGGTTCCTGCTGCCGTATCCAAGTATTCCGAAAAAACCCAACAGGTGGCCTTTTTGAAGGATAGAGAAAAAGCGGAAGCTGCTTTGGAAGAAGGGAAAGCGGGCAGCTTGTCGGCAATGTACTTATTAGAAGCGCTTTTGGAGTGGGAGGAGATTCCCGTGAGAGAGTTGATGCAGATGCTGTCTATTTCCAAATCGCCAATAGATACCCTGCGAAAAAAAGGGTGGATTGACGTTGAAAAGAGAACTGTTCAGCAAATCGAAGCAAAAGAGGACGAAAAAGAGGTTTATCGAACCGAGCCTCATGAACTTACAGAAAAACAAAAAGATGCCCTAAGCGCAATTTTGCAATCGAAAAAAAGAGAATTTCTTTTGTACGGTGTGACAGGAAGCGGAAAGACGGAGATTTATCTCCAGGCGGCACAGGAAGTACTCCATCAGGGTGGCTCGGTTTTGTTTTTAGTTCCTGAAATATCCCTTACGCCACAAATGATTCGATGGATAAAAAGCCGCTTTTCGGAAAATGTGTCAGTTCTTCACAGCCGCTTGACGCCGAGTGAAAAATACGAGCAATGGGATAGCATACGAAAAAATAAGACCCGCATAGTGGTAGGTGCCCGTTCGGCGGTGTTCGCACCGCTATATAATCTAAAGCTAATACTGGTAGACGAGGAGCAGGATACTTCCTATAAATCAGAAACGCATCCCCGATACCATGTGCGTGATATCGTGAGAAAAAGAGCCGCACTTTCCGGCGCGACGGTTGTTTTAGGCTCGGCAACCCCAAGCATTGAGACCTTTTTTTCCGCGAAGGAAGGGTATTCTGAGCTTCTTTGTCTTCCGGAGCGTGCCTTTTCAAGGGCGAACCTTCCCGATGTGAGTATTGTAGATATGAGAGAAGAGCTTCGTGCGAAAAATCATTCGGTCATTAGTAGTGCCTTGTATAATGAAATGGAAAGGGCGTTATCCCGAAAAGAACAAATCCTTTTGTTTTTGAATAAAAGAGGATATTCGGGAATGATTTTGTGTAGAAGCTGCGGCGAAACGGTTCTTTGCGACCACTGCTCGGTGCCCTTACATCTTCACAAATCAAAAAGAGTAAGGGATCCTCTTTTGGTGTGCCATTATTGCGGGAAAATTCATGATTACCCGCAAAAATGCCCAAGCTGTGAAAGTACGCTTATCGGAAAGGTGGGACTTGGCACACAGCAGTTAGAAGAAATGGTAAGAGAAACCTTTCCGGAGGCGCGCGTTCTTCGAATGGATCAAGATACCACCGTAAAAAGAGGCGCACACGAGGATATTATTCGTACATTTCGGGATCGGCAGGCGGATATTCTGATAGGCACACAAATGATTGCAAAAGGCCATGATTTTCCATACGTTACGGTAGTTGGGGTGATTTCTGCGGATTTACTTTTGCGCGTTCCGAATTTCAGGGCGCAGGAAAGGGGCTTTCAGCTTCTGACGCAAGCGGCGGGGAGAGCCGGACGAGGGAAGCTTCCGGGAAAAGTATTTTTTCAGGCGTATCAACCAAAGGATGATATTCTCCTTTATGCGGCGCAGCAAAACTACGAAGATTTTTACGAAAACGAGCTTGAATTCAGAAAACGCTTGAACTATCCTCCGTTTAAGGCTTTTGGAAGTGTACAAGTGTCCCATCAAAAGGAAGAAGAAGCGAATAAGCAGATTTTAGATGTTCGGCAACGGATTTTCCAGATTCTGGACAGTGTGAAGAAAACGGCGGATTATCAAGTGTATGACCCCGCACCGGCAGAGCTTTTCCGGCTTCGTGACAAATACCGTTTTCGTCTTTTTATAAAAGCAAATACAAAATCGGAGCTTGCGGCGTTGTTCCGTGCTTTACAGGATTTCTATTTTGGAAAAGGTCTTTTATTGCAAATGGATATTGACCCGGTTTTTTGAAGGGAATTATTTTATTTTCTGTAGAGCCATTTGTTGGCTAATCCAACATGGGATGTTTGATTGGTCAGAAATTTATTTTTTCAAGCTGCCCTCAATAATAAAAAGTGTCGCCATCGCAAAATTCACCATAGCCCAAAAGGAGGGATTGGGCATTTTTTATGGTAAAATAATAAAGATATAGATTTTATGAGAAGGGTTGATGATATGGCTTTACGCGAAATTATAACGGTAGGTTCTCAAGATGAGAATACGCTGCGAAAGGTTTGCCGTGAGGTAGCCGAGGTAAACGATAGGATTCGTACGCTCTTGGATGATATGGTTGAGACCATGCGCTTTGAAGGTCGGGGCGTAGGTTTGGCGGCACCTCAAATTGGTGTCTTAAGAAGGATTTTTGTCGCGGATATCGGTGATGAGACGGGACTTTTAGAGTTTATCAATCCAGAAATCATAAAAAGAGAAGGCGAAGTGGTATCGGAGGAGGGTTGTCTTTCGGTGCCGGGGGAAACAGGAAAGGTACTTCGGCCAGAGAAGCTTACGATAAAGGCGTTAGATAGAAACGGTAACTCGTTTACAATAGAAGCAGAGGATTTTTTGGCGGTGTGTATTTCTCATGAATATGACCATTTGGACGGTATCCTTTATACGGACAAATTGATTGAGGAAGAAGAAAATGAAGAAGCCTAATATTATTTTTATGGGAACGCCGGATTTTTCCGCGGTGATTCTTCGTGCTTTGTGCGAGGCGGACGCTTCGGTTTTAGCAGTAGTTACGCAACCGGATAAGCCCCAAGGACGTAAGATGAAGCTCACCCCGTCTCCTGTGAAGGTCCTAGCTGAATCCTTGGGGATTCCTGTTTTTCAACCGAACCGGGTACGGTCACAGGCTTTCATCAGTACCCTGAAGGCACTCTCTCCCGATTTGATTATTACCGCCGCGTATGGAAAGATTCTTCCGAAAGGCATATTAGATATCCCGAAATATGGTTGCTTGAATGTGCATGGTTCTATTCTTCCTAAGTATAGAGGTGCGGCACCGGTGCAATGGGCAATATTAAATGGAGAAAAGATATCCGGCATAACCATTATGAAAATGGATGAAGGCATGGACACCGGCGATATTCTTTCTGAGAAGAAAGTGGATATTCCACTTTCGATGAACGCAAATGATTTGATGACGCTATTAGCAGAGGAAGGGGCAAGGCTTCTTTTGTCAACGATACCTTCTTATATAGAAGGTGAGATGAAACCGGTTCTGCAAGAAGAGTCTTTGGCGACCTATGCGCCTATGATTGAAAAAGAGCAGGGGCTTATTGATTGGAAGAAGAACGCGATTCATATTCATAATCAAGTGCGCGGCTTATCCATGTGGCCGGGTACACATACTTTTTTTGCAAGCGGACGGCTAAAGATAATAGCATCTTTTCCTGTGGAGAATGCTCTTACGCTGTTACAGAGCTACAGTGAGGTTCATGGCGTGCCGAAGGCGGGAACGGTGATTGATTCCGCATCGGGCAAGTTATTGGTAGCTTGTGGGAATGAGACAGCTTTGGAGCTTTTACATTTGCAGCTTCCTTCCGGAAAACGCCTGTTGGCAAAGGATTGCGCGCATAATTTTCATGTCGGTACGAAGTTTTTTTCAGAGGCTTTGTCATGAAACAGAAGGTAGATCAGGCAAGAAATCTTTCCTATACCATGCTATTACAGGTTTTAGAAAACAAAGCCTATTCACATATTACTGTGCAAAATTATTTTTCTAATAGCGCGCTTGATAAAAGAGACCGTGCCTTTTCCTTGGCACTTTTTTATGGGGTACTGACACGGCTTTATACGCTTGATTTTTATCTGAATAAAAAAATAAAAAAGGGAGTCGATTCATTAGACCCGCCGGTTCGAACCATTCTTCGTATAGGTGTGTGGCAGCTTCTTTTTGCCCGGTCGGTTCCTTCCTTTGCGGCAGTGAATGAGACGATTACGCTTCTTAGAACCTATAGTAATGAAGGGGCGGTGAAGCTCGGAAATAGTGTCCTGCGAAGAATCTCTGAAGAAAAAGAAAATGGGCTGTTTTCTATAGAGAATGAAAAATTTGATGTGAAATATGCCTTGAACCGCGAGCTTAGCGGCATTATCAAAAAATGCTTTGGGGAAGAAAAAGCCGCCTCCATCATGGAAGCCTTTTTGGAGGAGCCGGAGGTGAGTATTCGCGTAAATACGACGAAAGCTAATCAGGAAAAGGTTTTGCGGTATTTTTTGGAAGAAGGTATATCGCTTCAAAAGGGTCATCTGGTGGAGGATGCCTTTCTTTTGCCGCTCGAAGGCCGTAATCCGGCTTCTTTTTCTGCTTTTTCCGACGGATGGATTTCAATACAAAATGAGGCGGCTATGCTCGTGGCAAAGCTCGCGTCACCGAAAAAAGGTGATATGGTTTTAGATGTTTGTGCTGCGCCGGGCGGGAAATCTTGCCATATAGCGGAATTGATGGGAAATGAAGGACAGGTTTTTTCCTTGGATATTCACGATAAACGAGTGGAAAAAATAAGAGAAAACAAAGAACGCCTTGGTCTTACCGCGATTACGGAAATGGAAGCAGATGCCACGGCTCTTAGAAAAATCATGCCGGAAAGGGAAAACTCCTTTGACATTGTTCTGGCGGATGTTCCCTGTAGCGGCTTGGGATTATTAAAAAGGAGACCGGACATCAAGCAGACGATGACCTATGAAAAAATACAAGGGATGCTCCCCTTGCAGCAGGAGATATTGTCGGAGAGTTCTTTTTTTGTGAAGCCCGGGGGACTTTTACTCTATAGTACCTGTACTATAAACGTCGAGGAAAACGAAAAGCAAGCGGACATTTTCTTAATGAATCACCCGGATTTTGCACCGGTGTCCTTATATGATGCTCTTTTTTCCGCTGTTGGAGCGCACGCGGCGCGTCATAAAGAATGTGCGGAAAAGGGACAGCTTCTTTTACTGCCGGACGAGGACTTGTGTGATGGTTTTTTTATCGCCGGATTCAGGAGGGTGTATGAGTAAGCCGTTTATTTTAGATTTGCAAAAATCCGACTGGGAAGCGTGGGCAAAGGAAAATGCTTTTCCTAAGTTTCGGGCGGCGCAAATATATGAATGGACAAGTAAGGGTATCATTGCATTGGAAAGAATGAAAAATGTACCTAAAAATATCTTGGAAAAGATGAAAGAGGATTTCATCATAGAGGGTATGAAGATTGAAAGGACGCTGGTTTCAAAGAAGGATGGTACCAGAAAATACGTGTTTCTTTTGCAAGACGGGAATCGAATCGAAACTGTCTTGATGAAGTATAAAACGGGATATTCTCTATGTATTTCCTCACAGTCGGGCTGTAGGATGGGTTGTGTTTTCTGTGCTTCTTCCTATGTTCCATTTGGAAGGAATCTCACAGCCGGAGAGATGCTCGGGCAAATTACGCTTGTATCGGAGGATATAAAGGAACGTATCAGAAGTGTCGTTGTAATGGGACTCGGAGAAGCCTTTGACAATTATCAGAACTTTCTGCTTTTTCTAAAACTGGCAAATGACACGGACGGACTGAATCTCGGTGCAAGGCATATTACAGTTTCAACTTGCGGACTTGTGCCGCAAATGTTAGAATTCATGAGTATTGATATGCAGGTGAATATGGCGATTTCATTACACGCGGCGAGAAATGATCTTCGAGAGAAAATTATGCCGATTGCAAAGAAATATGATATAGACTCTTTGCTTTTAGCTTGCCGTGAATATGAGAAAAAAACAAAAAGAAGAATCACCTTTGAGTATTCTTTGTTTCATCAGGTGAACGACAGTGTAGAGGAAGCGAGACTTTTGGTGAAAAAGCTTCGCGGCATTCATTGTCATGTGAATCTGATTGCGGCGAACGAATTTCCCGGAAGTCCTGTGAAGAGGAGCTCGCCGGAAGCGGTTCTTCAGTTTCAGAAGATTTTGGAACAAAGTGGGATACCTGTTACGCTTCGGCGTGAAATGGGTACAGATATTATGGCAGCCTGCGGACAGCTCAGAAGAGGTATAGAGGTCAAAGCGAAATTATGCGATACGTAAGTATTACAGACACAGGATTAGTCCGTAAGAATAACGAGGATTCTCACGCAGTGGTAGAAAGCGGCGAGGAATTGATATTTGCGGTTGCCGATGGAATGGGCGGTCATGCTATGGGTGAGGTGGCAAGCAAAACAGCAATGGAGTTCGTGTTTTCCGCGCTTTCTTTAGCCTCCAATCAGGTACAGAACAAACGGGAAATGGAAGATATTCTTCAAAAAACGGTGGAAAAAGCCAATATTAAGGTATATCTTGAATCCTTGAAGAATCCGAATTTCCATGGCATGGGGACGACACTTACCTTGGGCGTTCTTCATGACTGGCGTTTGTATCTTTCGCATATAGGCGACAGCAGAGCCTATCTTCTGCATGGGTCAAGATTAGATAGATTGACCTTGGATCATACACTGGTGCAGCAAATGGTTGACGAGGGAATGATATCGGAAAAGGATGCCAGAGAGCATCCGAAGCGCCATATGCTTACAAGGTCCTTGGGCGTGAATGAATATATGACACCGGACACAACATCCTTTGATATATCGGAGGGTGATTTGATTATGCTTTGCACAGACGGTTTATACGGCTATGTGAAGGATAAGGATATAAGAGATATTTTGAGGAAACATAAGGATTTATCGCTTTGCGCCGAAAAACTGGTGGAAGCGGCCAACAACGCCGGAGGATATGACAATATCACGGTGGTTTTGGTTCATTGTAATAGAGAGTAGGGAGAGCATATGGGCGTGGGAAATCAAAATCCAGAGGGTTTGCTATTAGGCGGACGATACCGCATTTTACGATTAATTGGAAGCGGTGGGATGGCGAATGTGTATTTAGCATCGGATTTATCAAGCGGTGCCAATGTCGCTATCAAAATTTTGAAATTGGAATATTCTGCTGATGAGGAATTCATTCAGCGATTTGATACGGAGGCGAGAGCGGTTGCCTCCTTGACACATCCTAATATTGTGCGCGTATACGGAATTGGGCAGGAAGGTCAGTTCCGGTATATGGTGCAAGAATATGTGGACGGTATCACCGTGAAGGAATTGATTCGCCAGAACGGTTATTTGGATTGGCGTATTGCGGTACCGATTGTCATTCAAGTATGTATGGCACTAAGTCATGCTCATGAAAATTCCATTGTTCATCGGGATATCAAGCCGCATAATATTCTGGTCACAAGAGATAGAATCGCGAAGGTAACGGACTTTGGGATTGCCAGAGCAGCAACCTCCAATACAATTACATTTGCATCCGGCGGGGCGATGGGGTCTGTTCATTATTTTTCGCCCGAGCAGGCAAGAGGTGCTATCGTAGGGCCAAGCTCTGATATTTACTCTACGGGGATTTTGCTTTTTGAGATGCTTACGGGAAGAGTGCCCTTTGACGGAGATACACCGGTTGCGATAGCTGTGAAGCATTTGCAGGATACGCCGCCCCGTGTGGCAGAATTTGTGCCCGGGATTCCTTCCGGTTTAGATGCCATTTTGCAAAAATGTATGCAGAAATCTCCTGAATTCCGCTATGCGACCATTCGCGAATTGGTGATGGAGCTGGACGCCTTCATGGTGGAACCAAGCGGCACCTACGGCGTTGTGAACCAAGCGGCAAACGCAGAGGACGCGACGGTGCAAGTACAGGGCTTCCGTCAGGAGCCGAATTATGGAAAGCTAAATGAGATTGAACGTTCCATAGAAAAGAGAAGACGCTCTCGCATTAAGGACAATGCCATGGTGGTGGTACTGGTATGCGTGATTCTTGCGGTCGTGGTCGCCGCCGTTTTCCTTGTTATGAATCTTTTTTCAGGTGAGACGAAAAAAGAAGACCCGAATTTCGTGGTTGGAAATTATGTAGGACGGAATATTAACGAAGTTCTGGAGGAACTGAAAATGCGGAATTTTACCGCTTATACAGTGGAAAGAGAAACCAGCGACAGAAATCAGGATATGGTATTAGAGCAAAATCTTGCGGAGGGCTTTGAGATTAAACCCGGAAGCACAATGACAGAGCTTATACTAAAGGTTAGTATTCCGCACGAAAAAATTGAAGTGGAGGATGTTACCGGATGGGATGCGGTATCTGCAAGAGGTCTTTTAGAAGCAAAAGGTCTGTTTGTCATGGAAATGCCGGAGGTAAATCAAGATGTTGAAGAAGGAAAGATTATTAGAACTGACCCGCCGGCGCATAGCTCCGTCGATATTGGTGCGACCATTTCCATTTATGTGAGTCAAAAGCCGGAAGAAAATAAACCGATATACATTCCGAAAATGGATGGTTGGATGATGAATGATGCCGTGGCTGTTCTCATGGGAATGGGACTTGAGGTGTATTATTTGGAATTCCCGCATGGCGCGAAGTCTCCGCAGGATATTTTGGTGGTTTTCTATTCTGAAACACCCCCCGGAACTTTGGCATCGAAGGGAGATAGCATCACGTTGATCGCGGGAACCAGAGAGGAATACGAAGCCTACAAGAAT
>JGI994J12354_10005295_pt1 | contig 11166 bp, 6 predicted proteins | sample IntmicLarv3ML3BL_FD_12354 | JGI IMG/M metagenome (IMG submission 12354) | reverse complement strand
GCCAACGAGACCGGCCGCTTCGTCCGTGAGGATGTCGCCAAACATATTGGTGGAAACAACCACATCGAACCGTTCTGGATACATGATCATTTGCATGGCAAATGTGTCCACCACGGCCGTTGTAAACTCGATGTCCGGATATTCCTTCGCCACTTCGCGGCAGGAATCCACAAACAGACCACAGCCCAGCTTGAATACGGTATTTTTATGGATGGCGGTCACTTTTTTCATGCCGCCGCGCATTCGGGCCAGTTCGAATCCGCACCGCGCGACCATTTCGGAATTGCGCCGGGTGATGACACGCATGGACATGGCCATGTCCGGCGTGGGCATAAACTCGCCAACCCCCTTGAACATGTTGCGGTCGGGTTGAAATCCTTCGTTGTTTTCCCTGACGATGATCACATCCATGTTCTTGTGGATGCTTTTCACCCCCGGCAACGATTTGGAGGGTCTGATGTTGCTTACCATGTCATAGTTGCGGCGTATGATAGGGTGTGGGTTGACGGCTTTGGGATCGTTTTTTGGGTAGGCCATATGCCCTATGGGGCCGAGAATCCAGCCGTCAAGTTCGTACAGGGTGTCCAGAGTTTTCTGCGGCAGCGTTTCGCCGTTTTTGGCGTAGGAGGGAGCCCCCACGGGAAGAGGAACCCACTCAACGGCCACGTTGGGGTGCCGTTGCAGTGCCGCCTTGAGAACTTTGACCGTAACCGGAACAATTTCAGGACCAATGTCATCGCCTTCAAGAATGCCGAGCCTGTAGTGCGCCATGATGTACTCCTCGTGTTGCGAATTAGGTTCAGTGGCAACTGTTTGCCCTACAAGTGTATCTTGGTGTTGAGTCCCCTTTGTACGATCCATTGCCTGATTGCCTTCCACTGCCCCCGCAGCATGCGGATGACCGGCTCCAAGTTTTTGTACCAACCAAAAAGTTAGTGGCAGAGATCTGACCTCTTGTCCACAGGCAGCATAAGGACTGGTAGTGCCGCTCTGTTGCCGCACGACCTGTTCACGGCAACAGCATCAGAAAGCGCTTTCAGGCGTGTTCTCTCGCGTATTGTTTTCTTCCTCGGCAGGTTCATAGCCCGTGCGCGGGGCGGGCACGGGATCACGCGGGGCAAATATGGCGTCATGCACCTGCCTGTCCCTCTGTTGCCAGCGGGTCTCTGTGGCCGGGCCGACTATCCAGGTCTGTATCCGCTGTCCCATATCCGAGGCCAGCACTTGCGTAAGGGTATGCAGGGGGTCGGACGGCATGCGCGTTTTGGCCGCTACAATAAAGTAGTCCGTGGTCTGCGGCGCTGGAATCTTGCCGCCCTGGGCCATGGACCAGACCAGTTGTCCGCTGCGCACGTCATACGCCTCCAGTTGCAGGGCCAGTTGGGATTCCCCCACAGTGCCGCCGGAATAGACATGGGTGACGAATCCGCCCACGACCATGTCCATGCCACGGCCCCGGGCAAGGGCAAGGGCGCGATCGCGCCTGTAGGGGGTGTCATCGCCGCTAAATTCCATATTGGGGAAGAGACGCATCTGAAGCCAGGTCTGCCAGACGATGCGGGATGTGGTGTAGCCCAGTATGGTAGGATTATCCATGGGCTGCGTTACCCGGAAGGGAATGAAGAGAACCTTGAGGTCGGCGGGAGCGGCGCTTGTCGGTGAGACATGCACTTCCGGCGGGTTGCGCCGTACCCAGGCGTCCCGATAGATGATGTTTTTGCCTGTGGGGTCGATGAGCACATTTTCATCCACCGCCCTCATGGTGGTGCAGGCTATTTGCGAAAACAACAGAATACATATGACGGCTGGCAGGCCGATGCGCGGGATGGACATTATTTGCGACTCCTTGGGCGAATATGTCAAACGTCTGACTGTTAGAGCAGATAACCTCTGAAACTGCACATCCCCGGTTGAGGGGGTCTGGGGGAAATCATTTCCCCCAGCGGGTTTCAAGGGCAGAGCCCTTGGCCAGTGGGTTCCAAGGGCAGAGCCCTTGGCTAGCGGGTTTCAAGTCTCAAAAACACTGTACGGCATGAAGGTAAGCAAAAAAGATGCCGGAGTACGCCCGGCAAAAGAAAAGGCGGAGAAGGAAAGCTTCCTTCTCCGCCTTTTCGTGAGGAATATCGGCGGGGATTTGCCGCGCGTTATTTCTTTTTCTTTATGGCCGCTTGCAACGCGACTCCCAGACTGCCGAGAGAGGGAGCGGCGGGCTTGGGAGCGGCATGCTTTTTCCAATCCTTCTCTCCCTTGTCATCGGCGGCGATGTCTTCACCGGCTGGAGAAAGGGATATGCGGCGGTTTGCCTTGTCCACAGACTGCACACGCACGGCGATAGCCTCGCCGGGGTTGAGCCGTTCCAGAGTCTTTCTGGACGGAGAGCCCTGAATGACCGAATTGGCCATCAGACCGGTGATTCCCGGAGAAAGGGCGACAAACAGCCCGAAGGGGGCGCGTTTTTCAACCGTGCCCGTGAGTTCGCCACCCTCGACAAGAAGGTCGTCCACGCTATCCCAAGGGTTGCCTTCGGCGTCACGCATGCTGAGCGAGATACGGCGTTTTTCCGGGTCCATCTCTTTGATCATCACCGAAACCGTATCGCCGGGCACGACCACTTCTTCCGCCTTCATCACGCGCTTTGCGTAGGAAAGCTCCGAAAGATGCACAAGGCCTTCCACTCCGGGAAGTATCTCCACAAAAGCGCCAAAGGGGGCGAGACGCACCACCTTGCCGCTGACGACCTCACCGGCGGACAGGCGGCTGTCCACGTCCTTCCAGGGGTCATCCATCACCTGCTTCATGGACAGGGAAATACGCGTGTTTTTCTCGTCTTTTTTGATCTCCAGAACCTTGACGCGCACACGGTCGCCCACGCTCACGGCTTCGTCAGCTTGCGCCACACGCGTCCAGGACAATTCGGAAAGATGCACCAGTCCTTCCACGCCGGGGGCAAGTTCCACAAACGCGCCAAAGGGGGCCAGACGGCTGATGGTGGCTTCGCGCACATCGCCGATGTTGACTTCAGCGAGCAGGGCATCGCGGTTTTCCGCCTGTTCGCGCTCAAGCAGGCTGCGACGGGAGACCACGATATTGCGCCCGCCTTTTTCCAGGCGGGAGATGAGGAAGGGGTAGATTTTTCCCACAGCCGCTTCAGGATCATCCGGAGGCCTGATGTCTATCTGGCTTGTGGGACAGAACGCGCGGCGTTTCATGATATCCACGGCATAGCCGCCCTTGACCTGAGCCGTAATCTTGCCTTCAACGGGCAGACCGGCGTCACGGGCTTCTTCAAGGGCCGAAAGGCTGCCTGCTCCACGCAGAATGCGCGAGAGCTTGACTTCCTGCGCGCTGACCGTGACCACATACAGATCGAGGATATCCCCCACCTGATGGGGAAGTTCGCCATCCGTCTCCATTTCCTCCCGGTCGACGATGCCGTCGACTTTGGAGCCTGTGCTCACGAAAATTGTATCCGCCGTTATGGCGACAATGCGCACGGAAACACGCTGGCCGGGAGAGAGGCGCGACTGGGGCGCTTCTTCGCTTTCATGCTGGGCCAGCATTTCGGCAAAAGAAATTTCCTCGTCTTCGGCTCCGGAACCGGCTGCCTCGTCCGCTTGCTTCTCTACAGGCGCTTCTGCCGGGCTTTGTTCCTGAACGGCCTCCGGGGGCGCTGTTTCAGCATCTTGCATTGACAGGGCAGCCTCGGCAACAGGTGTCTGCTCTTGTGAAGGGCTTGTTTCCATGTGTTCCGCGCTGTTTTCTTCGGAAGGATTCAGCCCCTCCGGTTTGATGGCCTCTGAAGTCATGAAATCTCCTAACAGAATTTACCGGCACCGAAACCCTTGCCAATGGCTGGGGCTCTCCCAGGTTCGTCCGGGAGAACCGGGATGCTCCCTTGCTCATGCCGCCTCTCATGGTACGCAGGACTTCCGTCCGGCATTGTCCGTCGCATAAAAATGCTCCAAGCAAAGCATTTGCGTAGAATCCATACCAGCAGGCGAGCCTTGAAGCAAGGGGAGATATGCGCGGGACGGCACAAAAGAATGAAAAAAGCATGACGGGCGACCAACGATATTAAATCGCGCGAATCCGCAAATTAGTATTGGCAACAAGGGCACTTTGTGCTATTTAGCACAAGGTCTTTGAGCGGAACAGGGCAAGCGCTGCATGCCGCTTTGCGCACCATGGGAACATATGCGTAACTCCCTTGGGACACAACCATTTCTATTGAAAAAGGGCGCTATCGCTTTCAGACAACAGGTTTTAAGGAAATTGGCGGCATTTGCCGCAGCAATACAACCCGCTACGGAGGAATCCCCATGGCAGCACTTGTTGTAGGCCACAAAAATCCTGATACCGACAGTATTATTTCCGCCATTGCCGTTGCCGATCTCATGACCAAGCACGGCACTCCGGCCAAGGCCATCGCTCAGGGCCCGGTAACACCTGAAACCGCTTTCGTTCTTGACAAATTCGGTCTGGCTGCTCCTGAAGTGGTCAAATCCGTTGCCGGTCAGAAGGTTATTCTTGTGGACCATTCCGATCTGGCACAAGCCCCCGAAGACCTCAAGGACGCCGAAGTCATCGCCATTATCGACCACCACAAACTGGGCGACGTGACCACCTCCAGCCCGCTGCTCATGTGGGTATGGCCCGCCGGCTGCACCGGCACGGTAATCAAGGGCATGTATGATTTTTACGGCATTGAGATGCCGAGGAACATCGCGGGCGGCCTGCTCTGTGCTATCTTGTCCGATACGGTTATCTTCAAGTCTCCCACCACTACCGAGTGTGACAAGAAAGCCGTGGAATCACTGGCCAAAATCGCCGGAGTGGGAGATTTTGCCGCCCTTGGCATGGAAATGTTCAAGGTGAAGTCCGCTGTTGACGGCGTACCCGCCAAGGACCTTGTATTCCGTGATTACAAAGACTTTGACATGAGCGGCAAAAAGGTTGGCATCGGCCAGCTGGAAGTCATTGACATCACCATGCTTGACGGCATCAAGGCCGCCCTCGCCGAAGAGATCAAGAACGTGAAGGCCGACGGCCGCCACAGCGTGTTCCTGCTGCTCACGGACATCATGAAAGAAGGTTCGGAAATGCTGATCTGCTCCGACGATCCTGCAGTGGTGAAAAAGGCTTTTGGCGTTGACGGCGGCGCTTCCGTCTGGTTGCCCAAGGTCATGAGCCGCAAAAAGGACGTTGTCCCCAAATTCGAAGCAGCTTTCAAAGGCTAATTTTTTCTGATACCTGTATTAAGGGCGGCCTTTGGTCGCCCTTTTGCATTTCCCGGCCTCACATGGCGCTTTCCCTTTGAGGGGGGATGGGGGAAGCCTGACGCGGGAAGAGAGGGAAATGCCGTGTTCCCTTGAAAAAAATAATAGTGCATAACTGCTTTCTGGGTAAACTTGATCGCCCGTATACACTATAATCACTGTACGACATATACTTATTCCCGGAGTAATCAATTATGGAAAGCACCCCAGAAAATATCCCAGAAAATACCCCAGAAAGTACCCCCACAAAACACACCAGACACAAGGAATATTCCCTCGTCGCCGCTGCCCTTGCCGCAGGTATGCTCTTGCTCGTGGGTATCCCGCAAAGCCTGCTGTTGCTTTTGGTCGTCAATATCATCAGCATAGCATCCATATTATACAGCGCCTTCAGCGTAATACGCCACGCCGACGTTTTGGCTCACCGGTACGGCGAGCCTTATGGCTCGCTTATTCTCAGCCTGGCCATTACCATACTTGAGGTGGGCCTTATCAGCACTCTCATGCTTACGGGATCGGCCGGGGCAACGATGATGCGCGACACCATCTACTCCGTGGTGCTCATCGTCATGAGCGGGTTTATAGGCTTTGCCCTGCTTATGGGCGGCAGAAAGTACAGATCGCAGTCCTTCAACTTCACCGGTATCAAGCACTTTCTTATTTCCATCATCCCCCTTGCCGCCATCGTGCTTGTTCTGCCGACGGCTCTGGGCAACGGGGGGACTTACAACGCCTTGCAAAAGGCGGTGGTGGCGCTCTGCTGTGTGCTGATGTATATCTATTTTTTGCGCATACAGACGGTGACGCACAGAAAGTTTTTTGTATTTGAGGACGAAGACGAAGATGCGCATCACCACGGCATGCCCTCCACACGTAGTTCCGCATGGCATTTTCTTCTGCTGGGCATACATCTCGTCGCTGTTATCGGAGTAACCAAGCTGAACAGCGCCGCCCTGGACTCCCTGCTGCAAAACCTTGGCGCTCCTGCGGGAATCACAGGCTTTCTGGTGGCCCTGCTCATTCTCTCTCCGGAGGGAGCCGGGGCTTTCAAGTCCATATTGGAAAATCAGGTGCAACGCGCCATGAATCTGTTGCTCGGGTCTGTGCTGGCGACCATTTCCCTCACTGTGCCGGTGATTATTGTTGTCGCGGCGCTCACGGGGCAAGAATTGGTCATGGGGCTGGATATTCCGAGCATTGTGCTCATGCTGTGCACGTTTCTTGTGTGCCAGACTTCGCTTACAGGAGGCAGAACCAATGCGCACAGCGGGGCGGCCCATGTGGTGTTGTTTTTGACCTATTTGATGCTGCTATTCTCGTAGGGGCAGTNTCCAAATAGTTCTTTTGTCCAAATAGCTGCGTCAGAAAGGCTTTTTATTTCGGGTGAGTACCATAAGAGTACACTCCCGAAATAAAAAGCCTTTAATCNGTTATCTCGCTCAAGGCCTGTCTGTAGTGCCGCAAGACGACGTTCAGCCGGTTTTCCAGCGAGAACGTATCTTTTTGTCCGGCATTATCCTTCCCAAGTNGNTGCAAAACATCAGGATTGCNCATCAGTTCGATCAATTTTGCGCTTATCGCAGTTTCATCTTTTGGATCAAAGAGNCACAGAGGGGGCAGGAGATCGCGAATGCCGCCGATGTCCCCGGCAATGACGGGCACCCCCATGGACATGCCTTCAAGGATGACATTGGGCTGCGATTCAATGAATTGCGACGGAAAAACAAGTATATCCATCAGCTGCATATAGTCCGCTACATGGCTGGTCAGCGGCACAAGCCTGACGTCATCGGCAATGCCGAGTTCCTCGCACAAGGGCTGCCATTTCTCGGGCGTGACGCCGACGACGACAAGTCTGGAAGGGGGCAGTGACCGTCTGGCCAGGGCAAAAGCCTTGATGGCCTGGCCCGCTCCCTTTAACGGATTGTCATTGCAGACATTGCCGATAACGCGGCAGTCGGCGGGGATGTCCAGTTCATCGAGCATTTCCTGCCTGGAACGCAACGGGATGATGCGGTTTTTCGGTATGGAATTGTTGACGACATGGCAGCGTCCTTTGCGCCATAGCAAAGGCAGGGTTTCCGCGCAGGCCTTTGAGTTGACCAGATAGGCCCTGATGCCCGGAAGCAGATAGGGCAGGGGGTTTCCTGGCCGGGATGTGACCCCGCGGTGCGCGACGCAGGCCACAGGCAGCCCGAGTATACGCCAGTATGTGCCGAGGTAGGCGGCATATTTAACGCCTTTGTTATGAAAGGCGTGCACTATTGTTGGTTCATTGTCGGGCATCAGAGAACGCAATGCTTTCTGTGTCGCGAACAGCGTGGGGGGNAGAGCNACATGGCGNAGCCNNGTTGTTTCCTTTACCAGACGGCCCATTTCACCTTNCGCAGGGCAAACGAAATAAACCGGGTATCCCAGGTCTTGCAGCCCCTCTGCCAGATACAGGGCTTGCCTGGCCCCGCCGGAAATGGAGCTGGAGGTTGTCAGCACAATGACGCGCATACGTTTTCTCCCGTCATATATTGTTCGGGTTCAGGGAAGTACCGAAAGGCATGTCAGATTGCAAGAGGGCATTGCAAAGTAAAAAATTTCATTACTAAGCGTTTCCCATACTAAAGCTTTGGTTCCATTGCCCTTCAATCCCCATAACCGATATTTTCCTGTTGGCGCTTTCTATAAAGATCTCTCCGGAGAGCACCAGGTCAACAAAAGTTTGCGCCAATCTGGGGTCGAACTGCGTATTCGCGTTTTTTTTAATTTCCCGCACCGCATCCTCCAGCGACATCCCTCTTCTATAAGTCCTGTTTGTCGTCATGGCATCAAAGGCGTCGGCTATGGCAAGGCAGCGTGCAAGTACAGGTATTTTTTCCCCAGCAATGCCATGTGGATACCCCTTTCCGTCCCAGCGTTCATGATGGCCGATGGCGGTCGGAATCAGGTAATCCATTGAGGGAAGATGCCTGATGATGTCGATGGAATTGTTAACATGTTCTTTTATGATGGCATATTCCGCACCACTCAGCGCGGAGGTTTTGCCGAGTATGGTTTCCGGTATGCTGATTTTGCCGATGTCGTGCAACAGGGAGGCTTCATGCACGATGCGGATATGGTCATCGCTGAGATCTATGGCGGCGGCCAGCGTACTGGCATATCGGGCCACATTGTGGCTGTGGTTATAGGTATAGTGATCCTTCGCGTCTATCGTGGCCGCGAGAGCGAGAATCATTTTGGAATACAGCCCGTAGGAGTCTTCGCCCATCTTGCTGTTTCGTTCCAGAATGTCCGCCACGCGCTCCGCGATTTTGGAGCCTCCGATCAGGTAGGGGCGGAAGATCGATATTTCGTTTTTTCTGCTTTTCTTGGCGTTGAATAACGCCAAATCGGCCTGTTCCATCAGCTCTTTTGCACTCTTTGCCGTGTGCGGTCCCACGGATATTCCACCGCTCAGGGTCATGGATTTCATTTTTTTTTGCTTTAATACATGATTGATTGCCTCGCTGCCGCGCTGTATCTCCTTTGCGAGAGAATACGCCTGCTCTGCGCCGTGGTCGGGGAGCAAAAGCGCAAAGACTTTTCCACTGTGGCGATACACGCTGCCGCGGCTTCCGGTTATGTCCGCGATCAGGTGCGCTGTCATGGTAAGGATATAATCTCCCTCGGCTTGGCCGTACAGCTGATTGAAGAGGGAAAAATCATCTATATCAAGGTACAAAAGCGCGATACTGCTGTCCTGACAAACGGCGAATTCTTCGTGGACTCTCTCCAGAAAATGTCTGTAGTTGTAGATGCCGGTCAGGCTGTCCATTCTGGCATCCATGTACACGCGTTCATACAGAACAGCGTTGTGCATCGCGGTTGTGGCTATGGAGATAACCGTGTCCATAAAGTCTAATTCCGTCAGCGAAAATTGCGTGCCCGTATCTTTCATGGGAATGAGAATAAGCGCTTGGATAGTATCCTTGCCCTTGGCCGCCACGATGCAGCGTATGTTAAGCTGCTGAAAAATAAGCGGTTCCTGCTGGAGCAGATCATCATACTGCTTCGTTTTTCGCAGGTCATCCAGCACAAAATAGGAATGGCCGTTTTTAAAATGTTCAAATATAGGTCCTTCCTCAGAGAGGGCGAAAAAGGTGTTGCCGACACCGGAGGCGCTATATTTGAGTTCGTAGTTTCCGCTTTTTTCCCTGGCCAGTATATAGATGTTTTGTATTGGCAATTCATGCTTTATCACCCGCATGAGCTCGAAAACAATCTTGTTCGTGCTGAGCGTTAGCGAAGCGTAGCGGCTAAATTGCGCAATATGGTCTCTCCTTAGTTCGTCCCGGTTAAAGATGACATCCCACACGCGAACGAGTGACCTGTACAGGATGCCAAACACGGAGGCGAAAATAACCACGACCACCGTATGCGCAATTTCAGCCTGGCCCGGAAGCAATTGATCCATCAGCGCTTGAAGGGGGGTGGAATAATTGATGGACAATACGAAGCATATCATCAACCAGCAGGGCATCAGAATGAGTCTGGAAACAAAGAGGTTGAGATGCAAGCTTCGCTTCCGGTAGAGCGCCAGCACGCACAGCAAGGCAGTGATACTTTCGGCCAAGGCGTCCCAGGGAAAAATATTTTCCGGCACAGGCATCAACGAGGTGCCTGCCCACGCAACAATGATGCCGACGATAACTAAACCCATGCCGGACGCCTGAATGCCTGTTTTGGCGACGCCTTTTCGCAAAAGGGCGGCCGAAAGATACATGACAAAAAGGTTGTATCCATGCGGAATGAAAGTCAGCCAATTCATTTTGTGCGAAACGAGCATTTCCCCGTCCGGCGCGATGAAAATTATCGGCGGCTCGATAATGGCTCCATGTGTTACAAGGTATATTTGTATGATAGCCATCATTGTTAAAACGATTTTTATTTTTCTGTTGTTGCCGCCCACATAAGAGTCGATAAAGAAATATAGAAACACTGGAATGACAAATAGCGCCATTTGAGACAGGCGGCCCCAAAAATCAACTTGGCCCGGCGGCGCCCACAACCGCATATACAGTATGGCGCATATATGCACTATGAAGGCGAGGATTATCATGACCAGATAGCCGAGCTCTTTTGTTTTGTTTGCCCTGATTATGGAGAACAGCAAAAGGGCGTGGCAAAAGAGAGCTATAAAATTTATATATATGAAAGGTACGGAATTCATGCTGTCGGTCCTCTATTTCTTCTACGGCAGGTATCAAGACGGGACGCATATAAAGATTTTCGTTAATTTGTGTTTGGAGCATTGTAAAAGTGACAGTGGCCGTATAATCGTAATTATCCTTATTGCTCTATGTGGGAAAAGAATATTCAGCATCCAGGCCCGGAGCACACCGGGCAGAAGGTATTTCATGAATCGAAACGTTGTTCTCCCGCAGGGAAGATATGTTTTGGATGAAGGAGTGTATTCTTTTTATATTTGTCTGACGCGGCAGGAGGGCAGAAGAGCATTTATGAAATGTCTTCCAGTTTATTATGAATGATTGCAGGGAGCACGTTAGAGGATCTTCGGATAATTTCTATAGGAAATCAAGTAGTGGATATCTAGTATGCAATTGCAAAAATTCCAAACGTCATTTTGTAGGATAACCATCTGAGCATACAGAAATTATCTTGCGCAAAACTACTGCAATTAGACACTGGCTATACTGCCTTGCTGATAATGAGGGGCAGGTTCCGGATAGTTGGGCGGATATCCATTGGGAGCGACACGTTTTGCTCTGATGCCTGATCAGACGCCGTCCAAAATGAGATGCTGCCGCAGCTTGGGAAATCTTGACAAACTAGCTATGAGTTATGAATAATCGCTGTTTGTGTTGGACAACGCATCTTTCACTTCTATCCGGGGAAAGCG
>JGI994J12354_10005294_pt1 | contig 11168 bp, 12 predicted proteins | sample IntmicLarv3ML3BL_FD_12354 | JGI IMG/M metagenome (IMG submission 12354) | reverse complement strand
AAAGCATCTAAGCGTGAAACAATCCTTAAGATTAGATTTCCCATAACGTAAGTTAGTAAGGTCCGTTGTAGACTACAACGTTGATAGGCGTAAGGTGTAAGTGCAGTAATGTATTAAGCTTGTACGTACTAATAGACCGAGGGCTTGACCATTAAGATAGTGGCAATTTATTGACACATATCTGCTTATGGTATCAAGTTCAACGATTTCCAACGCAAGAAGTCTTGAGTTCAAGACTTTTCATATCGCAAAATAAGTTATTCAGTTTTGAGAGAGTATATCTCCTCAACAACAGTCGCACGCACAAGCAATGGCTTGAGGCTGTGCCTCAAGACTATAGGCTCATAGCTCAGGTGGTTAGAGCGCACGCCTGATAAGCGTGAGGTCGGTGGTTCGAGTCCACTTGGGCCTACCACGACTAAAGGCACAAAAGCCCGAAGTCAAGAATGTAAAGTTAATTCACAGCACACGCTGTTAATTATAAACGATAGCAGAAATGTTATCAAAAACTGCCAAGCAAACGGCGAACTTATTACCGAGCACATAAACTCTATAGTTTATAACAACTCAGTACGAGTAGCCCACCGCTAGGTGCAGTCGGTTCCCATAGAAACGGGGTCCCACCTGTTCCCATTCCGAACACAGAAGTTAAGCCCGTTTTCGTCGAAGGTACTGCCGTCTTTTCGGTGGAAGAATAGAACGGTGCCGGCACCGAAATCCTCTAAGCCAATAGGTTTAGAGGATTTGTTTTTTGTTCACACAAACAACTTACCGAGTCACAAATTTACACATAGCACTCCTTTCGTACGTATCGCATCCAGGCGCAGCCTGGTTGACAATACATTGACTTTGTGATATAATTTACACTGAAGTATTACTGTCCAAAAACCATATATAATGAACGAAAACATCCAAAACACAGAATATACAAGCGACCAAATACAGGTGCTCGAAGGGCTCGAAGCCGTCCGCAAACGCCCCGGAATGTACATCGGCTCTACCGGCGCAAAAGGACTGCACCACCTTGTCTACGAAATTGTGGATAACGGAATTGACGAAGCTCTTGCTGGTTATGCAAACAACATCACTGTCGACATCCTCGACGGTGACATCATCCGCGTTTCCGATGACGGCCGCGGAATTCCTACAGGAATAATCGAGAAAGAGGGCACATCTGCCGCGACGGTAGTCTTTACCGTGCTGCATGCGGGCGGAAAGTTCGGCGGCGGCGGCTATAAAGTCGCGGGCGGTCTGCACGGCGTTGGCGCAAGCGTAGTTAACGCCCTGTCCGAGTGGCTAACTGTCGAAATCCACGACGGAAAAGAGTGCTGGTTTCAAGAGTTCCGCCGCGGAACAGCAGAAGCTGACATCAAAGTAACGGGGAAGACTGACAAAACAGGCACAATAGTCACCTTCAAACCCGATAAAGAAATTTTCAGCGAAACTGTCTTCGAGTACGAAGTACTGCAAAACCGCCTGCGCGAGCAAGCATTCCTCAACGCAGGAGTAAAAATCGTTCTCACCGACAAACGTGATGACGAACGTACAGAAACTTTCTGCTACGAGGGCGGAATAAGAGAGTTCGTCGAGTACATCCACGAGAAAAAAGCACTGGACACAGTGCACGAAAACGTCATAATGTTCGGCGATACCATCGGCGACAGCACCGTTGACGTTGCGCTTCAGTACAACGATAGCTATAACGAGGTTGTGCTTTCCTTTGCCAACAATATCCATACGGCAGAGGGCGGAATGCACGAAGCGGGCTTCAAAGACGCCTTGACAAAAGTCATAAACGAGTACGCGTTCAAAAACGCCCTGCTGAAAGCTGACGACAGAAAGCTCTCGGGCGACGATGTTCGCGAGGGATTGACCGCGATTGTAAGCGTGAAACTTACCGAGTGCGAGTTCGAAGGACAGACGAAAACAAAGCTCGGCAACCCGTCGGTTCGTCCAATGGTAAACAAGCTTACATACGAGAAACTTACGGACTTCTTAGAGGAAAACCCGACAGTAGCTCGCAGTATCCTCGATAAATCGATAACGGCGCAAAAAGCGCGCGAGGCGGCAAGAAAAGCACGCGAACTCACCCGCAAAAAGTCGGAAATAGAGAACGCATCACTTCCCGGAAAACTCGCGCAGTGCCAAGAAAAAGACCCGGCACTTACCGAATTATTCATCGTCGAGGGCGATAGCGCGGGCGGCTCAGCCAAAGAGGGCAGAGAGCGTAAGTACCAAGCGATACTCCCGCTGTGGGGAAAAATGCTGAATGTCGAGCGCGCAAGGCTTGACAAAGTGTACGGAAACGAAAAACTCATGCCTGTCGTGACCGCACTGGGCACAGGCCTCGGCGAAGATTTCAACATCGAAAAGCTCCGCTACGGCAAGATAGTAATCATGGCTGACGCGGACGTCGACGGCTCGCATATCCGCACGCTGTTGCTGACTTTCTTCTTCCGCTTCATGCGCGGACTGATTGAAAACGGAAATGTCTATATCGCACAACCGCCGCTTTTCCGCGTGTCGCGCGGCAAGCTGTCGCCGAAATATGCCTATTCGGATGAAGAGCGCGACGAGTTCATCACAGAGTTCAAAGGCGACAATCCCGATGCAAAGGTAGATATCCAGCGCTACAAAGGTCTTGGAGAAATGGATCCCGAACAGCTCTGGGAAACCACCATGTCCCCTGACAGCCGTGTAATGTTGCGAGTCGGACTCGAAGATGCCGCCGCCGCAGACGAAACGTTCACAATTCTCATGGGCGACAAAGTCCCGCCCCGCCGCGAATTTATCGAGCAGAATGCAAAGTATGCGGAGAATATTGATACCTAAATAATTTATCGAGCCACAAATTAATACATATCACTAACTTCGTACGTGAAGGCCTCGGGCCCTGCCCGATGCAGAAAACATCGATACCTAAATACACCCTGTGTATCACAAAGAGAGTACTTATTTCAATAAGTACTCTCTATTTATTTAACTTGCAATGTACACTTTCCAGCACAACCCTATAAACAGTCAGCCCGCCAACAGCTTCCCGACCATATTCAAAACCCTCAAACCCGCAACGCGCAAGTAACAAATCAATCCCCCGCACAGCCTCATCGCCGACCACTTTCTCGGCATAGCCAAACCCAATAGCACTCTCGTACTTGGTCGTAATCCCCCGCTCGCTCTGCGCATACCCGTGAAAGATATCAACTTCAGCACAAACCTTGCTGTTAGAGGCAATCAAATCATGCTTAAACCCCTCGTTAGCGCCGTGAATATATAAAACAATCTTCCCGTCCGCGACCTCAAACCCGAAAGATAAAGGAACAACATACGGATATTCCGCACCGAATAACCCAAGTCGCACAGTGTCAGAGCGCCTGAAAACATCAACGATATCATTGAAATCGGTAATTTCCCGCTCGCTCCGCCTCATAGGATCTCCGTCTTATTCATGAACTTCTTCGTTATCTTATTCATATTGTCAACCACAATATCCTCGGTAATCCTAAGCGCCTTGCGGTCAGTGTTCATCGCATTAAGATCCGAAATCCGCGAGTGAATCTGCCCAACGTCGTCCTTGCCGTTTACAAGAATATAGTCAAGCATGCGTTTCGCTCTGGCATATCCCTCTGCCATCATGTTTTTGATAGACTCTTCCTTAAACCCAATGAAATTTTTAATCACTGTATTATCAACAAAGTTAATCTTGATAACCTTGTTGTCAAGACTGTCGCTTTCAAAAGTGTGGTCGTATTTGTCAAAATAAACGCAAATAACATAGTCCACCTTGTGCTTGAGAATAGGAAGAATGGGCACGTTGTCAATCATCGCGCCGTCGTAAAAACGGTCGTTTTTTATCTTAACACCCGAATTGAAAAGAGGCAAAGCAACACTCGCAAGAAGATAAGGCTCAATGTTTTCCGCCTGAACCTTGCCGATATTCACGTATGAAAGCTTCCGCTTTTTAAGGTTCACAAGCGGAATATAAAAAGGACAGTTTATCTTGTCCTTTGAAACGATAGATTTTATAGACTCCTGCAAAAAGCTGTTGCGAAGCAGTGACGAAAGTCGCCGCGAACTACACCCGCTGTTGAGATTTTTCCACATCTCAACGCCTTTTTTGAGGTTATTGGTAAGATAAGCATACGAGTTCAAAGCCCCGACAGAGGCAGAGCTCACAAAGCTAAAGTCAGAGGGCTTAAAAACTTCGTTGATCGCCTGCAAAGCCCCGATTTGGTAAGCCCCCTTGGCCATCCCCCCGGACAGAACCAACCCAATTTTACTCATAAAATTCCAATCTAAAATCATTTGTGCGCAAAATATGTTCTGCGCCTTACCTATTATACACAATACGACAATATTTGTCAAGGTCATGAAGCCTCCGCTAAGAGTTGCTTTCCCCCTGCTTTTATGCTACAATTATATCAAACCAAAAAAGGAGCACCAAAAAACCACACAAACAGATGTTGTGCAGTTTTTGTCTGAAATAATCAACTGTGTTTGATACTTGCGTTATCGTTTTGAATTAATGGGGTAATCTCTTGGTAAGAGTTCGCCATATCTTTAACTAATTGTTCAAAGTCGCAGTAAGCGTGAATGTTACCATCTTTTCTTTTTTCCATTATTACAGGCTCAATGCGTTTGTAAAATCTAATAGTGAGCCTTCCAGTAATTCTCATAAAAGTATCTCTATCATATACACCAATGTTGATACCAACTGATATTCTTTCCATTAAATTTAGATATCTGGATATTGCTTTGCGCACTCCATTAACATTATTTATGTATTCTTGAGCGGTGACATTCACAACCTCTTGGTTCTTAAAAACCTTATTAATTTGATCTGTAGCAACTATTCTTTCTTCAAGTACTTGATAAGCAAATTCAATAGTAGACTGTTTTTTTCTTCGCTCGTGGTCGGCCAAAATACTTTTTTGTTGTAAATCGTTGCTTGCTTTCATTTTTTGTAGCTGTAAAATCGCAATAATTATTCCAACAACAACAGCAATATTACTTGCAATAACAGTTATGGACACCAGTATGTCTAACATATTTTATACCTCCTAGAAAAATTTGATTTACGCGATAACAATATCACATGCTATGATTAAAACCCAGTATTATCAGAGATATTAAAAACCAAAAGAACCTAAACAAGTTCTTTTGGCAATGGTCGGGGCGACAGGACTTGAACCTGCGGCATCTTGGTCCCAAACCAAGCACTCTACCAAACTGAGCTACGCCCCGACGGCGTTAGTATAGTATATACGCAAACCGACATTTTGTCAAGCATTTTTATCCACCAACTATAACACAAACAAAAAATAATGAACAAAAATTTAATTATGGCAGGCGAGGTCGTCGGCGCGCACGGCCTCGACGGAACGCTGAAAATCAAACACCAGTGCGACAGCGCAGAAATCTTCTGCGCACTTTCCTACATATATATAGATAAAGAAAAGAAAAAGCTGAAAAAAGCCGCCCCGCATAAAAATATAATTCTTGTAAGACTGGACGGAGTAAACACAGCGAACGAGGCGACACTTCTGCGCGGGAAACCGGTCTATGCAGAGCGTGAACAGTTCAATCTTCCGGCGGATACATTCTTTTTCGCCGACCTAATCGGGCTGACCGTTGAGGATGCGGAAACACATATTATATACGGAGTAGTATCCGACATGCTGCGCACAGGTGCACACGATGTGTACGAAATAGAAAAGGACAAAAAGCGCTATTATATGCCCGCAATAAAGGAATGTCACATAAAAGTAGAGCTTGAAAACAAAAAGATTTTTTGCAAACCGCTCGAGGGATTGTTCGATTTGTGACAATTAGTGACAGAGAAATGGTTAAAAACAACAACATGTCGTTCCGTCACAAAAACCAAAGTACAATATACAGAGGGTAAAAGTTTTAATAATATTGCATAAAAAAGGCTTGACAAAAGGCTTATTTTATGATATTATTACGGTAGAAACATTTATTTTATATGGGTAAAAAATTATGAAAATTCTCAAAACTGCGGTTTCGTTGGCCGTTTCGCTTGCACTTATGGCAACTGTAATGATTGGGGCATACGCTGCCGACACTGTGGTGACCGTAACATCAGAAATCAACAAAGAGGCTGTAGAAATTGATTCTACAAACTATGCTGCTGGAAAGCTTGTCGAAAACACAGTAACAGTACCAAAGAACACATCAATCGGCGTCTTGGTTTTGGAATTTAATTATGACGATACTAAGTACGAACTTGTCAAAGCAACTCCTGACCAAAACGGTCGTATAATCACAATTGTTGATGGTGAAGCATATTATGATGGCGATACCATTCCTGTTGGCGATGACCAAGGCTTTGCTATTGACATTTCTAAAGCAGACCCCGGAAAACTGATTTTTGCATATGTTGCAACAGATATTATGCCGGAAGCCGGCAATACACAGACTCTGTTCAAATTTACTCTTAAATCAAAAACAGATGCTACAATCGCAAACGCAGATTTAGAAGGAATCATTGTGGCAAAACTCGCTAAAGATGCTGCTGACAAAGACATTCAGCCAAAAGATGCCGCAGGCGCAAACATGGCTGTAACATTCGAATACAAAGGCGGCCGCGTTCCTGGCGACACTAATGACGACGGAAAAGTATTGGCAAACGATGCGGTTTTGCTCCTTCAAGAATTGTACGGGGCAACAAAACCTGCAAAAATCAACCTGTCAAATGCAGATGTAACTGGTGATGGCAAAGTATTGGCAAACGATGCAGTTTTGCTCCTCCAGTATTTATACGGACCCGAACCTAAGCCGGAGCTTAAATAGCTTAAAAAAGTTTTTAAGCAACAACATAAGTATTTGTTAAACAGCAGGGCATAATAACAACTGAATATTAAACCGACTGTTTATAAATAATAAAACATTTAATTTTTAGGAGAAGAAAATGAAAAAAGCAATTACCCTTGCTTTGGCAGCACTTATTGCTACCATGGCGCTTGGCCTTACTGCTTTCGCAGCAGGTCCAACAGTAACACTTGAGTCAAAAACAATCACAAGTGACACAAAAGAAGTTACCCTTATCCTCAGCATCGCAGATGCTCCTCCAACTTCAGCTCTTTCTGTAGATCTTCTTGCATTGCCTGCAGGTTTTACACTCACAAAGATTGAAGATAAAGTAACAGCTACAGGTTTTGGTATCCAGACTGATGACCAACCCCTTACTACAGTTCCATATCCTATGGGCTGGATTCATGGTAAAGGTTCTTCTGTAGACATCAATGGTGCTTTGATAGCTCTTACTTTCACTATTGCTGAAGGTACTTTAGTTGCTGACACACCAATCACAATTTCAATCGCATCTGTAGAAGGCATGAGCTGGATCAACGCTACTGATGAGTTAGAATACGAAACAGTTAACGCAACTCTTACTGTAACAAAAACACAGGCTGAAATCGACGCAGAAAACAAAGCAGCTGTTGAAGAAAAAATCGATGAGCTTCTTGCTATCGAAGACCTCGACGAAGACACTAAAAAAGCTCTTGAAGACCTCAAAGCAGGCCTCGAAGATGCAAACAGCGACCAGCTTGCTGACCTTGCTGACCTCTTTGCAGATGTAGATGCAGATCAGATCACACCGGAAGACCTTGCAACTCTCGTTGAAGAAGCACAGAAAGTTCTTGCAGAAGCAGACCCAGGCTCATCTGATGACGGAAGCTCAAGCAATGCTGGCGGCGAAAGCTCAACTAATGGCGGCGGTTCTACAAACACAGGCGAAACAACAATGATCGCAGCTGCAATCGCAACTGTTGCTATTGCTGGCGCAGCTATCGTTGCTCTTAAAAAACGCAAATAAGCGACCGAAAAGTCACTTAAACCTTCAAAAGGAGAACAGCAATGAAAACTCCAAGAAAAGGTAGAAGAATACCTGCCTCGGCAGAGGAAACTCCGCCGAAAAGGTAAGCAAAAAGTCCCCACTATGTGGGGGCTTTTTGTATGTTAGCATTTTTGAAAAAAATGTCGAATTTTCTTCAAAAAAGACTTGATATTTTCTGCAAAAATTGTTATAATATAAAGGTGAAGAAAAAACAAAAAAACATCTACAAATTGCAGATGATAGGAATGCTAATATGGGTGACGCTACTCTCTGCGGCACTGATTTTTTACGTTCCGACAAAGCCCGCCCAAACACCGCCCGAGAGTGTAAGCGAGGTAATCGCCGAACCCGTCAAACTCGAAAAGACAGAGCCGCCGCCAATCATATTGGCAAGCGGCACGACCGACCCGAACAAAGTCGTCGAACACGCCTTTGTTCCCGCTCCGATTGATATGCAGAGAAAGGTCTATCTCACATTTGACGACGGCCCAAGCCCCGTGACCCCGCAAATATTGGAAATTTTGGCGAAGCGCAACGTGAAAGCGACTTTCTTCGTAATAAAACACACAAGTCCAAGTGTCACTCCCGGCTATAAACAAATAACTGACGCCGGCCACACAATTGCGCTCCACAGCGCAAGCCACGCATACAAAAGCCTGTACGCCACCGTTGACACATGGTGGACTGATTTTGAAGATATCCGAAACCACGTTAAGGAACACACAGGAGTAGACACTCGACTGTTCCGCTTTCCGGGCGGAGCAAGCAACACTATCTGGAATTTTCAGACCCGAAACCAGATAATCGCGGATGTAAACCGCCGCGGCGACATATACTTCGATTGGAATGTTTCCTCTGGTGACGCGAACAAAAAAGGCGGCCCGCCAAGCGATGTCATGGCGGCAAACGTCGTACGAGATATAGAAAAATTGAAAGATCCCCGCGCAGTAGTGCTGTTCCACGACGGAATAACCAAGCAAAACACTGTAAACGCCCTGCCCAAGATAATTGATACGCTCAAGGCGAAAGGCTATGTGTTCGATACTTGCGATAATTTGATAAGCCACCCCGTGCATCACCGACTGAAACACTGATAAAAAAAGAAGCCCCGCAGTCAAAAGGACCGCGGGGCTTCTTTTTCGGTTTAGATACCTTCAGTGCTGGTCGGATTGTTCACAATTCCGAACCCCGCAACTGCCGCAAGCACGATTTGCGCGATGTCGGACACAAGCCCTCCTGTCGATTCGCCCAGCATGGTCGTGGCCAAAAGCACGACGATCGAGGCAATTGAAGCCCATAAAACCTTTGATTTTAATCTGTTTTGCATAAATTTTCTCCAATAAAAGTTAAGTTGAATATTTTAATAGTTTTCGAGTAAGCGCGGAATAACTCTCAATACCCGCGTCGCAAAGCCCCTGCCGCATTGCTTCAAGTCCGCTCGCGGCAAGTCGAGAAACGGTGGATTTGCCGCAAGTCATCTCCACCGCGGCTTCGCTGAGAGTAAGCCCCTGCAAATAGCGAAGAACAACCGCCTGAAGCTGTCGCGGAGTAAGTGCATCGTAAACTGCCGATAGAATGACCGAGGTCGGAGTTTTGAACTCCTCGTCGAAGAAATATCGGTCATAGTAAAACGCACACGCCCCGTCAAGCCGAACCAGCCGCGTCCTCATAAAAGCCCCCCATAACTGTCAAACGGCGAGCGCCCCCTACAGTCGGCTTCATAGTAATTGTGCAGATAGTTCCCCGTCTTGATAAGGTGAAGCCGCTGCGCGCGCAGAGCGCTTATGCGCTCAAGTAAAAGTTTCCCCTCCTGTTTCCTCCCGGGAAGCTTGATTTTTTCAGAAAGCTCGCAAATGCGTTCTTCAAGAAGAGCGGCAGATTTGTAATAGCTCTGTGCAAGTGATTTTAAGTCTTTTGTGTTTTTCATAATAAGCGTTAAAACTCCGTTAAAATTAAAGTTGATTAACGCCACCGGTGGCAAAAAGTCACACAGTCAAAACGCAAGAGAGCATTAAGAAACGTGACCAAACTCGAGTTTTATTTCCACAGCAAACCAGAACCTTTGAACTTCGCTATCAAGAAATAACGAAAAAAGATTGAGATAATGCTGAAAATTACAAGCCCTAAATCCCCGCTTGGTACCCAAGCGAGGCGATAAAGAGTTGTAAAAACATAAGCCGACTTATGCGGCCAATCAAACAAAACCCAAATAATGGGAATGAAGAAAAGCCTATATATAATTGTAAACTAAAAAACAACAAATGTCAACCTTTTATTAACATTTTCTTACAGTTTTTTCCAATTACGCAAAAAGAGGAGCACAATAAATAAAAAAATTAAAAGAAAATTAATAAAAACACTTGCATTTTATGGCAATATATGGTATAATATGGAAATAACAACCACAACATAATCGGAGAACACAAAAATGAAGAAACTTAAAGTCCTTGTAACCGGCGAGCCAAGCTTCGCAAAAAGCACAACAGAAAAACTTGTCGAGATAGGATTAACCGCCCAGTACTGCACGAACGACGCGACCGTCGTCCTGCGCCAGATTGAAGAAATATCACCCGATGCAGTAATACTCGAGCCGTTCCTGCTCCACGGCGATGCGATTGGGGTAATGAACAGCGTAACAGAGCGAGCAAAAAATAACGGAGCATCAGCCCCGAAGTTTATAATAACCTGCGCGTTTCGTCATTACGAGATAGAAAAGCAAATGCTCGAGAACGGAGCATCTTACTTCTTCGTCCTGCCGGTGGATATCCAAACACTGGGCGAGCGGATTTCAGCGATATGCGGAATTCACACGATTATAACCCCCGCCGCAGTGACAACGACGGCGAAGAATAATCTCGAGCTTATGGTAACAGACATCATACACGAGATTGGAATCCCCGCACATATAAAAGGCTACAACTACCTGCGCGAAGCGATTATGATTTGTGTCGAGGATGCAACAGCAATCGGCAGAGTGACCAAGTACATCTACCCGACGGTCGCGAAACGCTTCTCCACAACATCAAGTCGTGTCGAGCGAGCAATCCGCCATGGAATAGAACTCGCGTGGGACAGAGGAGATCTCGATACGCTCGAAAGCTACTTTGGATATACCATACAGAACGAGCGCGGAAAGCCCACCAACAGTGAGTTTATCGCAATGATAGCAGATAAGTTAAGCCTCACGCTGAAACACCAGAATGCAGCATAAACCCCCGCCGCTATTGGGTTTGCGGGATTTTTAGGTTCAGAAAAACCCCCGCGCGCAGCGCGAAATGCCAGCGGCGGCTCGCCGCTAAACAGAGGG
>JGI994J12354_10005293_pt1 | contig 11170 bp, 9 predicted proteins | sample IntmicLarv3ML3BL_FD_12354 | JGI IMG/M metagenome (IMG submission 12354) | reverse complement strand
AAAAACCTTGGATTTGGAAATATTATGTTTCTTTAAAAGAGAATTCGTAACGCTTCTTTGCGCTTCCTGAATCGGAACATTAAATTTTTGAACCAATTCTTTCAAACTTGTTTCGATTTCAAACGCGTCCGCTTCCGCACCGTTCTCCGCCAGCAAAGATTTGATTGAGGCGGCGCGTTCAGTAATATTTTCTTCCAAATTCTTCAATCCGCTGATGTTTTCGGATTCAATTTCAAACTCGGTTAACTTTATTTCATTCATATCTGTCATATCCTTTGACCTCTTGTTATCTTCGATTATTCAATGAGAGGCAATTTTGTTTTATGACACGGAAATATAAAGGAAAAATCGAAGTTCGGTGAAAGTATTAAAACAAGATTGAAGAACGAGAAAAATAAAAATATTAAAAAAGAAGTAATCGCATTTGATTTTTTTCAAATTTAAAAATCAATTATTTGTTTTCAGCTTCTTTAATTCCGTCTTTTGTCGCTTTTTTGATTACCAAATAAAGCAGTCCCAAAAGAACAGCCGGGATAATAATTAGTATAATTCCAATCAGCATTATTTCAATTGTGCCTATTCCGCCAATCATTTTCATTTCCTCCTGATTTTATTCATGTTTAACGACGCAGTTTGACAATCCGGTAATTTCTACAATATCGCCGTTATCCGGACTGTGAATAATCATTTGCCCTTTCTTTAAATAAGGGATTCGTTTCTCATATTCAATCGGAACTTTGACAGAATTTATAGCGGCGTCATTATTCAGATTCAATACAATCTTTGTATTCACCTGTTTTAAAATTTCCGCTTCAATATCCTGCGGGTCCTGCGTAATCAAAAAGAGGCCGAGACCTTCTTTTCGCCCCTGTTTCGCCGCTTCGGAAAACTTGGAAATGATTTTTCCCGACATCGTTCCAGACGAATTGGATAAATAGCGGTGCGCCTCGTCCAAAACCAATATAATCGGCGTATTTTTCACGGTATCGTTGCCGGACGTGTTGAGTTTATTATCAACGATAACGGTCATCATGGTCAGCACAATCAAGTCTCTGATCTTGGAATTATTGATGTATTCCGTCGGGAAAACCGATATTTGCCCCGGCTTAAAAACAGTTTCATAAAGTTCCGTAATCGGTTTCGCATCTTTATCAAATATCCGCTCATACGTTTTGTTCAAAGCCTTTCTGACAATGCCGCCATAAGATGATTCATGAATCTTGTCCGTCTGTTCGGTATAATATTCCTTTTGGAATGGGTCTTCCACGAATGCTTTAAATCCGAGATATGTCGGTTCGATGTTTTTCGTCTTTGAATTTTTGAAATAATCCGCAATTAAAATTTCAAGGCCGTTGCGCTGGTTTTCCGTCAGCTCCGCCGTTTCCAATATCCACGGATTGTATTTCACAAACGAAAACGGAATCGTGAATTCAACCTGCTCCGCTCTGGATTTTCCGGAATATCTTTCGCCGTCCACTTTTGCGGTAAACGTTTTTGTTTCTTTGACGCCGCCGTACGCAACATTTTCGGAATCGAATTCAAATTTTTCGCTGTCTGTCAAATTTCTGTTTTCATACAATTGAGAATATTCATCCTGCGGATCCATCACCACCAGACAGGGCATATTTTTGACTTTATGATCGCTGCGCTGTCTGTATCGGCTGTTTTCCGTTAAAAATTGGCGCAATATATTTTTCGTTAAAAACGTTTTTCCGGTTCCCGTGCTGCCGCAGACAAGCATGTGTCTGAAAATTAACGGGTCGCCCGATGAATAATCATTTCTCATATAGTAAGCAACCGTCGGCGGAACGGAATGCGTTTTGACAAGTTCGCCGCCGACACTCAAATGCCCCAAAAAGATGCCTTCTTTTGGGATATTCAATCCCGTCTGCACCATTTCTTTATCAAACACAGGCAATATCGGCGTATTCGGCTTTGGGATTCTATCCGCCATTCGGCGCTGCAATCCGACACCGGTCTTTTCATATAAAATGCAAATCGGATCAATCAATGTCAATAACTTATAATCTTCTTCATTGATTCTTGAATTCGATGACGAAAGCATTCTTTTGGAATGAATTTCGGTGGCGTCGTCAACGGAAAATTCCTGGCGGTATTGCAATCGGATGAATTTACCGAATAAATTTTCGTTTTCATAAGGCACAATAACATACGTTCCCAGCCGAACATTTTCCCGCTGAGTTGCGGAAATGTAGCCGATAATTTTGGAAATGTTTTCCGTAATCTCAATCGGTTCGATGCCGGTTGTCACAACGCCGTAAGCCTGCTCCGTCACGGCTGATTTATCGATTATTTTTTCATCGTTTTTCGGCTTTGAATAATTTTCATATTCGATAAATCCGAAATCGGTTTCCAATTCTTTTTTCAACTCATCCAAATTATACTCTTCCGATTTTTCATCAAAATTCATCTAAATCTCCCCATCGCGTGTCATTATATGTTTTCTCAACGGCATCCTGCGTAAACATTCCTTTGATGTCTCTCTTTTCACCAATGCCGATTTTTGCGATTAAATCGGCTTTTAAAAGGGCTTCGGGTATCTTTCCGATTGATAATTCATACAGAATTTTTTTTGTCGTCTCTTTTCGGATTTCTTCATCTTTTATTAAGCCGTACAAGCTTTCGATTTTAAAAACAATACTGCTCTTTTCAAAAGGAACTCTGATCATGAAAAATGCGGGAACATAATCTTCTTCCGGATATTTCCCGCAGACGGATTCCTCTATCAGCGGCGAATTCATTTTGATATCGTCGTCATAAAACTGATTCGGCTGTAAAAACCAATTCGTGTAAGTTATTTTGAATCGATTTGGTCCGCCATTCTCTCTCACATTTTCTGTTTTTGCTTTCGATTTCGTCTTTGACTCCAATTCGGGATTCAGCAAGTATTTGAAAAATTGGGTATCGGTCGCCCATGTTATATCCGTGTAAATTCCCATCTCTTTCGTTTTTTCTTTTAAAAATTGAACGATTTGCGTTTCAGCCGGATTTTTTACAAAGCCGATGACAGGCATTTTGTTTTCAAGATGAAAATCCATAATGTCAATATAATTCTGAAGGATTTTTTTTGCATTTTTATCGTGACGGACAAGCACTTTTTCAGAGTTTGTTCCCATCCAATACATCAGCTGCCTCGGATAAATCGGGCCGTCCATGATGAAAAATCCTTTCGGATTCATTTCCGGCTGAATTCTTAAAATGTGTTCGGACTCCGACGCATAAATCGAATAATCGTGAACCATTCGGCTGACTCTGATTCTCAAATAAGCCGGATCGATTTGAATCATTTTACTTTTCCCGAATCCGTCGTCAAAAATTTTCCATGCATCGTTTTCGGGCAGCTTTGTCTTTTTTCCCGCTGAAAATCCGGTACATACGATTGTTCGTTTGCGGTGAAGGTTCAAATCTGTCGGCACAGACGCAATTACGGAGTGACAGATATCTAAAACAAGGCCGCGCTCAAACAGAATCGGATTCGTGCTGCCGCTGTCGGAGGCATACGTTATTTCAAACTGATCTTCCGTTTGGCTCATCTGCCGCATATCGACAATCGATCGGGACAGCTTACCGACGGCTTTCAAAAACACTTTATCATCCTGCTTCAATTCCGAAAGCAGCATGAAAAGGTCGCCAATGTCCTGCGGCTCCTTTTCGGTATCTGCATATTCAATCTCGGATGCAATTTCCGAAATTTCCTTCATGTGAACAGGTTCAAGAGTCATGCTTTATTCAAAGTTTGTTTAAATATAAAAGTTCTTCAAGCGCGGTGAAAGTGGTTTTAATTATTTTCCTCTTCTTTTCTTTTCGGAATTTCAATCCAAATCCACCATGCACAAAGGAAGCCGATGAAAATTATTCCCACGGTAGCTATCTTTATTAAATCTAACATGCCTTTGCTTCCGGAAGCTCCGCCGAAGTTATCCTCCTCTTCTCGCAATTCTTCCGTCAATTCCGGTTCTATATTGTTTCCGGCCGAATCATATATTTTAGGCATGAACACAGGTCGGTTGCTTGCATTGTATATGTGAATAAAATTCGGCTCTGAAATGTTGCCGCTGTAAACCGTTACAGGCGGTTTTTCAATTGTTTTGTATTCGTCGTCCACATATTCGTAATCCCAATATTCGCGGAGATATTCGTAAGAAACAGCACGGGGGTCGCAATCAACACCGCCGACAATAAAATAGTAATTGTTACCGACGTAAATCCAAAATGAAGAAATGCAAATGTCTGTTCTTGTATAGTATTCGGTGGGGGACCATAATCCGTTCCATCCGCGTTCAAAGGCAACGATTCCTTTGTAATACGATTTTTCCGTTGTGTACAGAGCAATGATATGTCCGTCTTCCATTTCCGTTTTCAAAACGGTGACATTTCTGTCTCCCGTGTATTTTTCAATGGATTTTGTTAAACCGGCTTCGGAATTAAGCGTTGAATAAAATACTGAATGAAAAGCAACGGCAATCACTAATGTCATCACGAAAACATACAATGCCGTTTTTTTCTCTTTATCTAAATTTTTAAACTTGTTTACGAATCCGTCGGACGATTTTTCGTTCCGTTCTTTGACTTCCGAATATCTGATCGGATTGCTGTTTCCTGCCCAAAATATGCTTGCAACAGTCAGCGTAAAAAACAGAATGATGAAATTCAGTCCCCAACTTCCGAAACCGGGCTCACCCATCAGCGATATCCACCCGTCGGGTCCGGAGTCGTCCGCTTCCAATTTTAATTCTGCGGTGATGTCCTTTCCGTCGGCATCAAAGAATTTCCATTCCGTTATTTGGTCTTCTACAGAATAGTAATTTATGAATTTCGTCTCGGTTATGTTTTGTTCATACAGTACTTCTTGGTAAACATTCACTTCTTTAACATTAGAAACAGGAGGCTCATCCGGGTCTTGTTCGTATATTTTCTCTTCATTGTATCGGATTCCTTTAACAGAGGAAATTCGGGGGTCGACATTTATGCCGTAAATAATATTTTCCGTTTTAAATCTTTGATAATATGTATTCTCTGCCTCGACGTAATCGAAGGTTTCATCATAATTGTAATAATATGTCGCGACAGATACCCCGTTTTTGTATGTGCTTCCGGTCGGATGCCATAAAAGGTCATATCCGCGCTGAAACATGGCAATTCCCATCCAATCGGAGTATCTTTCATCCGTGAATGTGACAATTAAATATTTGTCATGCTCGTCAATCTGTGCGATTTTAGCTTGTACGTCTGATGCGAAAATGTAATTGGAAATTGACCTTTCCAAACTTTTCGGATGATTTATCGCAGGATTATCCAATTCAATAAATATTGAAAAGACAACGGCAATTGCAATAAGAATGATTATAATTGCGGTGATTTTATGTTTATTCCATACTTTTTGCGGCTTTGCCATTTTTTCCCCTCTTTTACTTTCTTTTCGGTTTTTCAACCCAAGCAACCCAAAGAATAAGCAGGTTGATAATGAACGCATAACTGATAATTGAAGAGATGACGGAGGTTCCGGAACAGCGCGTTTCGCGCTCGCTGCTCAAATCTGTCTTTCGGGGGTATTCTTTCCATAATTCCGGCCGAATGTCTTTTCCGGTCGAGTCATATATTTCAAGCATGGTCAGCCCATAATTATCGTTTCTGTAAATATGGATAAAAGTCGGCTCAGTAATGCTGCTGCTGTAAATCGGAATTCTTCCCAGTTCCTCATAATTCGGGTGCAGATCATTGTATTCATATGAAACGGCGCGCGGGTCACATTCCGTTCCCGTAACAATAAAATACCGACGGTTCTCGTAATTGAATTCAAATGATGAAATGCAAATGTCCGGATGTCCGACACTTCTCAGAAGCGTCCATCGCCCGTTCATCCCGCGCTCAAATAATGCAAGTGATGTGACATACGGTTCTTCCGTTTTATATAAGACAAGCAAATAGTTTCCATCTCTTTCTGTTTTTAAAATGGTGACATTTCTGTCTTCTGTGTTCTTTTCAATTGATTTTGCTAAATTGTCTTCGGATAAAGATACCGAATAGACAAAAGAATAGGAAACGCAAATCGTCAGAATGGATATGACCAAAACAACGAGCGCTGTTTTCTTAAGGCGGCTCAAATTTTTCAATTTATCGGCAAATCCCCGAGACGTTTTTTCTTCGCGAATGTTTTCGTCATAATATTTGATCGGGTTTGAGTTTCTTGTCCAAAGGACGGCCGCAAGAATAAAGGCAATCAAAAAATAAATGAAAGATACGAGTGCTTTTATGCCTTCAAATTCATCGCTCCACCAAATTCCCCCGTTTGGTCCGGAATGGTCTAATTCTTTATAGAGCTCTAAGGTAATGTTGTTTCCATCCGCATCAAAGAAGTTTAATTCTGAAATATCTCCTTCCATGTCATAATATTTTATGAAATTTGACTCGGATACATTTTGCTTCGGCAGTACCTCTCCATAATACCCCATTCCGGTATAATAAGAGATTCGGGGGTCTGCGTCCACTCCATAAATTATACTTGTTATTTTAACAGTCGATAAAGTCGAATTGTCATTTCTGATATAACTATAATACGAATATTCGGCAATAGAGGGTTGATTTCCATATGAGCCCCCAATTGGCTTCCATAAAAAATGGAATACTTTTTGGAATCTGATAATTCCCACGAAATCCGGATATCTTCCATCCTTAAATGAAACAATCAATTCGTTTCCGGTTTTATCAATTTGAACAATTTCAGCTTGTACATCATGTTGTCCGTGGCGAGAAATTAATTTTGAAATCGATTTTTCCAAGTTTTCCGGATTATTGCTTGCCGTCATATCCGGTTCAATAAACATCATAAAAACAAAGGCAACCGCAATGAGCATGATGACAATTGCGGTGATTTTGTATTTGTTCCATACTTTTTTCGGCTCTGCCATTGTTTTTCCTCTTTTATTACTTCTTTTTGTTTCGGGGAATCATCAAATTCCACGCTGCTGTAAAACCGACAAGAAGAATGAGCCATGTTGCAAAATGTATATTTCCTGTTTCGGTTATTTTCATGCTGCTTTCTTTTTCAATTCCGTTTTCTTTCATTTCTTCTGTTAATTCCGGTTCAATATTATTTCCGGCGGAATCATATATTTTGAGATCGGCAGAGTATGAGCCTATCTTATCATCTTCATAAATATGAATAAAATTCGATTCGGTAACGTTGCCGCTGTAGGCGCTGGTGTTGCCGCCGTAAGAATGTACCGGAAATGCTTTACCCGTTTCATCATATTCGTAATGCACGGCATCTAAATAATCACAAATATATTCATAAGAAACGATGCGTGGGTCACAATTTACTCCGCAGATAATGTGGCGGTAGTGGGTGGCAAAAGGACCCCATAATACTGTAATGGAGATGTCTGTTGCTTTATTATATTCAACGGGAGCCCATAATCCATTCCATCCGCGTTTAAATAAAACCATTCCCTTGTAATACGGTTTTTCTGTTGTATACAATGCAATTAAATGGTTTTCTTCCTTTTCAGTTGCCAAAAGAGTGACATTGCTGTCTCCCGTATATTTTTCAATGGCTTTTGTTAAATCTTCTTCAGATGAAGATGTTGAATAAAATGAAGAGTAAAAAGAAAGGGCGACAACCAATGTTATTATCAAAACCACGGCTGCCCATCGTTTTTGTGTTCTTTTAATCTTTTTCTGTTCTTCCATTGCTTTCACTTTTTTCTCATTTGTTTATATGTTTTTATCAAGTTTTATTTTCAACTATTTATTTATTCTCCCGATTCAAAAGCAATATATAATATTTAAGCGGAATATGTGTATAATTTATCAAATCATACACATTTCTGGTTTGTTTTACGAGGTCACTTTTTATGAAAATTGAAGAATGGGACGAATACAAACATTTCATTTCCACTATAAATGAGTCTCTTAATGACATTTCTTCTTCGCTGGCGATGAAGAAAATTGCAGGTCACGTCTTTAACGCGGGCGGGAAAAAACTGAGGCCGCTTGTTATTATGTTGTCCTGCGAGGCAAACGGCGGCGATTACAAAGACGCAACACGCGCATGCCTTGCGATAGAAGGCATTCATACGGCATCATTAGTTCACGATGACATTTTGGACGAAGGGACAATGCGCCGCAATCAACAAACCGTTCATGAAAAATACGGCAATATGGCCGCCATTCTCTGCGGCGATTTCTTAATTGCAAAAGCAATCGAATGGATGTCAATTTATGACAGCCGAATCATTTGGGACTTTGGGCATTCCGGCGTTTTGCTCGCAGAAGGCGAAGTGATTGACGCCGGCATCAAACGCGGTGAAATGACAATTGAAGAATACATGGATTGCATTTACAAAAAAACAGCCGCCCTTTTTGAAATCAGCGCAAAAATCGGCGCTCGGATTGCCCGGGCGGACGATGAGGAAGCGGTTGCGAAATTTGGCCGTTTCGGCTATGAATTCGGCATGGCGTATCAAATCATTGATGACTTGCTTGAAGATTTCGGATTTTACAAAGACAAAGAATCGGGCGTTCTTTCCGACAGTCTTTACTCTATCTATTTACGGTCAATGAGCTTTGAAGCCGCAGCGAAAGAGACAATCGGCGTTGCCGAATCTTATTTAAACCGCGCCAAAGCGGAACTCGACTCCGTTCCGGCATCGGATGCCAAAGAAAAACTAATCGGTCTGACAGATTATGTCAACAGTCTGATGGACAGTATCAGAAACGCACCGGCGCAAATCTGATTTGCGCTTCTCGTTCTCTTTTTTCTCCCTCTTTTCCTTCCCCTTTTTCGTCTTTTTTTCCTTCTCTTTTTTCGTCTTTTTTTCCTTCCCTTTTTTCGTCTTTTTTTTCCTTCTCTTTTTTCGTCTTTTTTTTCCTTCTCTTTTTTCGTCTTTCTTTTTTTTCTTCTCAATTTGCCGCCGTTTCAAACGGCGGAATTGTAATAATTTTTTATATTAGAAGCCCTACAATATCCTTTAGTATTCAGGTATTTCTTATAAAACGTTTTCATCCGGCATGGTGAGTCCGGAGGGTCAATTTTATGCAAATTTATGATTATAAAGTCGTTAAAATCAATGCTGAGGTCGTTGACGGAAAACTCGTCTTGGACGCAACGGGACCGCTGGCGATTGCGGCAAAGCCGATGCTTGCTAAAATAAACGCTGTTTTTCAGGAAGAAAAACCGATTTCGGTCACGGATGATGAAATCATCTTTTCAACTTGGATCCCGCCGATTCCGGGACCGGTTTTTAATCGGCTTCTGCGTTCTCAAATCGAATTTTCGCTTCTCAATAAGAGAACGCCCGATCAGGTTTCCGTCGGCGTGACGCCGCGCTGTCCGAACAAATGTATTCATTGCGGAGCAGCTGATATGATGGCGCCGAACAATGAAATGACAGTTGATGAAATCACAAACACAATCAATCAGGCGCTTGACCTCGGCACTTATTTGATTACGATTGACGGCGGCGAGCCGATGGTTCGAAAAGACCTGCCCGAAATCATCTCGGCAATCGACAAAACCAAAACCACCGTTTCCATGTTCACGTCCGGCTTCCGCCTCAACGACGAGCGCGCCGAAGCGCTTAAGGCCGCCGGCTTAACTTCCGTTAAAATCAGTTTTGACAGCGCCGATCCGGCCGTACATGACAAATTCCGCGGCCGAAAAGGCGCGTATGAAGATGCGGTCGCCGCCGTTAAATCTTCAAACAAAGCCGGCATCATGACAGATATGTACCTGACGATTTCACCTTACAACATTGACAACATTGACGATTTATATCAGCTGGCAACGGAAATGGAAATGACGGAAATGTCAATGACCGGAATTATCGCTGTCGGCAACTGGAAAGATCATGAAGACGAAGTGATGACCCGCGTTGACGCTAAACGGTTGGAAGCTTTCCATAAGAGTAAAAACTCTGTGCAGGAAGGTCCGCGCGTCACTGCGCTTCCTTACTTAATGGGTCCCGACATGTTCGGCTGCTTTGCCGGCAATCGCTGGATGCACGTTGCGTCCACCGGCGACGTGCTGCCCTGTCCGTACACGCCGCTGTCATTCGGAAATGTTAAAGATGAAAAGCTGTCCGCCATCTGGTCGGAAATCGGCAAATTCCCCGCTTACAAAAAACAATCTATGGTCTGTCTCATGCGCGACCCCGAGTTCCGCAAAAAATACATTCATACGATTCCGGAAGGAGCGCAGCTGCCTTACTATTCCGGGTCTAAAAAGAAAGAGAAGAAAGAGGAAGCAGCTTAAATTGAACTTTAACATTTTTTTTGACATCAGATAATTTCGAGGAATTTGAAAATGAAGCAAGAAACAAAAATAAGAATATTTTTCGGTATTGTGATGTTGTGTATTATTGTTCATTTTCTTTATTACAGCTGGCACGTTGGTCTTTTTTTACCGCTCGGATTGTTTTTCATTGGTGGGTGGGCCCCTTTAACGATGCTTTACGCAGTCCTTCCGCCTAAGAAGGCGCGAATTCCTGATTACTCCAAAGCTCTCAGTTTTGCCGGAATTTTGATTTCATTAAGTTCCTTTGTCATTTATTTTTCATGGTTTTTGGGAATGTGGTCAAGTTCGAATTTAGCTTTCGTTCTTTCCATGTTTGTTCTCATTTACTCTGCCTTTTTATCATGGTACAAAAACGGATGGTGGGGATAACATTCCTCTTCAATTTTTTTAAAAATCCTTTTCCATTTTTTATATTTTAATTTGTATTTTCATGAATTGTCATGAACGTTTCAATCGTTTACATTTCTGCCTATTGTTCACTTTTTTGAATTTTCGGCAAAACCTTTTTAATATAGTCATTCTTTATTCGTTTTGCATTTTGGAGTATTTTGCTGAAAACGTATGTATGAGGCAAAGCTCCGGCCGACAGATTTTGTCATGATTGTTCATGGTGGGAAATGATTTCGGTCTTAAAATTTGAAAAACATATACTTAACCAATTTGCTTATATAAAGGGTAATTATTGATTAAGCTGCCCTTTTTACAAAAATAAATAATCTGCGCATTTGCGGAGGTTGTTTGTTTAAAATTAAAAAATAGAGACGGTATTCGCATGGCTAACAATGAAATCTTATCTGAAATTAAATTGGCAGAAGAAGATGCAAAAAAAGCGGTAAGCGAGGCCACCGAAGAAAA
>JGI994J12354_10005292_pt1 | contig 11171 bp, 6 predicted proteins | sample IntmicLarv3ML3BL_FD_12354 | JGI IMG/M metagenome (IMG submission 12354) | reverse complement strand
TCGCCCAGCCACTTTTGCCCCCGCGCCTGGTCGGCGGCGGTACAACGGCGGGTCAGCCCCATGGCGTCGGCGACGGCGGCCAGCGACTGCCAGCGTCCGCGTTGTCGGGCCAGGTGCCCTTCGACGTCAGCGGCGGTCAGCAACTTTTTGGCAACGGTTTTTTGCCAGATGCCGGGCAGGGCGGCAAATCCCCCCCGCCGCGCGGCCTCGCGGGCCAAGAGGGTCAGCGCGGCGGGCTCCAATCCGGCGGCCAGCGCGGCAGTAACCTCCTGCTCGAGCGCGGGGGTGGCGCGGGTGCCCAGCTCGCGGGCCAGCGATGACAGTATGGCGCGTTTGTCGGCGCTGTGTTGTTGGTGTTGTTTAATGCGCGCGGCATCGGTCAGTCCCTGCTGGTGCAGTTGGATCAGCAGGGTGTCCAGATAGGCGAACGAGGGGTTGCGGGCGGCAGTCGTCCCGGCGCAAGCCGCCAGAATGGCCTCTTGGCCAAAACCAAATTCCATCCACTTTTTCATCAGGGTCAGCTCGTCCTGGGTGGGATGGCGGGCCTCGCCCAGGTGGCGCAACAGGGCGGCGGCGATCTGATTGGCCTCGGAAGATTGCTCGGCGTACACTTGCGCTTGCTCGAGCGTCAGGCCATCGTTCAGCCAGCCCATGATAACCTTTTCAATATAGCGCATCAGCCCCCGCCGTGCCCCGCGCCCTCGGGCCAGGCCATAGCGGCAGGCATGCAGAACAAATTCGGGCGATGATCCCGACAAACGCGTCAGATCCTGCAATCCCCGCAAATCGTCCTCGGTCATGCCTTTTTTGGCAAAGATCGTGCTGATTTCGCGGTTAAACTCGCGGAACTCCGTCAGCCGAGCGGCGGCGGGGCTGGTGGTCTTGCCCAGCCCGTTGCCAAGGTGCAAGAAGCTATAACTACCATCGGAATTCGTCGCCATCGCGCCCACCCGTACCCAGTGGGCGATGGCTCCTTGTACTTGTTCCTCGGTCAGCCCCAGCGGCCCGGCGATTTGGCGCAGTTGGGGTTCGGTCTGGCTGGGGTCGTAATAATACATCAACAACAGCAAATAAACCCGCACCGCCTCGTCAGGCGCGCCGGGCATCAAATCCGAAATAAAAGCGTTGTTCACTGGGGTAAACTCATAAAGGGTCTGCTCGCGGCGCAACAAAACCGACTTAGGCATCCGCATTCCCTCCTTGATTTCCACGATGGAGAGCCATTATAACACATTTTCCGCGCGGGGGTATGGCGTTTGGATTTTTTTGCATGATTGCATGAAAACTCAAAATCCAATCTGCGGTATCTCCACCCCTGCGCGCTTGCTGGGTAGGCGGTCGCCGAAGACGATGTCGTAGAGGGTGCGGTGGGTGCGTTTGAGGGCGGCGATGAACTCGGGGTAGGGGTGGTGGCAGCAGTCCACCAGACCGATCTGGTGGTTTTCGCCGTCAAAGCGGCCCAGATAGGCCTGATCGTTGTATTGAAAATAGTGGGCGCCCACGCAGAAGGGCTCGGCAGCGGCGGCTTCGATATAGTGGCGATAGGCGACGCCGCGCTGGCGTTGGTCGGTCACGCCCCGCAGGCCTGCACCCATCAGTCCGCGGTCGATGGCGCCAAAGTGGAACTCACCAATCATGACGGGTAACCCCGTCATGGAGGCGACCCGTTTGATGTGTTTGGCCGGGTTTGTGGAATAACAGTTGAGCGAAAACACATCGAAGTGCTCGCTGCCGCGCAGCAGGGCGGGATCGTTGATAAAGGCGTAACGCATCCCCAGGTTCAGGTGGTGAGGATCGCGTTTTTTCAGTGCGGCAGAGGGCAAGCCGACGTACTGCTCGATCATGACCCCCGTCCACTCCTCCAGGTCGGCTCGTGCGGCGTCGGAAAGCCCACGCGCCTTTTTCAGAGGCGTATTGAGTTGGGCAAAGTCCGTAAACGCCAGTCCCCATGCCGTGTTGAAGGCGGCAATGTCGCTGTACTTGCCCCGCAGATACTCAATAAAGGCTTGCTTGCAGGCAAAGTCTTCCTCGCGTTCCAGCATCTCCTCGGCGATGTTGACGCCCTCGGCAAAGGCCCAGTGGGGCTCGTTGCGCAGGAAATAGCCGATCAGCATGGCGTCGCCGGCAAACTCGTCGATCTGCGTGGCAAAGGCCTCGGCGTTTTGTTGGTATTCGTCGCTAAAGACGTCGGGGAAATCGCGGAAAATCGTGCTCCGCGTGGCGGGGAAATTTTGCAAGGGCCAGACATACGGCAGTCCGCACGACCGCGCAAATTGTCCGTTTGACCAGTTGGCGACGGTGTTGCAGCCCCATTCAATCAAGCGGTTTTTGGTTATGCCTGCCCATTTGTCCCACCAGTCGTCTCCAAAGGCGCGGATGAGGTTGGCGGTGCCAAAGTTAAAATAATCGCTTGCCCCCATCACATCCATGTGGCCCCACGCTGGGGCGAAAGACTCTTCCTTGGGTGGCAGCTCATCAAAAAAGCCGTCTAACCCCTCCATGCGGCAGCCCTCGCCGGGGATGACGCAGTCGGGCCCGACGCTGAAAAAGGGATAGCCCTCGGGATCGGCCAGCACAAACCGCCCTTTGTGCTTTTCCACGCGGAAATAACCCGTCGCCGCAAAGCGCACCCGTTGGCTTCCGCCACAGGTGCTCATGCCTGCCGGATAAGCAGCCGAGGGCTTGTCGCTTTGTTTTTTCAGATAGGCAACCATCGCCCCCGCGTCCGGCGTCTTGCCCGGCCAGTCATAAAAGTTGGCCTGGCCGATCGGGTCAACCAGGGGTTTTGCGTCCAGCACATACTCGGGCTCGGTGGGCGAAAAGTAAATGTCGTACAATTCCACCCGTTGATCGATATAGTTTTTCGGCAACCCAATGCTGATGCGTGCGACATCCTCGCGCCGGATCTTTTTGCCAAAGACGACGGTCTTGAGCTTGCCCGGCGTGCGGGGCAGGAAGAGGGTCTGGGCATCCAGATCGCACAGGTCAAACCCCAGCACCGTGCGCACATCGGGGATCAAACCCAGGTTGATGTGCAGGTCGTCCTCGTCGTCATCCTCCCCAGAGTGGAAGGTTAGCACCAGCTGCATCATGTGCCGCTGGCGGCTGCGGGCGACGATGACCAGATACCCATTGTCCACAATGCCCTCGGGCGCAAACGACACGCTGGCCCCGCGGGTGCCCGCGCACAGCGTCATGGGCGACAACAGCGAGCGATGTTTCATAGAACCCTCCTCCATGATCAAGCCAAGGGGTAAACAAATCCCCCGTTGTTCCACAGCAACTCCTCGCCCAACGCCAGCGCGCGGGGCAAGGTCAGCTGGCCGCGCCCGATGCGGCGGGCCAGCACTTGGGCCAACACTTCACGCCAAGCCATCAGCGCGCCGACGCTCTCCTCGGGAGCCTGGCAGTCGGAACCCCAGGTGATGGCGCGGGCGTCGCAGGCAGCATCCAGGAACAAGTCCAGCGCGTCGGTCGCCGCCGCGGTCGAGATCAGGGGCAGCCAGGTCAGGTTGCAGCAGGCGTTGGGATGGTTGTGGGCGACCCCCGCCATTTCCTGCACCCACGGGAATCCGCCGTGCAAGCAGACAAACCGCGTGCCCGGGTGGGCGGCGATCAGGGGTTGCAGAGCCATGGGATTGGTGCCCGCTAGCTGGCCCAGGCCCGTATGGATCTGGAAAGGAATCCCTAGTTCGGCGGCAAAGTCGGCGCAAACGTGCATCATGACATTGCCAAAGTTTTTCTTGGCGTCGCCTGACAAAACCGCCAAAGGCTGCCCAAAATCTGCCGCGGCGTCGGAGAAACAGGCTGGGCAAAAATCCAATCCGCGGTGATAAGCCACCGCGCACTTGAGCGCACAGAACACCCCGCCACCAACTGCCGCAGATAGCACCCCGCGCAGGTGTGCGATATAATCCTCCAGCGATCCTCCCGCAAACCCTTGCTTTTGCCACACGGGCGCCTCGTCGGTGTCGGGTTCGGTAGCGTCGGGCCCGATGCCAAAGAGGTAGCTGTCGATGCGGTAGGCGGCGGAAAAGTTGGGCAAATGTCCCATGTGCCCGCCGACGTCCCAAAAAGTATCTTCAATCTGCTTGCCAAACCCGTGCGCCCACAGGGCCGCGTGGTGCAATTCGGCATCGGCGGCGTAGTGGGCGGCGATGACATCAGACACGGCGTCCCAGGTCTCCGCCGTCACCTCGGACGTGCCGTGCACGGCGGAAATGCCCCGCCCCAGCCAGTGCCAATAACTGTTGTGCGCCATGCCTCCCAGGAAATTCTCCCGGTCGCTCAAATCATAGCCACACCATGCGCTGTAGCCCGATTCGATGAGCTTGTCCAGCGAAAAGTTTTCAAAAAAAGACGCGGGTTTATGGTGCTCGTGATCCGAAAAGGCCACAATGCCACCCAAATCCCGCCGCAACCCCGCCAATAAGTCGGTCATGACAGCCTCCCGTTTATCGTTGCATTTGCTCGTCTAAAGTCACACAGAACGCGGGAAAATGCTCTTCCATAAAAATCTGTGCCTCGCGGCATTCCATGGCGTCCAGTGCCGCCTGCGTCTGGCGAAAGGCGACCGAAAACTCGTCGTTGCCCGCCCGCAATTCCTCTTGGCACTTGATCAGTGCGCAGATGCGGTCGGCGGCCTTGATCAATCGCGCCGCTTCGTTTTTGGGGTCTAGCAGGGGCGCGTAAACGGTTTTGAGATCGTCGGGCAGACTGGCCAGCATGTGGTCGCAGGCTTGGCGCTCGATGTCGTGGTAGGCATCGCGAATGCAGGGGTCGAAGTATTTGATCGGTGTCGCCAGGTCGCCCGTGAGAACCTCGCTGGTCTCGTGCAACAAGGCCTGCATGGCGATGGCGTTGGCATCGTGGTTGGCGCCCAGTCGGGCATTGCCCAGGCAAGCCAGTGCGTGGGCGACCATGGCACATTGCGCGCTGTGTTGCAGCACGTCCTCGGGCTGGGTGTTGCGCATCAGCCCCCAGCGTTTGATGTGTCGCAGGCGGCCGAGCATGGCGTAAAAACTGGACATGTCCGCCTCCCTAGTCTTCCAAAAATGGCGTCATGGCCTGCCCGCGCAGAATCTGGGCAATGCGCGCGCAAGCCTGGCCGTCGCCATAGGGGTTGGCCGCGCGCGACATGGCGGCATAAGCTTCTTTGTCGTCGAGCAGTTGGGAAAAGGCATGATAGATGACGCCCTCGTCAGTGCCCACCAGCCGCAGGGTGCCCGCGGCGATGCCCTCGGGCCGCTCGGTGGTGTCGCGCATGACCAGCACGGGCACCCCCAGCGAGGGGGCCTCTTCCTGAATGCCGCCCGAGTCGGTCAGGATCAGATAACTGCGCGACAGGAAGTTGTGGAAATCCAGCACGTCCAGCGGCTCGACCAGTTTAATGCGGTCGCAGTCGCCCAGCACCTCGCGCGCTGTCTCGCGCACTTTGGGGTTGAGATGGATGGGGTAAATGACCTTGACATCGGGCCGCTCGTCGACGATGCGGCGGATGGCGCGGAACATGTTGCGCATGGGCTCGCCCAGGTTTTCGCGGCGATGGGCGGTCAGCAGGATCAGTCGGCTGCCCTGCGCCCAGTCTAGCAGGGGGTGGGTGTAATCGTCGCGCACGGTCGTCGACAAGGCGTCGATGGCGGTGTTACCCGTGACAAACACTGTCGCGGCGTTCTTGCCCTCGCTCAACAGATTTTGCGCCGCCCCTGGCGTCGGGGCAAAGTGGTAATCGGCCACCAACCCGACGGCCTGGCGGTTGAACTCCTCGGGGAAGGGTGAGTGCAGGTTGTGGGTGCGCAGTCCGGCCTCGACATGGCCGACGGGAATGCCCAGATAAAAACAAGCCAACGAGGTTGCAAAAGTCGTCGTCGTGTCACCGTGCACCAGCACCACGTCGGGCGCGGCCGTGGGCAACAGCTCCTGCAATCCCAGCAGGATGTTGGTGGTGATGTCAAACAGCGTCTGCCGCTCGCGCATAACGCTCAAGTCGTATTCGGGCACCACGCCAAAAGCTTCCAGCACCTGCGCCAACATCTGGCGGTGCTGNCCGGTGACNCAAACCTCNACCGCCAAATCCTCGCAAGCCCGCAAAGCCGTGACCAGCGGACACATCTTAATGGCCTCGGGCCGGGTGCCAAATACCAGCAAAACCTTCTTCAAAACAAGCTCCTATCGTGGCGCAGTAGTCACAAAAAGCAACCCCAAAACAGCCAATACAACGCTAGGCACTCATTATACACCAAATCCCCTGCCTGCGCGCAGGGGATTTCTTCAATCAGGGAACAGAAAATATGATTAAAATAATAAGTTTTTAGGGTGGGGGTCTGGGGGCGGGGCTTTTTCAAAAAGTCCCGCCCCCAGAGAGATCATTCCTGCTCGTTCTCAAACTGGCTCTGATACAATTCCCGATAGAATCCGCCCTGCGCCATCAGCGCCGCGTGGTTACCCGTCTCGACAATATCGCCGTCGCGCAGCACCAGGATGGTGTCGGCATCGCGGATGGTCGACAGGCGGTGGGCGATGACAAAGCAGGTGCGGCCTTGCATGAGGTTGGCCATGGCTTTTTGGATGGCCACCTCGGTGCGGGTGTCGACAGAGGAGGTCGCCTCGTCTAGGATCAGCAGTTTGGGCTGGCTGAGGATAGCCCGCGCGATGGTCAGCAGTTGCTTTTGCCCCTGCGAAATGTTGGTTCCCTCTTCGTTGAGCTGCATGTCGTAGCCGTCGGGCAGGGCGCGGATAAACTGGTGGGCTTGGGCAGCCTTGGCGGCCTCTTTGACCTGCTCGTCGGTCGCGCCCAGGCGGCCATAGCGGATATTCTCGCGGATGCTGCCGGAGAATAGCCAGGTATCTTGCAACACCATGCCAAACAGGCCGCGCAAGCCGTTGCGAGAGAAGGATTTGATGTCCTGCCCGTCGATGAGGATGGCCCCATCGTCGATGTCGTAGTAGCGCATCAGCAGCTTGACGATGGTTGTCTTGCCCGCGCCTGTGGGGCCGACGATGGCGACGATGGAACCCGGTGCCACCTCCAGCGAAAAGTCGCGGATGACGGGGGTTGCGGCGTCGTAGCCAAAGCGCACGTGGCGGAAGGAGACGGCCCCGGTAATGGCATCGGCCCCCGTGATGGCCATGCCCTGATCGTCGTGGCCCACCACCTGCATATCATAGGCGGGTTTGGGATCAGGGGCTTCTTCGTCCTCTCCCAGGAACTCGAACACCCGCTCGGCGGCGGCCATGGTCGATTGCAGGGTGTTGGAGATGTTGGCCAGGCTCTGGATGGGCTGGGTGAAGCTTTGGATATATTGCACAAACGACACGATGTCGCCCAACGCGATGGAGCCCCGCACGGCCAGCACGCCGCCCAGGATACACACGGCGACATAGGACAAGTTACCGACGAACCGCGAGATGGGCATCATCAGGCCCGAGTAAAACTGGCTCTTCCAGGCGGATTTGTACAGGGTTTGGTTGTATTCGTCAAACTTCTCACACGAGGCATCCTCACGTGAAAAGGCCTTGACCACCACGTGCCCGCCGTATTGTTCCTCGACGTGGCCGTTGATGTGGCCCAGATACTCTTGCTGGGCGATGAACAGGGGCTGGGACTTTTTGACAATGCCCATCACCAGGATAAAGGTCACCGGCAGCGAGACGACGGCGACCAGCGTCATCCACCCGCTGATGGTCAGCATCATGATCAGCACGCCGATGATCGACACAACGCTGGAGATGATTTGAGTGAGGTTTTGGTTGAGGTTAAGCGTGACGGTGTCGATGTCGTTGGTCATGCGCGAGAGCACCTCGCCCTGGGTTGTGCGGTCGAAATAAGCCAGCGGCAGGCGGTTGATCTTGTCGGCGATCTGCGCCCGCCAGCGATAGGTCAGCCGCGTCGACAGCCGCGCCATCATCCACCCCTGGGAGGTCTGCATGGCCAGCGAAATCAGGTACAAGCCCAGCATGGTCAGCAACAGATACAGGATCTTGTCAAAGTCAATGCCGCCCGTCCCGGCGAACTTGCGCATGATGCCCTCGAAGATTTCCGTCGTCGCGCGGCCGGTGATGCGGGGGCCAAAGATGGTGAAAACCGTCGAGACGACGGCCAGAATAAAGACGATGACCAGCACGCCCTGGGCCTTGATGGTGCCCAACTCGCGCATGAACTTGCGCAGGGTGCCGCGGAAATCCTTAGCTTTGGCTACGGGGGCGCCCATGCCGCCAAAGGCGGGGCCGCCGCGCGATTGTTTGGGTTGCTTTTGTTGTTGACTCATAGCCCCAATTCCTCCGCCGACAGCTGAGATTGCGCAATCTCACGATAGACCTGGCAATCGGCCAGCAGCTGGTCATGCCTGCCTTGCCCGGCGATGCGCCCGTCGGCCAACACGATGATGTTGTCTGCCGCCATGATGGTCGAAATACGCTGTCCGACGATGATGACCGTCGCGTCGGTCAAATCGCGCCCCAGCGCGGCGCGCAGGGCGGCGTCGGTGGCAAAGTCCAGCGCCGAGAAGGAATCGTCGAACAGCATGACGGACGCGTCCTTGACAAGTGCCCGCGCGATGGCCAACCGCTGGCGTTGCCCGCCCGAGACGTTGGTGCCGCCCTGGGCGATGGACTCTTCGAAGCCCTCGGGTTTTTCGGCGATGAAGTTCGCGGCCTGGGCGATGGTCGCGGCCCGCTCCAGCTGCTCGGGCGTGGCCTCGGCGTCGCCGTAACACAGGTTGTCGGCGATGGTGCCCGTGAACAGCACGCCCTTTTGCGGCACCATGCCGATGCAGGCGCGTAGATTCTCTTGCCGCAATTCGCGCAGATCCACGCCGTCGAGCGTGATGCGCCCGGCCGTGACGTCGTAAAAGCGAGGGATGAGGTTCAATAGCGTGGTCTTGCCGCTGCCCGTCGCGCCGATGATGGCCGTGGTCTGGCCGGGGCGGGCGGTGAAACTGATGCCCTCCAGTGCGGGCTCGGGCGCGCCGCGATAGGCAAAGGTGACGTCGTGGAAGCAAATCTCGCCCTGCACCTGCGGCAGGGCGGCGGGCGCAGCGGGATCGGTCAGGGCATCGGACGAGTCCAGCACCTGGGCAATGCGTTTGGCCGAGACGCTGGCCCGCGGCACCATGATAAAGATCATCGTAATGAAAAGGAAGGCGAAGATGGTCTGCATGGCGTATTGCATAAAAGCCATCATATCTCCCACGGCAATTGCGGCGGTGTCGATCTGGTGGGCCCCCACCCACACGATGACCAGCATAACAAAACTGGTGATAAAGGTGACCAGCGGGAAGAGCGTCGACATCGCGCGGCCGATGAACAGGTTGTTGCCCGCGTAATCGGTGTTGGCGGCGTCAAAGCGTTTTTCCTCGTATTTTTGCGTGCCAAAGGCGCGGATGACCATCATGCCCGACAGCTGTTCGCGCGTGACCAGGTTGATGCGGTCGATCAGCTTTTGCATGACCGTGAATCGCGGCAAGGCCAGCACCAGCCCCACGCCGATAACGCACATGGTCGCCAGCACCGCCGCGGCAATGATCCAGCCCATGTCCAGCGATTTTTGCAGGGCCATGTACACCGCGCCGCCGCCCAGGATGGGCGCGTAGATCATAAAGCGCAGGCCCATGGTGACAAAGGATTGCACCTGGGTGACGTCGTTGGTCGTGCGGGTGATCAGGCTGGCGGTGGAAAACTCGTCCATCTGGGCCAGCGAAAAATGCGTCACCTTGCGGTAGAGCGCGGTGCGGATGTCGCGGGCCACGCCCGCGCCCAGCCGGGCGGCCATCAGGGTCACGGCAATCGCCGCGGCCATGGCCAGCAGCGTGATCAGCAGCATGATGCCGCCGTAGCGCATGATCGAGGCATTTTGCATAGCCCCCATATCGGCCCCCAGTTCGGTATAAAACATGGGGATGACGGCGATGGCGACCGATTGACTCATGGCGGGATCAACTTCGGCGGCTTGCGCCCGGGCCGCGTCCAGCATGGCGGGGTAGGCGGGCGCGTATTGCAGTTGGCCAAAGGCAGCGTAAAGCTCGGCGGCAGTCAGTGATTGCAGGGCTTCTTGCCCGGCGGGTGTGCCCTGTTCTGAGGCGGCGGACACCTGCTTTGCGATCTCCATAAAGGTATACATCGCACGCGAAAACTCGGCCTCGGGCGCGTCTGCGATCAACTGCCAATCGGCGGCGGTGACGTCGGGGAAGGTCTTGTGCTGAGCATCGGTGCTCGGCTCATACGCCGCCTGGAAAGCCGTCGCATCGTCAGCGTCCATCAACCCCGTGACAAACTCCATGCCTTGGGCGCTGATAACCTCGGGCGCGGCCCGGGCAATGCCCTTGTTTTGCAACCCGATGTTGACGATGTCAGACATGTAGTTGGGCAAGTTGAGCTCGACCAACGCCTGCCCCACCAAAAGCAGGACACCAATCACGCAAACCCACCAATAGGGCCGCAAAAATCTAGCCAGTTTACGCATGCCAAAAACCTCTTCCGTCCGCAGTTGCGAACCCAAATATTATACGCTTATCAATGAGAAAAGTCATTTTAAATTGTGAACAAATTGCAAACTCTAAACAAAAGGCCCCCCTTGGGGCCTTTTGTGGCAAGGGCTTGTGCCGTTTACTCAAACCGCAGCGTCGCGATCATGCTCTCAATTGCGGGCTGGGCGTGCGGCAGAACGTCGGTGACGACCGTCGCTTGGAAAAGATGGATGGTGTACTCATCCAGCAAAAGAACGACAAAAAACGTGCTGTTGCCCGCCGGAATGGTCGCCGTGACGGCGCGCATGTCAAACTTTTGTCCCAGTGCGGCATCCTCCACCAGTTTCTCGAGATCCGAGTCGGGAAGGCCATGAAAGAAGGTGTCAAAAATTTTGCGCATGGGCCAGTTTTCCACCCGGCCATCGGATTTCCGGAATCCGGTGATCACGCTCACTCCGTAAGCCTCGTCGGGCGCGGCTAGGGCGTGGACGACAAAGTAGACGTCCACATCCTGCTGGGTTTGCATGGACGGCTGCGTGAACCCCTCGGGCAGATCAAAGATCAGCGCGTGCACGGGTTCAGGTGTTGGTGTGGGCATCAGTGTTGGTGTAGGCACGGGGGTTGGGGTAGGGTTTGGCGTGGGCGGCGGCGTTTGCGGCGCAGCAGTGGTCGCGGCGGGGGCGGTGTTTTTATACTCCACCCCCCGCC
>JGI994J12354_10005291_pt1 | contig 11175 bp, 6 predicted proteins | sample IntmicLarv3ML3BL_FD_12354 | JGI IMG/M metagenome (IMG submission 12354) | reverse complement strand
AAATGAGCGCTGGAACTATTCAGTACCTTTGCGTTCGACAAATGCATCCCACGTGTCGGACAATCGACCGACAATCAACCATATTGTGTCTGCCAATATATAATATTTGGGAAAGTAACGGCTGACGGGAAACATGTAGAGTTTGATAATTAACCCCTTGAACGCTTTTGTTACGATGTAATGTGCAATATAAAAAAAATCCTTCATGGGGATATTTTTCAAAAAAAAATGAGGTTGTTTGTCTTCAGGTCGAGTGGAAAAAACATGATTTTCTGTCGCTCAATAGAACATTAAAATGCCGAGATCATTCTGTATTTATTTCCCATGTGTAGGAGGGAGCACATAGTGTCACGTTCTAGGTTCAGAGCATATACATTGAGGGGTTAAGCCTAGTCTTCTCGTATCAAGTGCCTGTAGAAATTTACAATTTGTGTAAATTCACTTTACATAAAATGTAAAGTTTATATACTCAAACTTGTATGAGGTAACAATGAGGGATAAATTGAGAGAAATAGACATCCGGTTAACGGAACTATCAGAGTATCTTCATGTTTCCAGACCCACATTGTACAAATTCATAGATTCATATGAAAAAAAGAAGTTTAATCAGATACACGCGCCAGTTCTTGAGTTTTTTGAATATGTGGAAAAAACCCCAAATATCGGGAAAAAAAATGTGATGAACTACATAATCAATAACACTGCATTTTTGTCTACAAGTGAACAACACGATGAGAATGATTCGATGAAAATCATATCTAAATACATGGTGGATCCGCTTCGATCAGAAGAAAAAATCGCATTCATAAAAAATTTGATACTGAATGATGCGCTGGATAACATCATACCCTACCTCAACATCTGTACCGAACTGTTAAAGATCAAAAGATACAAAGACGAAGAAATAGTACAAGTCAGCAAATTTATCCTCTTCAGGGAAGAGGTTACAACAAACAAAACCGCTTCGGCAAAGGAAATAGGAAGGGTAAAAAAGATTCTAAAAGGTGATGAAGAATGAACAAAAACTCAGAAAAGATCGAATACAAAAACAACAACTACAGAAAATTAGAAATTACTAATTATAGAAACTTAGGAATCGACTACGATGGTAAGTCCGGCACAGATCTTATTCTCAACAGAAGTTTGAAGAAAGAAGAGTTGGGGGACCTTGTATTCCTTGTTGGACCTAATAACTCTGGTAAATCAAACGTGTTGCGAGCAATGCTTGCTTACTCAGAGGGATCCATTGCACAGGACGATTATTCCGAGCTTATCATCAATGATTTAGAACCTAAAATCAAGTTCATTGTCCGAGCCGAGGATGTGATATATTCCCCCGACCTGCGCCTAGACCTCTCCGCATGGGATTTTTTAACGGAGTCTCCTTTTTTAGCTGCGATTAAGAGTCTTACCGACAGAAATAAATTTAAATACGCGTGCGAAGAGGGTTTCGCTCAGAATCTCATAGGAAAAAATGACATAGAATTTGTAGATTACATAGAGGCTTTGGAATCAATCTTGCAGAGGGCATATTCATCACATCCCTTGGATTCCTCCCATTGTGAATTCTTACTAAACATGCTCGACTTTGAAGAGATGTTCGATCAGGAAACTGCATACGCATATAGGGAGAATATGAGGTATGCTAACCGCAGGGTCCCGGGCTTAGGAGTAGAAACCATGGACGGCAAGCATGTGTTCGAGGACGTTGAAGCACTCGCATTTGAGGCTGAATATGGCTATCGCATGACTCCGAACGTTGTAGAGTACCACCAAGAAAAAATCAGCCAAATAGATCTGTCGTGCAACCCAGATTCCCCCAATCCTTTCATCAGCACAGTACTCAGGATTATGGAAAAATCCTCCAATGCTCTCAAAAATGTGTATGAAAACTATAGGCCAAAAAAGAGATCAAATCTGCTGACCACCTTCACGAGAGAATTAAATGAAGATGTCGACAAGAGAATTACTGAAAAATTTAACCGCCTCTATATGTGCGGAGATAGTGAAAAATATAAATTCGAATTCAAGGCCTCACCTGAAGAGTTCAGCCTGGAAATCTACCATGGTGGCAGACCAATCGACCTGGACAAGCAATCGACGGGATTCAGATGGTTTTTCGACTTTTACTTCAATTTCATTTCCAAAGGAAATTTAGTTCATGGAGACATCATAGTGATGGACGAGCCGGCTACAAGCCTCCATATTTCTGGACAGATGGAACTGAGAAAGTACCTTAAAGACTTTGCAAAAAGGCTTGGGTTAACGTTTGTGATAAGTACACATTCTCCATTTTTACTTGATTGCGACTATCTGGATGAAATTCGATTATTACACATCAATGAAAATGGTCATGCTCACATTGATAACAAATTCTCAGTGATTGCGGATTACGATGGCGTAAATACCTTAGACCCCATTCTAAAGGCACTCACTGTGGGAAGACATATTCTAATAGATCCTGGACAGAAAGTTATTTTCGTAGAAGGGATAACAGATTACAATTATCTGACTGCTTTTAAATTGATAAATGCCCCCCTCTACGACAAGCTGACATTTTTACCTGTAAATGGCATCAAACGGCCAGACATAATAGAGGCACTTTTGAGAATCGATAAAGCTCCTATCCTTCTAGTTGATGGCGATAATGAGGGAGATAAGGTGGTGGAGAATTCGAAGAATACTGCACTAAGTGTTATAACATTATCCAGCATTGACATGGGATTCAGCGAAATTGAAAAACTATTCACAGTTGAAGATAGGAACACTTTCAATGTGTATAACAAGAGTTGGGATGATTCGTCTACATTTAAAAACAACATTTCTAAGCATAACAATGCGCTCTCAAAAACAACAAAGGACCGTTTTGCCATCCTTCTCGACCGCTTGCTATACGTTTAAAGAATATATGCATTTACTGTAAAATTGAAAACGAAGAGGTGATGTCTCATGAAAGATGTAGTCTGTAATTTTTGTGAAAGTGATGAGATTGAAAGGGGGCTGTTGCTCCTAGATATGCCGACGGGGTCTGGGAAAACACACATCATGCTAGATTACATCATAGATCACATAATAAGAGGCGGTGAAAGAAGAATATTCTTCGTCACAACATTGAAGAAAAACTTACCTGAAGAACAACTGAGAGCTAGATTTGAAGAGAAAGGAATGCTAAACATTTTTGAAAAACGGTTCCTCCATTTACGGTCAAATTCAGAATCGGTTACTGAAAACTTCAGAAGAGAAATGATTTCTGATATCAAATCCTGCCTTCCATCTCAGACCAATATAAAAGACTTGAGGGATACCGTAGAAGCAATCAACGATCTGAAAACTACCAGTAAAATGAATAATTTATTGAAAAAATCTGAGGAAAGATTGCGAAAAGAAGTGGAGCCAAAATTTAGAAGAGAGGTCCGAATAGCACTTAATAAAAACTTCAAAACGGCAGACGAAAAACTTAACGCAATAAAAGGACAGACTGAATGGAAGTGGATCGGAGAGTTGTATCCCTCTGTTTTCACAAATGAAAAACAGATAATCTTTCTGACGATGGATAAATTCATAAGACATAACGATACGCTCATAGAAAACTCATATCTTTTCTATGACTCCGATATGTTATCAAATTCCATAGTTATGATTGATGAAATAGATGCAACAAAAGAAAAAATACTCAACAAAATAATACAAGATGGGGAACGAAACATAGATTATCTCGATCTTTTTGAAAAAATTCATACGTCCCTTGAGAACAAAGACTCGCACCCACAGCTAATGTATGTACCATGCGGGGACTGGGAAATGAGCCAAAAAAGATCTTTGTCGGATTTCGCAGAGGACGTCTTCAGAGAATCAGAAAGAATTGCAGAAAAATATAACCTCAATTTTAACCATAAGATGTCGGACTCTTTCTCAAAGGAGGATAACAAATTTATTTTTCATGATTACAAATCGCACATAATAGGAGATAAACTTTCCAAGATTTCAGTTAATTTGGATAGTTCGGAAAGGATCAATTGGATATCGCCTTCGAACAAAACTGATGGAGGCGGCACTAACATTCTAGAAATGTTGAGAGACCTCCGACGGTTTGTCAATTTTTTCATGGCATTTGTAAAAAGATTGGCAATTAACTATCAAAAACATAAAGGCCAGACCGGATACGATATCCCTTTTGAATCTTCAATTCTTTCGATTTTGGATCAATATGGCCTGGGAGATGAACAGAAGCACACGCTTTCCCGAGACATCATGCTTTCGACTAAACAAGATAAAAGGCAAGATCGCCCCACTTCTTCCGACCCCAGCTTCTATAACACCGGATTTAGATACTATGATTTTGAAGATGATGAAAGACATGATCTGTATTCTAAAATCATGATGACCTCTTATTCTGCAACTCCTGAGAAGATATTATCCACCATTTGCGAGACTACAAAGGTAGTCGGAATATCGGCTACAGCATCTATCGAGTCGGTTACAGGCAACTTTGACATGAACTACCTGCGGAACTGCTCGTGTAAGGTCTGCGATGTTACTGAAAATGAACAGAAAAATATGGAGAAACAATTCAACCAATCAATTTCGAAGTATGAAAACGTCAACATTGTAACTGACATCTTTGTCAATGAGGCATATTGCATGGAATCTTGGAAATCCATATTTAGCGTTGATGAACGTGCAGAAGAAATATACAATTTATTAGAATTGCAAAATGATGAATATCACAGCAAGCGTTATTTGAAAATTGCTTGGGCCTATAAGAAATTCGTTGAACATGAAGATATAAAGTCGATGTTATGTTTCATAAATAGGCATCCTCGTAGCAAGGATCCGGAACTGGATCTAGATGTTCTTATGAAAATTTTTGAATCGATAGCCGTTGAGAACAATCTGCCAAGAGATTTTGTAAAGAAATCTTTAGAACAACTAGATGGAGACGAGTTTGATTTAAAAAAAGAGAGCATAATAGAATCATTATCGAAGGGGGAGAAACTGTTCGTCATTACGGTCTACAAAACAATTGGTGCAGGACAAAACATGCAGTATCCGGTGTCTAACCCAGAAGAATACACAAAAATTAATGAACAGAAATATGGCCGTAACGAAAAAGATTTTGACGCGATTTATCTAGATAAACCTACCAATGTTGTTCCATCGATCCAGCCAGAATCTAGAAGTGAATCACTTGCTCGATTCATATTCTATATTGAATTCCTTTTACAAAATGGAGAAATTAGTCAGAAAGTTGCACGAGACAATATAAAAGCAGCGTTCAAAGTATTTTCGGGAGGCGGTTGGACCAACAATATTGCCACGCCGGAAGTTCGCCAAGCTAAAAGCACAAAAAAGGAATCGGTGCGCTGCATAATACAAGCCGTCGGACGTATTTGCCGTACGAACCTAAAAAACAAGAATATCTATGTCTTTGCTGACGGAGAACTAAAGGACATTTTTGATGAAGACATTGAATCTTATGGGAAACTTTTCAACCCTGAATTTAGAGCGATATACAAAAAACTCATCACGAAAAAACAAGTTTCGAATGAGGAAACGCGTCTTCGGGATCATGCTCAACACATTTCCCGACTCACCAAAAACCATCTCGAAAGATTTGTTGAAAGAACATGGAATGAAAATCGCATTACTGAATGGAAAACATTACGCGAATTCGTTCTGAAGAACCCCACAGTCTCAAAGGAAGATTCCAAAAACGGCATTGTTTATCATTATTACGTAGAACAGCCAGAAAAATCTAACTTCGTTTACTTTAAGGAACAGAGAGATTTTGGAGATACGACCGTGTATTTTAACAAAAAGGTCGATCTGTGCAGTGCAATATCTGAAAAGTCTGCTCGATTAGAAGATATTCTTTCTGTGCCAGGTGCAGAAGAATTGTTCGAAAAAAGAGGCTACAAAAAAGAATTCATAAAAAATGAGTTCATCATGTCTCCACCTCTATTCAGAAATGTATATGTCGGTTACTTAGGTGAAGTCGTCGGGGAACACATTTTGAAAAGTCAGGGAGTAACATTAAAAGAACTTGAGGCAGAAATATATGAGGAATTTGATTTCAAGATCAACGATTCTGTGTTTATTGATTTCAAAAATTGGAAGGGGGCCAGAAACATCTCCGGGGAAAATGAAATTGAAAAAATCCAACGTAAACTGAAACGTGTAGGCGGCTCTAAAGTCTATATCATTAATATCCTTGGAGATTCAACAATGAAAATACATTCCACTAAGCATGGAGATACTGAGATAGTAGAAGTACCCTGCCTATACGACATAAAGACAAAATCATGGAGCCTAGATGCAATCATGAAACTAAAAGGAGAAATGGAACTTTGAAAACTGTACTGACCAATAAAATGAATATCGAATGGAACCATAACAAACTAGACTCGATGTACGATTTCATTCTAATCAATAATGAAAAATTCGATTCCCTTTCAAAAATGACGGATGAAGTTTTCGATATGAATTCTGTGTGTGCTGTCAGATACACATGGGGTCCACTATTGTATCTCATGTTAGAACGAAATGAGAGCAATCGAGCAACGCTAAAGAAATATATTGATGAAAATGACCTGAACCTTTCATTCGAATTCATTCACTGCTCTCAATTAGAAGAATATATTCTTGTGCAGCTCCTTTTAAACTCAATGAATCGATCTGACTTAGAGGAATTCAGGTTTAACAACTTAGCAGGTAGATTATTCTGTATTCATCCCAAATGGATAAGTAAAAAATCATTTAAAGCTCTTGAATTCCTCGTTGACAGGGACTCTAATTTAAAAATGAATGTTGCCTCTTTCACGCACATATCGGAAAGAAACAAAATTAGATTCACAAACCACAGGTTTGAATCCTATCCCCAATACATCTTTGGGAATAGTCAATCATTAAGAAAAAGAGAATTCTCTCCAAGAGGAGATGCATACATCAAGCGCAAAGCAGGCACTGGAAAAAATAGGATCAATTTTCTGGAACTCGAAAAGGAAAAATTCGATTTTAGTAAAGTTGGACTACTGAGGAGAGTTATCGAAAAATACAATAAAAAATTCAAAGAGGCATCATTTATTTCTTTTTTCCCTATTAACATCCATATTTCAGAGGGGCAATCTTCAAAGGCGAAACAGAGATTGAGAGACAGGGTATGTGACCTTCTGGCACTTCAAAAAATTATATTGGTTGATGCAATTAAGAACAACATATCATCAAAATATTTGAAAGAAATTCAAAAATATCTTGAATCTAACTACAGCATAGAATCGCACATATGCGATGATCTAAGTAGAGGCTGTTTGAACATACACCTAATACATGATGAAGAAAAATATGGAGAGCTTAATGAAGAAGACCAATATCTTCAATCTGCCGATCTGACAATACAGAGCATAACCCTTGAATCCTTGGAAAATGGTGTTGGAACAGCCATAGACGTTATTGTTAATGAATTAATTATTAAACAAGATCTCAAGGACGGCGTGATTTCAATCGATGATTGGTCAAACAGGAATTACTCGGAGGACATGTGTTTCGTTATGAGAGATGAAAATTCTGAAGCGCTATTGGGGATGAATATACACCCGGATGGGTCTTTTCACATGACTCATTCGAAAATTGATCCATTTTCCGATAATATAGATGAATGTGTTCGGATATTCGCAACAAGCAACGAAAGAGAAGAAGATGAAAAAAGCATCCGAGGCATCATTATCAAAGACAACAAAAACGTGAATATCATTTGCGATACTCCTCTGTACACAATTCCCAATTATGAGGAAATTCATAAAATTCTAAGTAAAATTGAATCAGGAAGTAGCGGGACCCGGACCAAGGAATTTAAGAATGAAAACATGGCCGCTTGCTTTGATATAAATTACTCATTGATGAACAATGAAGCTTACTACTACGTTGGAGAAAAATTCCAAAATCCTCGGACATCGTTGCCAAACGCCAGCAGGATTAGAAAAATTTCACCTTGTGGCGACTCGACCATCTTTTTTGATGAAATCATCAGTCTTTTGTCAACATCGTTTGTTAGATACAACAGACTGACAGTCATGCCATTCCCATTCAAATACCTTAGAGAATACAAAAAAACATTTGCAGGCACGAAGGAGGCTCTCCAACCAGAATCCAAATTCCGGTAAAACACATTGAGTGACAACATAGCCAATAAGTCCATTTCGGTTTTTTGTGTTGTGCGAGTTACACTTTCAAATGGAGAATAGAATCTTTACATGTTTTGCATTTTATCATTGATGGTTTATTTTCATGAGTGTAATGGATCTCTATTTTCTTCCCACACTTACACAAAAACAATTCGTAGAATTCTTTAAGTAATTTTATTCCAATGTCCAGATCACTTTTGCACAACTGTACATCGTTTTTATGCAATATGGTGTTTTGATACCATGTTGATCCTTCAACCTTACTCCTTATTTTTTTCATTTTTTCTATCATTTGATCAGCTTCTTCTTGCTGTTCAGAGACAACAGCAGATAAGCAGTTAGAAAGTCTCACATAGGCGGCGTCCATAAATTGTCCCAAATCCCATCGACATTGCCTGTTGTATTCTATCTTTGCTTTCATTTCAGAACAGATTTTTGAAAAAATGTCCTCGGCCCCCCTCCTTAAGAAAGCAGCGCCCATGTCGAGAGATTCTTCTGCTTTTTTACTTGCATCTTGCCAGACGTCCCCTCCTATCGATGTTTTAACCTTTGGACCTAAATCAATATTCCATGCTAAAAATTCAATTTTGTTTTCTTTCGGCACTGCGTCGGAATCTACTAATTCTCTTGCCCAAACCTCATCGTGTGTAGTTATTATGAACTGGACGTGGGAAAATTCTTGTTTAATTAAATCACAAAATTTAGCTCGGTGCCCCATGTCGATGGATGTTAGTACGTCATCTAGAACCACAAAACATATTTTATCAATATCTATTTTTTCAATAATTGCCAAAAATAATATGAGGCCCATACTATCTTGGTGACCCTCGCTATGGAGCGCATGAGGGGGGTGCCTGCCGCATCCGTAAAACCCCACTTCAAAGTTAACTCCTGCTTTTTCTTGAATTAATTTTGCATCAATAAAACCCATTTCATCAGAGTGTAGTTTCGTATACAGATCTGTGAATTTTTCACTTATCTCCTCATAAAATTTATTTAAAACAGCCTTTCGACTATCTTCAAATGTGTTTTTTATCACTTGTGCCAACTGACTTGCTTTTTCGTATTCTTCACATTTTCCTTCGAAGATCATCATGCGATTTTTCAAGTTTTGTGCTTCATTGAGAGATTTCCATGCATTTGCTTTTTCATCTGTTCGAAAGTCTACAAGAGGTTCAATTTCTGAAACAAGTTGACACATTTGTTCAATATCTTTAGAGTAATCTTTGTTCAACAACCCATTAAATAAATTCTTATAGCACATTAGTTTGTCTTCTGAGATTTCTGGAATTATTTTCACAGCATGTAGAGACTCTAAAATTTCCTTCATTGAACCCGTGTATTTTTTTACGTTTTCAGACTTTGGCATTTCCCCGATGTGTTCATGAAATTCATCAATAATTGTGGACATATTACCAATCAATTTCTTAAGTTCATCAATATTCTCCACCAGATCGTCATGACCTTTCTTCTTATCATTGATTATTTCAAAAATAGCTTTTTTGCTTTCCCAGTGGTGTCCGCACAAGGGGCACTTCCCAGAATCGTCTAGTAATTTTATTCCTTCTTCAATCAGTTTTAGTTCATCAACGTTAGAATCTCTGGCTCTTTGTATTATATCTTCAATTTTTTCACCGAGGGTCGTTTGATATTTTCTTAGTTGGTTTACCGTCGAGATTATTTGTTTTTTGAATCTGTCTAATGCCCTCAAAATTAAAGAAAGATCCGAGTCTTTCTGGGTATCAGAGAATGTCAAACCATCCAAATAGCAATTGTTTGATTCACATATCGCTTCTCCTCCCAAAATTTCCCTTTTTTTATTTATACTTTGCAGTGCATCTCCTATTTTTTCTATTTCTAAAGATTTAATAAAGTTATTGAAATCTGAATTATAATTATTTTTATGCACTTCTAAATCTTCTCTGGTCTTTTTTTCATAATCTGATATTGCCAAACGAATTTCGTCAAGACTCTTTGTTTCAATTAATGCGTCTATTTCTTCTGAACGGCTGCCTGGGGTCGCCATTATGTATTTTAAAATGTGCCTCCTTGAAAGGTAATGACACCCGTTCGAAGCGTACTTTTCTATAAGTTCAAACTGATCTCCAAAGCCTTCTTGGACCTCGAGATATGCATTTTCAAAAGATCTGGATACTTTAAAGTTTTTGGAATTCGATACCGTTGCAGTCACGTTGCCCCCTTCTTTGCTTTTAATGTGCCGCCCGTATTTCGATAACCCGCTTTTACCCAGTCCATCCACATTCAAACTCTGAATGCTCCCACTGAAAAGGAAATCGATTGCTTCGGCAACGGCACTTTTTCCAGAGCCATTTGGTCCAAATATTACCGCATTTTTGCACCCAAAATCAAGTTTGAGATCAACGGCACCCCTGATTTCTTTAATGTGAATGTTCTTTATTCTCATCGTTAACTCCTAAATTTTGACATAGTTCATTCTGTATTAAATTTCGTTTACCTTTTTTAACTGCATCAATTACGATTTGAATCGTGCATTCGGGCAATCCTCTATTCGACAAAGCGTCTTCGAAATCGTCTAAAACCTCTTCGGATATGCTTTTTCTATCCATTAGACATACCACAATATATCGAAATATAAAGGTTACAGTGACTGTTGAAAATTTCTTATCAACCAACCTCATGAACATTCGCTTTGACAACAGCTTCGGAAACGTTTCGAAAGATACGTCGGAGCAACAAGTGTGTGTTCACGATGTTTGTAGATAAGAGAACCAGAGCTGCGCGAACACAAAATAGATATATTCATTAAAAGTAGTGGGTATACTTCACATAATAATTCACAGTCAAAAAGGCAACTAGCCTTTTCCTCAAGTCCTCATGACAGAGGCAAATACACAATACGGAGAAAAACTCATATGAAAATGGAATTCAGATTCCTCGGCGGAGCCGATATGGTAGGCCGCATGGGGATGACCATGACAGCCAATGGAAAGACAATGCTCATGGAATACGGCAT
>JGI994J12354_10005290_pt1 | contig 11175 bp, 7 predicted proteins | sample IntmicLarv3ML3BL_FD_12354 | JGI IMG/M metagenome (IMG submission 12354) | reverse complement strand
TACACTTACTGCTCCACTTGGTGTGATACTTCCATTCGCTCCGGCGGTTGCTGTTATCGTGTATTCTTTCAACTTGAATGTTGCAGAAATCGTGTGATTTGCTGTTACAGTCGCGAAAGAATAAGTGCCACTACTTACTGCTGCTGCATTATTTATGCCATCTACTAAAACTTGATCTATTACATAATTGGTATTTGGTGTTATCGTAAACGATGCATTCGTTCCGTGAGGAACAGTTATTACTCCGCTCGGGCTTATGCTTCCGTTCGCTCCTGCGGTTGCCGTAATTGTATATTGTTTCAGTTTAAAGGTGACTGCTATCGTGTGATTTGCTGTTACAGTCGTGAATGAATAAGTTCCGCTACTTACCGCTGTCGGATTATTTACTCCATCTATCAAAACTTCATCTATTTCATAGCCTGTATTGGGAGTAATAGTAAAGGCTTGGCTCGTTCCATGGGAAACTGCTACTGTGCCGCTCGGGCTTATGCTTCCGTTAGATCCTGCCGTCGCCGTAATCGTGTGTTTAACTACATAAATAGCTTTCACCGTATCGCTCGAAGCAAATCCGGCTTTAAACGCTTTTGCAGTTACCGTGCACGATGAATTTATAGCTATTCCTCCGCTATATAAATTGGATGATGTTGTCGGCTCGCTATTATCTAACGTGTAATAAATTACAGCATCTTCTGTGGCGCAAGTTATTGTACAAGTAAATGGAGAATAACTTCCGGATGGAGGAGTGATTTGTGGAGTTTCCACCTTATCTAAAGTTGTAACATTTCCCTCAACCGAATTTTCACTTGTTTCCGCTCCTGCTATTGCTCGTACTACAAAATAATATTGAGTAGTTTTCAACAACCCATTTATTAGCATAGAGGTGTTTGTAGTCGGTTTGGCTTCGTATCCACTAACATAAGTTAGATTCTCTCCCGATGGATACACGATAGTCACATCGTCTATAGAAATATCTCCGCTGATATTAGACAATTTAAGCTGTCTAACATTATCAAAACCTAAATCTCCCAGAATCCACGCCACCGTGCCAGAAACATAACCGGTTGGAATTGTGGGAGTCACTATTGTGGACCATCCATCTTCCAATGTCGCTCTTCCTTCTATTTTTAGAACTGATCCGGCGACTTGTGCTCTTGCGTAATACCCCAGAGATTCGAGTGGTTCGCTAACAAGATTTGTTTGAAGATAAACGCCTGGGCTATCCAGTTTTAATGATGGACTATCCCAATAGTATCCGTTTGTTTGATTTATAGATGTAGAGTTCGTTGTCCATTCCGGCAATGTCACATAAGGAGGAGCTATTTGGAACTCCTCTGTATTTACTGTCCATCCGGCTGAGGCTTTAGTGTAAACATCTACCTCGTATCCTGTTGCTCCCACTACAGCATCCCACGAAAGCGTGAAAGATGTATCTAAAACATTTGAAGTAACTAAATTAATTGGCGCGGCTAATGGGTCACTAGTATTAGGTTTTACTATTACCGACAAAGCAATGTCATCTAGTCGAGTATTGATTGTATTATTAGCCGGAATACCCGATCCTCCATATAAGAATATCCGAAAAGTTGTATTTTCTGAGTTCTCAAAAGATATATTTTCGTTTTTTAATTCCCAAGTAGCATTAGCATTAATTGCTCCGGTTGCAATATCCGTAGCATAACTATCTTTACTGCTTCGTAAACTCCAAGATTGAGCACCTGTACTTGTAGCCCTCACTCCAAACGAAATGTTGGTAAGTTGAAAAATATAATCAATTGATGGAGTAAGTTGAAACTCAATATAAGCAGATGAAGACACATTGATTGCTCCTATGTTTACAGCATTACCAATGTTATTACCGCCCGAAGATCCAGTGTACCCAGATGATGTAGATGATGAGTTAATGGGGGTCGCAACCGCTCCTAATGGATTTCCAATAGTCATTGCGTTTGACGTAAGGTTCGTAACAATATTAGCAGCATTCCCTGTGCCATCCGTAAAATTCCAACACAAAGTAGATGCTTCATCACAAGTAAAGGTTACGCTTGCTGTTGCTGCCGGAGTTAATGAACTTTGATCGTCATTTACAAGTTCTAAAACTACGGTGTGTGTATTATAACTTAATCCAGTCAAATTAATGCTTGACGCGGTAGTATATGAAGCTGCGCCTCCGTCAACAGTGTATTTAATTTTACCATCGCTCGCGCCTATGGTAAAGTTGTCAACCGTAAATTCTATTTCTACATCTTGAGAATTGATTGTCGCGTTTGCAGCCGGTGAGGTAATTGTTAGTGCGGGGGTAGTGGCTACTTCTTTGTATAATTTCAGTTTTATTTGGTTCGAAGTATAACAAGCAAAGCGTGGGGTACTATTGTTCCATTGCAACATTCTGCCGGAAGTTCCTACATTAGTTATTGTCCACAGTCCTCCCGAAACAGAAAATGTCCATTTTTCCGAATTACCCGGTGTTGCTGTGTTGTTAAAGGTTGCCGCATTACCGGATCCACTATAAGAGGCATAACCGGGAGTAGAATTATAAATAGTAATTTGACTACCCGTAACAGTAATCAGAAATATGTTTTGACTACCGAAGCCTGTTGTAATTGTTGAGCCGGGATTAGTAACACTTGTGTACTCAATATAAGGACCCGAAGCTACGGTATTTTTCATTATACCATCATTCGTACTTCCATCGCCTACAATCAAGTAGTTGCCGGTTTGCAATTCTGCTAACGTTGTAATTTGAGTATAACTCTGTCCCCAAACATTTATGCTCCCAAGCAACAATATAGCTGTTAGTAGCAACATCTTAAAGTTTGTAATAGTTTTTTTCATAATTTATTTAGTTTTTATATTATATGATTATATATCGAATAAGTATTCTACCCGCTTAGTGCTTTCCGAAACTCCGGAAAGGGTAAAAAAAGTTAGGATTATATTTTTGAAAAAAAGATATGCTAACGCAGCACTTCCGTACATCGGCAGCAAATAGAGCACCAACTGCACAAGACAATTGTGTGAATAGCGTTTTCATATAGGTTCTTTGTAGTAAACGAAAATTATTTACTAGTCTTTCTTGCACGCAAAGATAGAAAATAGATTTTAAAAAACAATAAGGAAAAGGTGCTATTTTTACCTTAATTTATTGTTATATCTTTTTTCCGTGTGAGCGAAGCCTCTTTTTATCAAAAAAAAGTAAGAGTAAAATGAATAAATACAGATTGTTTCAACTGCGGTTTCGCAATGACGAGAATAAAAACGACTTAGCGAAAATGCTATACCGAACAGATTGTCTATACGCTTTTTTTATAACTTAGGACTGCCCATGTGTTCAACGCTACCGCGAAACCGCAAAGCGCAAAAAACTGTGGAATCATTTCGTGGAACGCGCTTCCTTTGAGATAGACCAAACGCATTACTTGGATAAAATATTTCAACGGATTGAAAATAGTGATGGTTTGCGCCCAATTGGGCATACTGCTTATTGGCGTGAACAATCCGCTCATTAAAATGAAAATCATAACGAAGAAAAACATTGTAAACATGGCTTGCTGCACGGTGTTCGAGTAGTTTGAAATAACTAATCCGAACCCCGATACGACCAAAATATAGACAAATGCAAACAGAAAAATAGTCCCTAAACTTCCCACCGGAAAAAGTCCGTACACCAGCGCTGCTATGCCTATACAAAGATTTAATATAATAAATCCGATAGTCCAATATGGAATAAGTTTAGCCATTACAAAAGTCAATTTTCTTACCGGACTCACGTTGATTTGTTCGATAGTGCCCGCTTCTTTTTCTCCTACAATGTTTAACGCAGGTAAAAATCCTGTGAGCATGGTGAGCAGCATTACCATCAATGCGGGAATCATAAACACTTTGTAATCTAAATGCGGATTGAACTTGTATTGCGTGGCAAGACGAAAAGTTGGAACATTTGCTTGAATGCCCGATTGCGCGTACTCTTGCCGTAGTTCATTGGCAAAATCGTTGAGAATAGAGGAAAGATAAGACGCCCCTAAACCTCCTTTAATTCCGTTGACTGCATTGGCAGAAATCATTAGGTTGCTTAAACTTTCTTTGACTAATTTTTTTTCAAATTCGTTTTCAATTTCCAATATAATATCCGCTTTTCCCGATTCGATGCTGTTCATTGCTTCGTTGTAAGTTGCCGAAACATCAACCAAACTAAAATATCCGGATGCAATAATTTTTTGCACCAATCTTTCCGAATAAGTACTGTGATCGTTATCTACTACGCTAAGTTTAACGCCTTTTACTTCCTGATTAGCCGCCCAAGGCATTACCAACATCATCATTAAAGGTAAAGCGATAATCAGTTTCGGAAGAAACGAATTGCGTACAATTTGCTTAAATTCTTTTTCTATTAAAAATCGTAGCATGAGCGTTTAACTTAATCGGGTTTTAAAATTCTTTAAGCTGATAATCATCAAACCGGCGGTCATGGCGACAAGTATCGTAATTTCTTTTAGCACAAATTGAATATCGACACCTTGAATCATCAATTTTTTGATAGACGCGATATACCAACGGGCAGGCACAATGGTCGAAATCCATTGTAAAATTTTCGGCATGCTTTCGATAGGATACACCAAGCCCGATAATAAAATTACCGGCATCATTAGTGCCATGCCGGAAGCAAGCATTGCAGCACGTTGTGTGTTCACCAATGTGGAAATAAGTAATCCTAAACACAAAGCAAGGAAAATGAATAAAAACGAAACCAACACTAACCAAAATAAATTTCCTGTAATCGGCACGCCCAGCACATAAACCGATAAAAGCAGAATGGTTGTGAGGTTGAGAATAGACAAGGCGAAATAAGGAACTGCTTTTGCTAAAATAATGTATAGCGGTTTTAGTGGCGATGAAAGCAGAATTTCCATTGTGCCCATTTCTTTCTCTCTTACAATGGCAATGGAAGTCATCATGGCGCAAATGAGCATTAAAATCATTCCCATAACTCCCGGCACAAAGTTGTAAGCACCTTTTATTTGCGGATTGTAAAGCATTTTTACTTCCGCCGCAATTTGAAAAGGAATTTTATAATTTTCAATTAATTCTTGTTGGCAGGAAGCTATGATAGCCGAAGCATACCAAGTGAGTGTAGATGCTTGATTGGGTTCTGTTCCGTCGGCAATAAGTTGAACAGCTGCCTCGCCGGTATGTAATAAATTGTCGGAAAAATTTTCGCTGAACACAACCACCAGATTGATGTCTCCGCTTTTGAACACATCGTTTATTCGGTTGGGTTCGTTGATTTCTTCTGCTATAATAAAATATGAACTTGCCTGAAACCGTTGAATAATGCGCTGTGTAACCTCATCTTTCGATGGATCGAATATCGCTATGCGAACATTTTTTACTTCGGTAGTAATGGCAAACCCAAACAAAATGATTTGAATGACGGGCATTACCAGCAAAATAAAAATAGTTCTCTTATCACGGAAAATGTGTAAGAATTCTTTTTTTATGAATGATAAAAATTGTTTCATCTTAACTTCCAATTCGTGTCGCTTTGCGAGCTATCTGATAAAATACATCGTACATATTTGGCGCATTGTAAGCGGCTTTCAAATTTTTTGGCGAATCAAGCGCTTCGATTTTTCCGTCCACCATAATGGATAAACGGTTGCAATATTCGGCTTCGTCCATGTAGTGTGTGGTTACAAAAACAGTAATTCCTCGATCGGCAGCGGCATATATCAATTCCCAGAATTGCCTGCGAGTAACGGGATCTACGCCACCTGTCGGTTCGTCTAAAAACACAATTTTCGGTTCATGAAAAATAGATACCGAGAACGAAAGTTTTTGTTTCCAACCTAATGGCAACGATTTTACAAGTGTGTTTCGTTCGTTTTCAAAACCAAGTTCATGTATAATTTGCGCGGTTTTTTCAGCAATTTCTTTGCTTTTCATTCCATAAATTCCTCCGAAAAGCCGCAGGTTTTCCCATACTTTCAAATCTTCGTACAACGAAAATTTTTGACTCATGTAGCCAATATTTTTCTTGATTTCTTCGCGTTGTTTAAAAATATCGAAACCGGCAACATTTCCTTTTCCGGAGCTTGGGTGGCTTAGTCCGCAAAGCATTCGCATAGCGGTTGTTTTTCCGGCGCCGTTTGCGCCTAAAAATCCGAATACTTCGCCTTGGTTTACGCTAAAAGAAATATGATCGACTGCAGTGAAATCGCCGAATTTTTTTGTCAGGTTTTCGGTGTATATAACTTTATTTTCCATTTATTTTATTTGGTTGAGGTGTTTTCTGTTTTTCCTCTTTACTGCCCACCACACAATTACACCTAACAATAGCACACCTGTTGTGATTAAAAGTATTTTTTTAAGATTAGAAAAATGGTTTTCCTTCGGAATGTAAATGTCTTGTTCAATGAGCCATAAAGTATTGTTTAAAATAGCATCTCCATTTTTATAATCCAATTCTTCTATCGTTAATGGGACTTCAAAATGTGGAAGCACGCCTCTTCCCCACGGAAATTCGCCATTCACTATCGTGTCAAATACTGAGGAAACTAATGGGATGGTGAGAAATATTTCGGAATTAGGCAATCGCAAATCCGCAAATTTCAATGCATTCATTTGGTGGTAAGTTGTGCCTGTTTCCCTTCCGATAATTACCCCGCGTCGATACTTCTTGACATATCCTGCCAAAGAGCTGGCGGCGGAACGGGAGTTTTCGTTGATTAATAGATATATCCTTCCTTTGTAATTGATGATAGAATCGGGATGTATTTGGTCTTCAAATGTCTGATAAAAGCCCTCTTTTCCTTCTATCGGAAGATAGTCGGCAAATATTTTCATTTCAGGCGCGTAGTTTCCGGTGTATGCAAAAAAATTGTAGCTACCTTGTTTATTTACCTTTTCATAAAGCGAAACATAAAATGATTCTTGCGCCAAATAAGAGAATATGGTGGTTACTACTTGGCGGTGTCCGCCACTGTTATTCCGAACATCAATAATTAAATTCGGACAAGAAGAGTCCGCTAATTCTTTGATAAAAGCCGCGATTGCTACCACATCCATCTCATCAATCTGAAACGAGTGTAGCCCAATATAAGCAGTGGAATTGTTCAGTTTCTCCAATACTAGTCGATTATTGATATTTTCAAATTCCTTTCTGTCCGGATAATAGGTCAATTTTTTGTCCGGCGAATCTTTCACACCTTCAAATACTACTTNANNTACTACNTCATCATCATCGAATTTCAATGTGAGATTTGCCTTTTGGGAAGCATTCGGATGATGATTAAAATACCTCAAATAAGCATTATCAAACGCGGCATATTTTGGATAACTCTCTATTAATCCGTCATAAACATTGATGTATGAATATAAAATACTAATCATCGAGTCCGTTGATAGTCCATCAATTTCTGAAATCGTACGACCATAATACGATTTATGATTTTCATCAGTACGGGTAACTATCAATTTATTGTTCAACACACCGAAAGTAACACTTGGGCTGTATCGCTCCTGTTTCTGAGAAATTTGGGATGACAATAATCCTAAATGGCTGTCATTAATTTTTGAAATTATATTGCGAAGCCGTCCTTCAAACTCATAAATAGAAATTGTATCCGGTAAATTACTAATAACTTGATTATGATATTGTTCTATTTCCGCTCTGGACAGATAATTATATAATCCCGGATATCCTTCTGCTAATGAAAAGAACAGTAATTGAATATCTTGCGAGGCTTGTTCTTTTGTCAAAAATTCAATTTTGTTCATTTTGGGTAGCTGAAATGTGGAAGGAATGCCAAAGGGTGTCATCGGATCTGCATGTGCTGTATTTACAGAAATAGAAATTTCAAGAGAAGGCACTTTTATTTTTTGCGTAGAATAGCCGAGTTTGCCCAATACCTCGCCTCGCTTAATTTTTTCTCCGGTTTTAAATATTGTATCCGTGAGAAAACCGGTAATATAAAGCATTTTTTTTGGCTCAACTTCTATGCCAATAATTTGTGTCATGTATTTTTTTGCAATTTCCATGTCCACATCTTTAAAATTAAATTCCTCCTCATTCATCATCTCCACCTCGAACGCAGAATCTCGTTTTTTTGATTCTTGCCTCCTTTTTTTCTTCATTTCCTCCATTATTAACTTCTGGGCATAATCATCAAGTGAAGAGGCAAAGAATTTTACCACTCCGTCCACAGGAAACACTACTGTTGTTCCTTCCTTTGCTGTAATGTATAGGTCGCCAAAGTTAAATTCGTCGCCTATATAACCCTGCGGCTTGCATACAATTTGTGTTCCTTTTTCCACGTCAACTAATGGCCAAAGATATTCAGTTTGCTGAGCGAAACTGCTAAACGAGGTCAGAACGAATAAGAATAAAATGACTTTTTTCATGGTTATAAAATTTATGTGGATATTATTTTGTTTCTACTATTTTAATTTGAAATCATTGAAAGAGATGTGATTGTTTAATTCAGGTCGTGTTTCTTTCATCTATGTAAATTTATTAGATCTGTGTGTTAAATTGTCAATTTCATAAAGCAGTCCTCAATGCTCGCAGCTATTTCTTTGACCGCTACATTTTGATAGCCCAACTTTTCTATATTTTGTTTAAAATTTTCTAATGTAATTTTGGTTGTATCTATCGTTGCATGATGTGTATCTCCGAAAGCATATACCGACAATACTCCGGCGTGTTTCCGCAAATCCGATAACAGTTTCGACATATTGTTGGCAGCGACACTCCAAAGCGTTCCGCCAAATTGATTGATAATATTTTCGGGTGTGTCAATTTTTAAAAATTCTCCATGCTGCATTAATGCTATTCGGTCGCAGTGAGTAGCTTCGTCCATAAAAGGCGTAGAAACAAGAATCGTAATTCCTTGCGATTTTAATTTGAACAGCATTTCCCAAAATTCTTTGCGCGAAACAGGATCAACGCCTGTCGTGGGTTCGTCAAGAAAAAGAATGATAGGCTTGTGAATTAGCGCACAACAAAGTGCTAATTTTTGTTTCATTCCGCCCGAAAGTTTTCCTGCTTTCCTTGTTTTGAAAGGCTCAATTTGCTTGTAAATATCTTCGACGAGGGAATAATTTTCGGCAATGGTAGTATGAAAAATTGTAGCGAAGAAATTCAAATTTTCTTCCACCGTCAAATCTTGATAAAGAGAAAATTTTTCCGGCATATAACCGATAATCGTACGAATTTTTTTGTGCTCTTTCACTACGTCAAAACCTTCTACTGTGGCTGTTCCGCTGTCGGCAAGAAGAAGCGTGGTTAATAGGCGGAAAAGCGTTGTTTTTCCTGCGCCGTCAGGTCCGATAATGCCATAAATTTCGCCTTTATTTACGGAAAAACTCAACTCTTTTATTGCTTGAATATTGCCGTACGATTTGCTGATACTATTTACCGAAATAGCTTTCATTCTTATAATTTTAATTTCATCATTAATTTATGAACTAAAAATAAATTCACTCCCATTACAACTGTCATTATTAATGAATAAAAAATCATTTGTTGAACCGATAAAATTTGCAAACTACCAAACTTTACAATCGCATAAATGCAGTATGGCAATACCAAAATGCTTGTTATTATTACAGGTACATATTTTCTGATTACAATAAATTGTAAGATATGGATAATTATGTGTAGTGTAAAACCGATTAACAATCCAAACCACCAACCATAATTGCTTGTCAATAACGAGACGTAGGTTAAAATACTGAATAAAATAAATTCTTCTGCCACACCAAAAGCAAATGCGGCAGTCGAAATTCCGTTCATTTTTAATAATTGTTTTGACAGTTTAGGAAATCTGGTTTGTAAATATTCGCTGTTTTTCGCCAAAAACGATTTCATATAAATTATTTCCTCAAAATCGTGAAATATAAACACAATAGGAAACATCGAAACAAGTATAAAAAAGTTTAAGTCCATTTCTCTTAATTGTGAATTGTTATTTCGCCGTACATTCCTTTTTTAATGTAGCCATCGTTGGTTACAGCAATTTTTACCGCATATACCAGATTTGCGCGTTCGTCGCGGGTTTGAATGGTTTTAGGGGTAAATTCCGCTTTGTCGGAAATCCAACTAATTTTTCCTAAATATTCTTTTCTGTCCGATTTCCCTTGGTCGGCAAAGACTTTCACTTCATCGCCAATTTTGATTGAAGTGAGCAAATCGGCAGTAATATACACTCGTAAATTCATATTTGTAATGTCGGCAACTTTGAATAAAACTCTTCCTTGCGTGGCTAATTCACCTTCTTCGGCATATTTCGATAACACTGTTCCGTCAATCGGACTCGAAATAATACTTTTATGAATTTGATCTTCGATTTGTGCGATTTGTGCTTGCAGCCCTGCGCGCTCGTTGGCAAGGCTTCTGTTGTTGTTTTCTAGCGTTTCGGTTTGTGCCGATAATTGTTTTTCGAGAATAGCAATTTGCGCGTTAATATCGTCCAATTGTTTTTGAGTAGCGGCGTTCAACATTACTAAATTTTCGAATCGTTGTTGTTCTTTTTTTTGCGTGGCGATTTGTTGCTCTAGCGAAGCAATTTGTTTGGACACATTGTAGTGCCTGCTTTCTAAGGATTTTATCGCGGCTGATAATTGCACTTTTTTTAGATACAATTGTGTAGTATCGACATAGCCGACTTGTTTTCCGGCTGCTACATTTTGCCCTTCGGCGATAGTAAATTCAAGCAATTGTCCCATTGCTTGCGACGAAACAATTATTTCCGTTGCTTCAAATATTCCCGAAGCATCGTAGTTGTTGTTGCCGTTTCCGCAGGCTGATAGAATAAAAGCTATTCCGAGAATTAAAAATTTATTCGTTTTCATATTGTAGTTTTTTTGTTTATTCGTATTAATTATTTGTCGCAAATTTTAAATTATAAATAGCGAGTAATAATTCTGTTTCGTGCAAAATTTTATCTTGTATCGCCATTTGTTCGGCGTTGATATCGCGTGTAAGATCGCTGCCCGAAATCGTTCCGTTTGCCATTTTTGTTTCCGCCGATTGTTTGATAGATTTTCGCAACGCAATAATTTCGTCGTCGTATTTGAGTTGGTCGAAATAAGTATCAATCAGGTTGTGTTTTTGTGTAGCGTCGATACTAAGGTTAAACAAAAAAGTTTCGCATTGCGTTTCGATAGAGGCAATGCCTG
>JGI994J12354_10005289_pt1 | contig 11175 bp, 7 predicted proteins | sample IntmicLarv3ML3BL_FD_12354 | JGI IMG/M metagenome (IMG submission 12354) | reverse complement strand
CTGGCGGCCCATGGTGGCCGCCACGTGGACGCCTGAGAGGTCGCTCTCGTCGACGGCGTAGCTCAAGGCGGTGTAGGGCACCTTGGCCTGGTCTAAAAGGCGCATGGCGTTGGTCTTTTGCATGGCGGTCGCCTCCCGTTACTCGGTGATATCCATGTACTCCCAGCCGAAGCCCAAGGGGGGGATGTTGGTATTCAGGGCCAGCTTGACGCGGCTGTCGTAGAGAACATAGCTACGCTCCTGCACCACCGGGATGCAGGTGACATCGTCCAGAATGATGGATTTTTCAATCTCCACCGTCAATTCAAAGGTGGCCTGGGGGTCGAGGCGATAGGCCTCGGTGAGCAAATCGCCATATTTGGTGTTGAGGTAGGAGTTGTCATAGGCCGTCCAGTTGCGGCTGTCACCGGTGACATAGGGAGCGAACTTTTTTTGGGGTTCAAAGGTCTCGGCGCTCAGGTTGTAGCCCGACCAGCACAAATCCCAAGTGGCTTGGTCACCCTTCCGCATGAGGTCGTTGGCCGCCTGCTTGGGCATGGATTGCAGCTGAATGGACAGCTTGTCCGCACCCAGCACCGAGGGCAGGGCCGATTGCAGGTACTCCGAGAGCACCTTGAGGCTGTCGGCATCGTCGCCGGGATAGACCATCGTCAAATCGAGGCGCTCGAGGCCGTGGCGGGCCAGGGCCTCCTCGAAGAGGGTTTTGGCCAGCTCGGGCTGGTAGCCGGCGTTATCGGGCAGCCAGGCATTGGCGGCCTCCATCTGACGGTAGGCCGTGCCGTCGGGGAAGGAATAGGCCAGCGTCGAAATGAAATAGGGCGCCGCCGTGGTATAGGTCAGGCCGGCCAGGGCGGCCCGGTCGATGGCCAGATAGAGGGCGTGGCGCAGCCCGGTGTCCCCCAGTACCGGATGGCCGGGATTCAGGCGGTTGACCTCCAGGGTGCGCACGGTTTTTTGGTCGTAGCTGACAAGCTGGGGGTGCTCGATGTATTTTTCCACCGCCGCGCCCTCGAGGGCGACATAGTCGCTCTCCCCGGCCTCGAAGAGCTGGAGGCGCGTTCCACTGTCGGTGACCACACGGCAGTCGATGCCGCTCAGCTTGACGGTACCCTGGGCGATGAAGTGTTCGTTTTTAACGAAAACCCGGCTCGAGCCCTTGACCCAGGCCGTCAGCTTGAAGGGGCCGCAGCCCATGAAGCGGTCGAGCTCGCTGCCGTAGTCGGTGGCCGTGCGCCCAGCATTCATGCCGGCCTCGTAGAGGGCTTCAAAAACCGGCCCGGTCATCCGGGTGGAGAAATGGCGCATGACATCCTGCGCGGTGTACACCTGAGTGGTTCGGATTTCCAACGTGTGGCTGTCAATAACCTTGAGGCCGACGGTATCCCACTCGATGGCCGCGCCGTCGTTCAGTTGATTGTAGTAGGCGTAGGCGCCCTCGACCTCGACGGTCTCGTTGGCCAGCTTGCTGGCGTGGGCGTAATAGAGATTGGGGTCGAGGCCCATGCGCCACGAATAGATGAAGGTTTCCGCCGTGATGGCCTCGCCGTTTTGCCATTTGGCGTTTTTGTTCACCTTGATACTCCAGGTGCGGCCATCGGTGCTCGTCGGCTCGCCCTCGGCCAGGGCGGGGGTCAGGTAAATCTTGTCCCGGCTCTCTGCCGGGGCCCAGCGGTAGAGGGAGACTTGAATGAGGTCGACCACCTCGTAATTGCCCATGGCCGCGCTGTCGTGGGGATTGATGGTGGTCTCCTTAAAGGCACTGACCCAGCGGAAGGTCTTGTCTTGGGGCTCGGCCTTCCCGCAGGCGGACAGCAGAAGGGTGGTGCATATGAGAATCAAAAGCAGTTTTTTCAACACGGTTCCTCGCTTGTAAAATATTTCTAATTGCAGATGCGGATAGTTAGAGTATTTTACCATGGAGCGAACCGATTTGCAATAAAAATGCCCGTAAAAAACCGCCGCAAGTGCGGCGGTTTTGTGTGTATTATACCAAGGGCTTGGGCACCACGCCCTTGGGGATGGGGCACTGGTAGCCGTCGGGGCCAACGCGCTCTGCGTGCTCGGCCTTGGCCGCGGCCAGCAGCTCGGGCTGCTCGAGCAAATCAATGGCGGTGGCTGCCATCACCTCGCCGGCATACAACGTGCCCTTGTGGGCCATGGAGCTTGTGCCCTGGGACACCACCTGCCACGAATGGCCGGGGGTCAGAGGCGCCCAGGTGGCCACATTAATCTGGGCCGTGGGGCACACCCAGCTGACATCGCCCACATCTGTCGAGCCGGGGGATGCCTTCTCCTCCAGAGTGATAGGCACGACGAAGTCGTAGAAATCGTCATAGAGGCGCTCCTTCATGAAGGCCATGGCCTCTGGGCTGGTGCTCTTGAGGCCGCGCAGCATGCTCTCGCGGCCCTGATCCACCGTCTCGGAGAAGGCCCGCATGAGCTTGCGCTCTTCTTCATTGGCTTTGTAGGGCGGCATTGCCTCGAGGTTCTTTTGCAGCTGGAGCTCCATGACGCGGTTGTTGATGACGTTGGAGCACGCCTTGACGAAGGTGATGTCGACCTTGGTCTGGGTCATCATAGCGGCGCCGCGGGCGATTTCGCACACCCAGTCGTAGACCTCCTGGGCCCCCTTGATGGTGTCGGCGCGGCACAGATAGAGCAGCTCTGCCGTCGGCTGCACCACGTTGGGCGAAAGACCGCCGCCATCGGTGACCGAGTAATGTACCCGCACGTCCGACGTGACGTGCTCACGCATGAACTGGACGCCGACGTTCATGAGCTCGGCGCCGTCCAGGGCGCTGCGGCCCATGTGGGGCGCGCCGGCGGCGTGAGAGCTGACGCCCGAGAAGCGGAAGCGGGCCTGGATGTTGGCCAAAGAGCTGGTGGTGCTGGCCGCCGTGGTGACACTGGGGTGCCAGGTGAGGGCGGCATCCAGCATGTCAAAGCAGCCCTCACGGGCCATAAAGGCCTTGCCCGAGCCGCCCTCCTCGCCGGGGGTGCCAAAGTAGATGACGGTGCCCGAGGCGCCCGTTTTGATGAGGTAATCCTTCAAAGCAAAGGCGGCGGCCAGGGCACCCACGCCCAGCATGTTGTGGCCGCAGCCGTGGCCGGGGGCACCGGGGTTATCGCTCACCTTCTCGGTGGCCCCGGCCACCTGGTCGATGCCGAAGAGGGCGTCGTACTCGCCCAGAAGCCCGATGACAGGCGCGCCGCTGCCGAAGGTGCCCTTGAAGGCGGTCTCCACGTTGCCGATGCCGGTCTCGACGGCGAAGTCTTCGCTTTTCAGGGCCTCCACCAAGGCGGCCATGGATTTGTGCTCGACAAAGGCGGTCTCGGCGAAGCCCCAGATGGCGTCACTGAGGGCGCACAGACTGTCCTTCCGGCCCTCGATGCTGGCGATGATGTCGTGTTTGTCCATTGTATGTCCTTCCTCTCTTGAGTAGGGTGTGATGGGATGATTATAGCACGTTTCAGAAAAAAAGAACAACCCCCGTCACTTTGAGCAATGCCGCCGCAAAGCGGCGGGCGAAAAATTTTGCCCTTTATCCCTGCGCAAGGCTTATAAGATTCTTCGGGCTACGCCCTCAGAATGACAAGGGTTGCACATTGACTTTGCCTTTCGGTTTTGATATAGTGAACGAGGCCATAGCTGGTCGGGCCACTTATCACTTTGCATCGAGGTCATCATGGTTATCATTAAGCTGCTCATCGTCATTGCGCTGCTCCTGGTGCTCATCTTCAAGAAGGTCAACATGGCCCTCTCGCTGCTCATTGCGTCGGTCTCCCTCATGGTGCTCAATGGCCGGGGGCCGGTGGCGTTGTGGGAGGCTGTCATCCACACCCTCACCGATTCTCTCACCCGCGAAACCGCCCTCATCATCCTGTTCATCGGCATTTTGGGCTATATCATGAACCGCTACAAGATGCTCGAGCGCATGGTCATGTACCTGGAGCGCCTGGTGCGCAGCACCAAGCTGACCATCATGCTGGCGCCGTCTCTCATGGGCCTGCTGCTGGTGACCGGCGGTGCGTTGATGTCGTGCCCGGTGGTCGACACCTTGGGCGAACGCCTTAAGCTGCCAAACGACCGACGGGCGGCCATCAACCTCATCTTCCGCCACGGGCTCTATTTCATCTATCCCCTGTCGAGCACCCTCATCATGGCGGCCAAGCTGGGGGGCTTCCAGCTGTACGAGCTGGTGCGCATTCAGTTCCCGGTGTCGCTGCTGATGTATTTCCTGGGTTATGTACTGCTGCTGCGCGGGGTGCCCGATGTCATCGCCCCCAAGCTGGACGGCAAGGCCTTTGGCCAGAGTCTGCTGGGCTTCCTCATCAATTCGGCCCCCATCACGGCCACCATCATTATCACAGTGATTGGTGTCCCCTTCCACCTCTCCCTGCCTGTGGGCATTGTGCTGGCCGTGGTCATCAACCTCATCGAGAGCCGCAAGGACACCCAGTACAAGCAGAAGGAAAACCCGCTGCTGTTGCTGTGGAAAGGTGTCAACATCAACATGGTGCTCATCATTCTGGCCGTGTTTTTCTTCAAGGGCTGCATCGACAGCATCACCGAAATCAACGCCTATGTCCTCGGCATGGTCGAGTCGGGCATCCCGCTGGAGCTTGTCATCGCCGCCATTTGCCTGCTGGTCACCTTCCCCACCAGCAATTTCCAGCCGTCCCTGGCCATTGCCATGCCCTTCATCACCACCATCGCTGTGGGACAGGGGCAGCTGCTCACCTATACCTACCTGCTGTACGCCATCGGGTTTTTGGCCTACTACGCCTCGCCCCTGCACATGTGTCAGGTGCTGACGGTGGATTATTTCAAGATTTCTCTCGGCGCGCTGATGAAGCAGTACCGGCTGTTTATCCCCATCATCGCCGCCTTTGCGGTGGGCTGGTACTTTGTGCTGAGAGCAATCATGGTGTAACGCTTCACTTCGGCTGGATACAGCAAACAACCCTGTCATTCTGAGCGCGGTCGCCGCAAGGCGGCGGGCGAAGAATCTTTCTCCTCGACAAAGAGAAAGATCCTTCACTTCGTTCAGGATGACATTTTGGGGTCATTTCATCAAAAAAGCTCCGCCGGAAGGCGGAGCTTTTCGCATATCGCATTAAAACTCGCTGTTCAGCGCCCGCTCAAGCTCGGCCTCAGTGGCCCGGCCGGAAAGGTGGGCATTGAGGGTCTCCTTGGCCGTGTCGCGCCAGCCCTCGAAGTCGGCCCTTGTGACGGTGCCCTTCATCAGGCGGGCGTAGTGGCGCTTATAGGCCCGGCGATAACGCCCCACGGCGGGGTTTTCTTCAAGGGACTTGGTGTATTTACTCGTTGCGCCCACGGCGCGGCAGGTGCTGCCCGAGGCGGTCGGACGGTCACAATAGATGGCCCGGCCCGCCGAGATAAAGGGCTTGCCGCAATGTTGGCAGAGGGTGATTTCCATGCCGCCGCCGATGATGTCGGTGAGGATGACGGTCAGAAAGACCGTCAAATCTACGCCGGCATCAAAGCAGAGGGCCATTTCCTCCCGGCCATCCTTATCCAGCAAAATGCAGTGGCCCTGGACGGTGCAGTCGGTGAGGGCGTCGAGGACTTCGGCACCCAGGCTCTCCAAAACCTCCCGGGGCGGGCGGCGGGCGCCTGAGAATCGGCCATCATGGATGAGGCCGCTCAGTCGGGCGTGGCGCTTGAGGATGGTGTCACAGTGCTCCTTGATAATCTGCGCGCCGCGTACCAAGCGATCGATCTCGGCCTTGGCATAGGGCCGCGTGGCGGGGTCGGCCATGTATTCCTTAATATAAAATCCGTAGATGCCGCAGAGGTCGGTGAGCATCACGGGCAGGGCCTCGGTGACGCTTGTCATCTTCCGGATGTCGTCCTTGATGTCAGGCCAGCGGCGGACATAGGTCTCGACGCTGTCCATCTGGACAAAGCGGGATAATGTGTCCCGCAGGGCGGATACAAGCCCGATGTCCATGTCGAGGAAGGCGGTGAGCATGGTGCCGTAGGGGTGCTGCTCCACTGCCTCGGGACGGTCGCCAAGGCGGCCCGCCGAATACCCGAAAATCCAATATTCCAGGCCGCTTTTGCTGTCCAGGATATAGTTGAACTGCGTGGTGCCCGATGCCATGGAAACGCCTCCCCTCTGTTTGCACCATCATATCCCATGGGCATCAATTAGTCAATGCCTTTTGACATTTTTGATTGCCGCAGGCATACAGACCTTGGGACTCCGTCCCAACCCCTGCAAGGGGACTGGTCTCCTTGACCCCGAAACCGCGCAATTGCGCGGTTTATTTTTAGCATAGACTTACCGCAAAATCTTATACTCGCAATCGTGTGTAACACGATTGCATAAAGTTTTGCTCAAGCTTTTTTCAAAAAGCTTGCAGAGGTTTGGGGACAGAGTCCCCAAGGTCAGTTTGCGGCGAACAGCAAACCTTACTCGGCGATGAAGCCGGCGGTTGCCATCAGTGCGGTGGGGGCGAAGGCCAGGAAGACCTCGCTGCCGCGCTCGTCGAAGGCGGCGCCCCAGCCATAGAGCAGGCGCTCCCAGCTCTCGATGACATAGCCATCCTGGCAGTGGTCGGTGGTGTCATAGGGATCGGCCAGGATGATGACATCGTCCTGGGTGCCCTCGGTGCCCATATCGTCAAAGCCGATGATGGCCATCCAGTGTCCGCCCCACTCGTCCCAGCCGATGATGACCGGGATGCCATTGGCGATGCAGTGCTGGACGAAATCGCCCTCCAGGTTGTGCTCGGTGCCGGCGATGTTCCAGTCGTCGTCCAGATCATCGGTGGTTACCCAGGCCCAGTCGCCGCCCGCGGCGTTGAGGCCTGTGAGGATTTGGGTCATGCCATCCAAAGTGGTGGCGCCTTCCTTGTCGTTGTCGCGGAGGGCCGAAAGGGCAAACTCGCTGGGCAGGTTCTCGGAGTTGAAGTGATTCATGACCATGCGCAGAGTCGCCGGGCCGCAGGTCCACTCGCTGGCCTGCTGGGCCGTCTTGAAGGCGGGCAGCAGGTCGAGGGTCTCGGTGACGCTGGTGCCATTGTAGAAGTCGAGGCCCGCATAATAGGGAGTGCCCACCACATCGCCCTTGCGGAACCAATCGCTGCTGGCGGGGCCGGCCAGGCCGTTCTCGCCGCGCTGCTCCTTGGCGTACTTGTACTCGGAGGCCTCAAGGTCGGCCGCCGTGTCACCGTAGGGGATAAGCATGTCATCGGTCAGGTTGCCGGTGCGGCTCCACACCGCGCCAGCCTTGACCACCAGACCGTCGCCCATGATGGGGGCGTAGGCAAAGGCGGGGTCAACTTCCACAGGATAGGGCACGAAGACCACGGGCATGCCATAGCCGTCATCGGCGCCGAAGTCGCGGTCGAAGTTCTGGCTCCACTCCCAATAGAGGCGCTCGTAGCTCTGGATGTTATAGCCGTCGTTCAAATGATCGGTGCTGTCATAGGGGTCGGCCAGGATGAGCACATCGTCGGCGGTGCCCTCGGTGCCCATGGTGTCATAGCCGATGATGACCTGCCAGTGGCCGCCAAAGCTGTTCCAGCCCACCAGAATGGGATGGCCGGCGCTCAGGTGCTCGATAATCCAATCGGTGGAGAGATAGGTGTCATAATCGAACTCGCTGTCTTCATCGACGAAGTCGTAGGTGCTCTCCCAGGCGAAGAGGTCGTAATCATACATGTCGTTGATGTTCTCGAACATGTTAATGAGCATCTGAGTGTCAGTGTAGCCGCCCCACACCCAGTCGCCATTGGCGTTGACCTTGTCACGCAGGGTGCTCAAGTCGATTTCGTTGAACCAATGGGCGTTGGAGGTCTTGTTGTACCAATTGAGGGCCATCAAGGCCGAGGTGGTGCCACAGGCCCAGCCGGTGGTCTGCTGGGAGGTGGGGAAATGGGTCAGATAGGTAAAAGTCTCGGTACTGGTCGAGTTAAACCAGTCGTAGGTGGGCCAGAATGTGCTGTTTTCTAGGTCGCCGGTCTCGACGATGTTGCTGAAATCGTCAGCGGCGCCGCCCAGGCCAAGCTTAATCTGGCGCTGGCCGTAGGGCACATTATAGTGGCCCTGGAAATCGGCCATTGCGGTGCCATCCCAATAGACATTGCTCCACACCTTGTCCACCACAAGGATGGTGTCGGCCAGCGCATCGTCATCAAGGTCGTAGAGGGCGACATAATTGTCCTCCACGGTGACATCCTCCGGGGTGGCCCAGACGCCGCGATCCCACAGATAGGTTGTAACGGTCTCGTTCAGCTTGGTCAGGTTAATCTGATTCTCGGTCACATGTCCGGCCAGTACAAAGCCCTGAAGGGCCTTGGTCTCGAGGATGCCCTTGACCACATGGGTGGTGTACAGGGTGCCCTGATAGTCACCTATGGCGCTCTGCATGGCCTCCCACAGCATCTCGGCGGCAGCGCTGCGGGTGATGAAGGCACTGCGGTCGATGCCCTCGTTCACAAAGCCATCGGCCTCATGGCCGCACAGGCGCTGGCACATGAGAGCGAACTCGAAGGTGGTCACCTGATTGTCGGGCAGGAAGGTGCCGTCCTCGTAGCCCACCAGAATGCCGGCGTCCGCACACAGGCCGATATACTGCTTGGCCCAATGGTCGGCGGTGTCAGGGAAGACGGTATCGGTCTCGCCCGCCAGAATGGCGGCCTTGGCCATCATGGTGGCGGCCTCGGCGCGGGTCAGGGTATTTTCGCCCTGGAAGCTGCCATCGGGATAGCCGTTGATAATGCCAAAGGTGACCAGCGCAGCTGGTGCCTCCTCCGCCGCCATCACGGGCAGCGCTGTGGCCAGCAGCATCACGGCCAGGGTCAGTGCGATTAATCTTTTTTTCATCTTATTCCCTCCAATTAGTGTAGGTTTCCTGCGCTCAGAAAACCCCAAAAAGAGTAGAATTGAAGCCCGCTTTTTGCATGTAGCTTCACAAAAAGCGGACTTCTGCATCGAGTTGAAATTATAACATGAAAACTGCAAAATGCAAGAGTATTTTTCACATTTGGAAAATATTTAAGTGTTTTGAAGCAACAGCACCAATCCCAGCACTGCCAAATGGGCCGGATAGTAGATGTAAAAGGCCCACTTCCCTGCCCGCAGCCCCGGTTTTCCCTCGTAGAGCAGCATGGGCACGGCGGCACTCATGACGCCCAGCAGCAGCATGATGTGGGCGGTGTAGCCCAGGGCGATGGCGGCGGCGATGATGCAGGTCATGCCGCCCAGCACCGAGAGCGCGGCATTGCCGGGTACAACGGCATCGGCGTCGCCTTCCTCCTTCGCCCGCAGGATGTAGAAAAACAGGATGGCCAAAGTGCCCAGGGGGGCGAACTCGCTGCTGAGCGCCCAGGAGGCCGCGATGGCGGCCACCAGAAGCACACACCACAGGGGGCGGTGGGGGCCGAGCCACGCCCTCTGCCAGCAAAAGACGGCGGCCACGCCCAATGTCAGCGTGACCATAACGCTGGCCTCGAGCACCCACGCGCCTTGAATAAAGCGGTGAAACAGCCAATAGCAGGGCTGGGCAATCAACGCGAAAATCCCAAGCCGGGCCATGTAGCGCTTGATGTCCTGGCTGTGGATGCATCCCTGAGCCGCCAAAAAGGCGAACAGCGGGAAGGCCATCCGGCCAACGATGCGCATCCAGAAGAAGTCGCCCGTTTTGGCCCAGATGAGGGCCGCGCCGATATGGTCGACGGTCATGAAGAGCACGGCCAGAAGCTTGAGGATAAAGGTTGTCATGGCGGGGCCTCCCCTGTTTGTATATGAGGGTATTATAGCATAGTGAGGCGGGAAAATAAAGTGGGAGCGACCCTTGATTTCGTAGGGGCAGACCTTGTGTCTGCCCGCACCCTTTTGTTGTGGCGTAAAACCCGGCGGGCGAACACAAGGTTCGCCCCTACAAGGGCAACCCACTCGCCCCCACCCTTCACAAATCCTTTACAATTTCTCGTTTGACATTCCCTGACCAATAGGGTATACTAAGGTCAAAGATAGTCAAAGCCAGAGGTGTATTATGGCCATTGGAATGAGTGACCTCATCGCCCGGTTCATCCGGGACGCTTTGGAGGAGACCGGCGGCGAAGCCGAGCTTCAACGAGGGCAGATTGCCGCCCAGTTCGGCTGTGTGCCCAGCCAGATTAACTATGTCATCTCGACCCGTTTCTCCCCAGAGCACGGCTATATAGTGGAGAGCCGCCGGGGGGGCGGCGGGTACATCCGCATCACCCGGGTGGAAGCGACCCCCGAACAGGTGCTTATGCACGCCGTCAACGCCATTGGGCCGGACATCGGCCTCAATGATGTGCGGGTTTTCCTGACCAACCTCATCGAGGCCGGTGTGCTGGATGCCAAGACGGCCCGGATCATCCTGGCCGCTGTCAGCGACCGCGCTTTGGCCATGCTGCCTGTCGAGATGCGAGACACTGTCCGTGCCGGGGTGTTTAAGGAGACCCTGTTGCGGGCAGGGCGGGAGATTTGATTTGTTGTGCTTGCCCAACCCGCGGCGCGCCCTACAAAATGACATCCACTCCCCTACCCATCAGAAAGGAGATTCTGCATATGAATCACGACACCTTCTCGGGCTCTGCCCGGAATATCATGAACAACGCCTTTCAGCTGGCGGCCTCTCTGGGCCACAGCTATGTGAGCAGCGCCCACATTCTCCACGCCCTGGCGGGCAGCCGCGGCACCGCCGGCGCGCTGCTGCGCGAGCACGGGCTGCAAAGCGCCACCGTGCGCCAGCTGGTCATCCGCCGCGACGGCCAAAAGCCGGCCATCACTCAGGGCACTTTGGGCCTCACCTCGGACGCCGGCCTGGTGCTCTCCCAGGCCGAGGGCCACATGGACAGCCTGGGCCACGACGCCATCGTGCCCGAGCATCTGCTGATGAGCATTTTGCACGGCGAGGACTGTGTGGCCAACCGGCTGCTGCGCTCGGTGGGCGCCGACCTGGATGCCATGAGTCACAGTCTCGACCAGCACCAGACCAAGTGGGCCCGCCCGGCCATCGAGGCCGAAGACGGGGATGCGCGCGCCGAGGACGATGTCCTCACCCAGTACAGCCGCGACCTGACCGCCTTGGCCAAGGAGGGCAAGCTCGACCCGGTCATCGGGCGGGATTGCGAGCTTGAGCGGGTCATCCAAATCCTGGCCCGCCGCAC
>JGI994J12354_10005288_pt1 | contig 11175 bp, 9 predicted proteins | sample IntmicLarv3ML3BL_FD_12354 | JGI IMG/M metagenome (IMG submission 12354) | reverse complement strand
TAGCGCGGTGGTTACCTGCGATATGACGGGTGTCTATTTGACCCGTGACGGCGGCTGCAGCTGGCGGCAGATTAATTTTACCGGCATGACACGCGCTTTTGCCTTCGATCCTTTCGATTCAAACATTCTGTACGCGGGCAGCTCCGCGCTGTATTGCTCCCTAGATGGCGGCAATACATGGGATGTCATGTACCCGCCCAAGGCGGATATCATCAAAAGCGAGAACGTGGGCGATCACGCCTCCCACGCTTTTGTCACCAAGGACGGCCTGAGCATAGGCTATGTGGAAGGCCTGCTTGTTCATCCGCAGGCGAAGGGCGTGATATGGGCGGGCATCAACGCCTCGCGCCTCACGCATTTTTACGAAAAGGGGCTCCTGTCGCTGGTGGCTTCCGAGGATGGCGGCACAACATGGCACGCCCCTGTTGACTTATCAGGCAAAAAAGTGCTGCGCATTTGCCCCGGCAAAGGCGTGAGCGCCATTTTGTATACGGATGAAGCCATTTTTAAAGCGGAAATAATCGGCAATGACATTGTTGTGAAAATATTGGAAAAAGCGGAAACGGCTTTTTCGGACGCCACCTACGGCCTGAACCCGAAAACGAACAGTTGGCTGTACTACCACACCCAAGTTCCCACACAGGGGGATTCGGATGCCCACCGCCCGCGTTTTTACCGTTCCGGCGCGCCGGAAAAGGGCTTTTTGGAAATCGGCGAAGGCTTGTTTGCCGATCATGTGAAGGGGCAGAAGTATCTTTTCGGCCGTGTGGCTGTCAGCGCGGGGGATGCGCGAAAGGTTTATCTCTCCTTAACCGAGCCGACTTCAAAGGCGGATCGAGTCGAGGGAGCGGAAAGCTTTTTCGGCATGTTTATCAGCGAGGATTGCGGCGAGCATTTCAAATGGGCGCTGCGCATAAGCGATACGAAGCAGGCGGAAAACAGAACCATCGGCTGGGTGGAGCGGGATTACGGCACGGGCTGGGGCGGCGCGCCTTTCGGCATCGGTGTTTGCCCGACGAACCCGGATGTCTGTTACGTGACGGACTGGGGCACCTGCTATCGCACCATTGACGGCGGCAAGAGCTGGCAGCAGCTCTACACCACCGTGACGGAGGATGGCCGCTTGAAGAGCACGGGGCTTGATATTACGCTGGTTTACAACCTGCAGTTCGATCCGAAGGATATCAGGCACCAGGCGATTACCTGCACGGATATCGGCTTCTTCCACAGCTTCGACGATGGGGAGACCTGGCAGCACATGATGAACGGCATTCCCGAGGAATGGTGCAACTCCTGCTACAGCATGGCCTTTGATCCCGATAAGAGCGAAAGGGCCTGGTCCGTGTGGTCGAACTGCCACGATTTGCCCAGGCCGAAGATGTACTTAAACGGCCAGTTCAAAACAAGGCGGGGCGGGGTTTGCCGCACGGAGGATGGCTTTGAGCACTGGACGGTTTCCTCCGACGGGCTGCCCGAGGGCATCGCGCCCACGAGCCTCCTTTTGGATCCGAAAAGCCAAAAGGACAGCCGCACCCTCTATATCACCGCCATGGGTGACGGGGTGTATCGCTCCCTGGACGATGGGAAGACATGGCAAAATTGCAGCCGCGGCATCGAAGGCAACATGAACGTCTGGAAGATTTTCCGCGACGAAGCGGGCACGCTTTTCGTGCTGGTGGCGCGCGGCCTTGAAGATGGGGTTGAAACCGATGGCGCCATGTACAAATCCACCGACGGGGCGGAAAGCTGGGAAATGATCACACTGCCTGAAAAAGTGAACGCGCCGAATTTCCTGGCGATCGATCCTACGAACAGCGATTGCCTCTATCTGGCCTGCTGGCCGCGGATGACAGGCGACGATGAAGGCTTCGGCGGGCTTTACAAAACCTTGGACGGCGGTAAAAGTTGGGCACTCTTAACGGCGGACAACTCCCATACCTATGGCGTGGCGGTGGATCCTTGGGATCATCAGCATATCATCTGGAGCAATTTTGAAAACCAGGTGTGCGAATCCTTCGACGGGGGCAAGACGGGCAAACCGATGGAAGGCTTCGATTTTAAGTGGCCGCACCAGCCTCTCTTTCACCCAGAGAATCCGAACAGGCTATATATTGCCTGCTTTGGCAGCGGCCTGTGGATGGGCCGAAAGTAAAGGAGTCAACATGAAGATACGCAAGCCGCACCCCTATGAAGCGCTGTGCGTGAGCAGCCTGGAAAAGGTGATGCCCGCCTCCGGACGGGCGGGATACCGCTTTGAAAAGGGCTCCATGCTCAAAAACGAACGCTATCATTTCCAGGTGGCAGTGAAGGTCACCATGGACGATAAGGCCATGGTCGTGCCCAAATTATCCTCGCCCATCGCGGATTGTATCCGCATCCTGCGCGTGGATTTGAACCCCATGGAAATGCTGCACGAGCCCTGCTGCGATCCGGGGGATACAAATTTCATTTCTCAGATACCCACCCTGATTCCCGATTGTCTGGAGCCTTTGGGCCCTTTCGGGCTGTCCCTTGTACCCCACCAGTGGCGCTGCATCTGGGTGACGGTGGAGGCTCCGCAGGGCAGGGATTTGTCCGCGGGCGTATACCCTATCGATATCGCCTTTGAAGATGGCGGCGAAGTGGTGGCCAAGGTGCATTTCGAACTGACGGTGTATGATGCGTCTCTTGAAAAGCAGGAGCTGGTTTACACCACATGGGTGCATCTGGACAGCCTGATCAACTACTACCGCGTGGAGGCCTTCAGCGAGGAGCACTGGGATTTAATCGAAAAGACCATGCGCTGCGCGGCCCGTTCAGGGGTGAACATGGTACTGACCCCCTGCTTCACGCCGCCTCTGGATACGGGCGTGAATTGGGAGCGCAAGACCACGCAGCTGGTGGATGTGGTAAAGGAAGGGAACAGCTACCGCTTCTCCTTTGAAAAGCTGGAGCGCTTCATTCGCCTTTGCGAAGGCTATGGCATCACGCGCTTTGAAATCGCCCACCTGTTTACCCAGTGGGGCGCGGCGGCAACGCCGAAGATCATGGCCATGGTGGAGGGAAAGGAAGAGCGTATTTTCGGCTGGGATGTACCCGTAGACAGCCCCGCTTACGCGGCCTTTTTGCAGGCGTATCTTCCCTGCCTCACCGCGTTTTTGGTTGAACTGGGCGTTGGTGATCGCTGCTACTTCCACATATCCGACGAGCCTTCGGAAAAGCATTTGGTAAACTACCGAAAGGCATCGGAGGTTTTGAGGCCGCTTTTAAAGGGCTTTCCCATTATGGATGCGCTGTCCCATTACGAATTGTATGAAACGGGGCTCGTGGATTTGCCCGTTTGCGGCGCGAACGCCCTTGAGGAGTTTGCGGAAAAGAATGTGAGCCCCCTTTGGACGTACTATTGCGGGTTCGGGCAGGATTACCTCACCATGCGCTCCCTTTCTACGCCCTCGGCGCGCAACCGTATCTACGGCTACCAGCTTTATCGCTACAATGTGCAGGGCTTTTTGCACTGGGGCTTTAACTACTATTCCACGCGCTTTTCGCTCTACCCCGTCGATCCCTTCCGCTTTACCGATGGCAGCGGCTTTTGCTGCTCGGGGGATTGCTTTATGGTCTACCCGGGGGAGGACGGCAACCCGCTCACCTCCATCCATAACGAGGTGTTCTACGATGCCCTGCAGGATCTGCGGGCCCTTAAGACGCTGGAAAAGCATATCGGGCGTGAAAAGGTGCTGAAGATGATTGATGATTCCATCGGCGTGCCGCTCACTATGTATGAATACCCCAAGGATGATCAGTGGCTGCTCACCATGCGGGAAACCATCAACAAAATGCTTGGAGGGTTCGCGAAATGACCTATGTGGCGCAGGCGGGCGAGCTTGATCCCATCCGCCATCCGGGGGCGGATTCCCTGCCGCTTCACACGGAGGAAAAAACCCCCGTGAAGGGCTGCTATACCATGCTGAACCGCTTTTATGAAAGCGAATATCCGAAAAATTTCGGCGTTCATGAGGATAATGAAGGATTTTATGTGGTAAGCGGCAAAGGATACTATTGGCTCGAAGGGCGGGAATGGGAAATCGGCCCCGGTTCGGCTATGCTGGCTCCCGCGGGGCAAAGGCACGGCTTGAAAAAGAGCGGCGATGCCGATTTAACGGTATTCATCTATCACTTTCCTTCGGCAAAGGGGGATCACCAATGAGGGGCGGGCATTTTCAAAACGGCCAATATAGGAAGCTGGCCGCCAAAGAAATGGGCTTGGTCTACGGGGATTTCGAAAAGCGCCTCCTGACGGATGAAACCGCTTTTTCAAGCGGCGGCAGGGAATTGGCGCTCGTGGTGCTTGGCGGCAGCGCGGCGTACCGCTATGGCGAAAGGACGGGCACGGCCGCGCACAGGGATGTGCTCTACCTGCCCATCGAAGAAACGATTACGCTAAAAGGGCAGGCCACGGTGCTGTGCTACGGCGCGCCCTGCACGCGCAGGACGGCCTTTCGGCATATCGTTTTTGAAGAGGTGGCGGCGGATGAACGCCATAAGCGCTACGGAAGCGCGGCGCAAAACACAGCCCGCCACGTGTATAACTGCATTGATGACACCTTCGATTCCTCGCGCCTTTTGATGGGCTTTTGCGATGGCGCACCCGGCGGATGGACGGCATGGCCACCCCACGAGCACGGCAAAGCGCGGGAGGAAATTTACTACTACACGGGCATGGAGGACGGGTTCGCCCTGCAATGCGTGTACGACGATTTGGCCGAGGGCGATGCGGTGCGCATGGTGCGCGAAGGCGATTTGATCGCCATCCCCGGCGGGTATCACCCCAATGTGGGCTGCCCGAAAACAGGCATTCACTATTTGTTTTGCATGGTCAGCGTGAAGGAAGGGGATCGCCGATTCATGGATTTAACCGTGCAAAAAGAATTCGGCGATAAATTGGAGTGAGAGAAATGCGGGCAATCAACGCGCCATCCCTGGCAAACTGCGGCTTTTTAACCATGGGCGAACAGGTCAAGGAATTGGTTGAAGGCGGCGCCCAATGGTTTCATGTGGATATCATGGACGGGCATTACGTTCCGAATCTTTGCTATCCCATGCGGCTTGTAGGGGAATTGAAGGCAAGCTACCCGTCTATGGTAGTGGATGTGCACCTGATGGTGACAGACCCCGCCGCCTACATCGATGGCCTAGCGGCGCAGGGCGCGGATTATGTAAGCTTTCATCTGGATGCTACCTCCTTTTCCATACGGTTGCTGCGCGCCATTCGTGAAAAGGGAATGAAAGCGGGCATTGTCATCAACCCGAGTCAGCCCGTCAGCCTTTTAAAGCCGCTGGTTTCCGATGTGGATTACGTGGTGCTGATGACGGTGGAACCGGGATTCGCGGGGCAGCGGTTCATGCCCGAGAGCCTTGAGCGCTTGAAAGAATTAACCGCCCTTAGAAAAGAGACGGGCACCGCGTTCCTTATTTCCATCGATGGCGGCGTGGATATGGATAGCGCCGTCGCCTGCGCCAAGATGGGCGCGGAAGTATTTGTTACAGGCATCTATACCGTCTTCGCTCAGCCGGAGGGCATCAAGGCTGCGTGTAAACGGTTTGACAGCGTTGTGATCGTTTCAAAATCACCAAGTGAAGAATAAGGGAGGAACAAGGTAATGGAAAACATTCGTCTGATGGAGTACGAGCCTAAGAGCATGCTGGTGGTGAAAAACAAAGAGGTGTCACTGCCCTGTTTGCCCGTACTGGATGTTCACACGCATTTGCGCGGAGCGAACCCCAATAACGGCATTTGCGATATGGCGGCGCTTATAAAGCAAATGGACAACAACGGCGTGAAGTGCGTGGTGGATTTGGACGGCTTCTACGGCGCGGAGCTGGATCGGTCCATGCGCGCCAAGGAAGGCTACGAGGACAGCATCATTACCTTTTCCACCGTCGATTTTTCCAAAGCGGACGACGTGGATTTCGAAGAAAAAACCCGCAGGGAAATCACGCGGGCGCACGGCTTGGGCGTGAAGGGCCTGAAATTCCTGAAGTCTTTAGGGCTTGGCTTCAAATGGGCGGACGGCACCTATATCCGTCCGGACGATAAGCGCATTCAGGTGATTTGGCAGACCGCGGCGGAGCTTAAAATGCCCGTGCTGATTCACATCGCCGATCCGAAGGCCTTCTTTGAGCCGCTGGATAAATACAACGAGCGCATTGAGGAATTGGCGGGCAACCCCACCTGGCACTTCGGCAAAGAGGAATACTACCAATTCGATGAAATGATGCAAATGCAGGAGAACCTGCTTACCGATAACCCTAATACAACCTTTATTTTGGCGCATACGGGCAACTGCGCGGAGGATCTGGGCTTTGTTTCCGATTTGCTTTGCAGGCATCCGAACGCGAACGTCGATATCGCCGCCCGCATTCAGGAAATGGGCCGCCAGCCCTATACGGCGCGGGAATTCCTGATTAAGCACCAGGATCGCGTGCTCTTCGGAACGGATACGCTGCTTTCGGCGGATGATGCGCGCAATCCCTTTGAAAACAACCGCAACTACTATGAGTTTTTGGAAACCTACAACGAATTCTTCCCCGCCAACGCCCATGAGCAGCAGGGGCGCTGGAATATTTACGGTGTCGGCCTGCCCCTGGATGTGCTCCAGAAAATCTATTGGGATAATGCCATCAACTGCATTGGCGGCAAATAGGAAGGAGTCGCGACATGGCTAAAACATACGATGAAATTTTAAACCAATATGAGGCGATGGGAAAAACAAAGCGCTATTTGGATTCCCGCGCCGAGGCAATCAGCGTTTTGCTTGGGGAGCAGCGCCCAATCGTGGCAGTGGGCTGCGGTTCCAGCTATTCCCTGGCGCAGTCAGCCGCTTTTATGGCGCAGCTGCGGTTAAAGCGGCCTGCCATGGCATTGGCCGGGGGCGATTTGCTTTTGCGCGTGGAGGAATATCGGCCTTTATTGGAAGGCTGCCTCATGGTGGTGCTGTCCCGCTCCGGGGAAACCAGCGAAGTGGTGCGCGCGGTTGAAATCATGCGCGGCGCGGGCATTTCCTTCAAGCTTCTGGCGCTGACCTGCGTAGAAGGCTCCGCCATTGAAAAAGCGGCGGATGTCACGCTGGTGATGCCTTGGGCCTTCGATGAAAGCGTATGCCAAACAAGAACAGTATCCTGCCTGTATTACGCGTTTACGGCCATCATCGCAAACGCGGCAGGCATGGCTTCGCGCCTTGACACCCTTGAAGCCTTCGTCCGTGGCGGCGCGGGATATTTAAAGGCGGTCGGCGAAGCGGTTGGCGCGCTTGCCAAAGAACCGTGGGATCATGCCGTGGTATTGGGCGATGGCGAATTATACGGCATTGCCCAGGAAGGGGCGCTGGCGTTCAAAGAAATTTGTCAGCTGTCCTCCAATGATTACCATGTGCTGGATGTTCGCCATGGCCCCATGGTGCTCATCAATCAAAAAACGCTGGTGATCATCGCCGTTTCCTGCGCCGATGAACCCATGCAGCGGAATCTGGTGGCGGATATTGTGAAAAAGGGCGCCACCGTGGTGACGGTAAGCGCGAAGCCCTTTGAAATGGCGGGCGTGCATGCCATTTCCACAGGCGACAAGGCAGATCAGGCCGTGCTGGGGCTCGGGCTGGTGGCTGTCTGCCAGATGATGGCCTACGAAAAAGCGAAACAAACAGGCGCCAACCCGGATGCCCCCGATGGCTTAACCGCCTGGATTGAACTAAAATAAAAGAAAGTGGAGTGAATAAAGATGGCTAAGAAATTTGCGTTTATCGGCGCGGGAAGCTTTGGCTTTACGCGGGATCTCGTTCGGGATATTCTTTCCTTCCCGGCCTTCGCGGATTGCGAACTGGCGCTGATGGATATCAACAAGGACAGGCTTGATTCCATTGAAAGGGCCGTGAAGCGCATCATCGAAGCGGGCAAGTACCCCGCCAAGGTGACGGCGACTTTGGATAGAAAAGAAGCGCTGACAGGCGCGGATGGCGTGCTTTGCACCATTTTGGAAGGCGAATGCGATGTCTGGCAGCACGATATCCTGATTCCGAAAAAATACGGCGTGGATACCTGCGTGGGCGATACCCGCGGGCCTTCAGGCATCTTCCGCTTTTTGCGCACTGTCAACCCCATGATGGATATCGCCAAGGATATCGACCGTTACTGCCCCAACGCGGTGTTCCTCAACTACACGAACCCCATGGCGATGCTTTGCCGCGCCGTGCAGGGCGCTTTCCCAAAGCTCGTCACAAGCGGCCTTTGCCACAGCGTTCAAGGTACGGTCATTAAAGAAATCGCGCCCTGGATCGGCGCGGATCCGAAGGATATCTCCTACACCTGCGCGGGCATCAACCATCAGGCTTTCTACAGCGAAATTCTGTGGAAGGGCGAGGACGCGTATCCCCTGCTGCGCAAGGCCGTCACGGAAAACAAGGATATTTACAACGCCGATATCGTCCGTAACGAAATGTTCCTGGCGCTGGGCTATTACCCCACGGAATCCTCCGGGCACAACAGCGAGTACAACGGCTGGTTCCGCAAGCGCCCCGACTTGATTGAAAAATACTGCACCCACGGCACGAACTGGAATCCCGGCGTATACGCCTTTATTCTGGATGAATACCGCAGAAAAGAAGCGACCTGGCGCGACGAAATCGAAAAGTTCATCGCCGAGGATGTCGATCTGACCCGCGGCGACGAATACGCGGCCTCTATCTTCAATGCGATTTTCGGCGATGGCGAAATGTTCAAGTTCAACGGCAATGTACGCAACTGGGATATCGTTGAAAACCTGCCTTACGGCTGCTGCGTCGAAGTGCCTGTTCTGGCCAGCCCCGCCGGATTGGAAACCATCCATGTGGGCAAGATGCCGCCTCAGTGCGCCATTTTGAGCGGCCTGAACGCCCAGATCGAGGAAATGGTTGTGGAAGCCAGCGCGACGGGCGATAAGGAAAAAATCTACCAGGCCATTTGCTACGATCCGCTGACCTGCGCGGTACTTTCCTTGAAAGAAATTCGCAGCATGGTGGATGAAATGTTCGAACAAAACAAGCCGTTCTTGAAGCAGTTCAAGTTCTGAGAGGATAAGCGAAATGGTTTTTTTAGGAATTGACGCGGGCGGAACAAAAACACAGTTTGCCCTGTGCGATGAAAGCGGTCGGGTATTGGCGCTGCATCGCGCGGAGGGTATTTCCCTGGGCGCTCTCGGCTCAGAGGGCCTCAGGGAGGCGCTCGCCGCCCATACCGCCTGCGTTTTAAAAATGGGGAAGGCCTCTTTTGATGCGCTGAAGGCGGTCTGTTTCGGCGTGCCCTGCCTGGGCGAAAACCCGGCGGACGATGCGTTGGTTCATCAAATTGTGAAAGAAACGTTTCAGGAAATCCCCGCTTTATTGGTGAACGATGCGGAGGTGGCGTGGGCAGGCGCCTTCGCCCTCGCGCCGGGGATCAATCTGGTCGCGGGAACGGGCTGCATCGCCTTCGGGCGCGATGCCGGCGGGAAGACGGCCAGAAGCGGCGGATGGCATCATCTGTTTTCCGATGAGGGCTCCGGCTATTGGCTCGGCAGAAGAACCCTGGAATTGTTTTGCAAGCAGGCCGATGGCCGAAACGATCGCGGGCCGCTGTATGATATCGTGCGCAGGCATTTCGCCCTTGAAAGCGATTTCGATCTGATCCCCATTGCCGAAAAGGATATTTTAGGCAAGCGGGATACCGTGGCGGCCCTGCAGCTTTTGCTGCTTGAAGCCGCGAAGCAGGGCGATGCGGATGCGATTCAAAGCTACGCGATAGCGGCGAAGGAAATCGCGCTGAACGTCCGCGGCATCATCGCGCAGTTGGATTTTAAAAAGCCCGTCGAGGTAAGCTGTTCAGGCGGCATGTTCAACGTGAAAGAATATCTGGCAGAGCCGTTTAAAAAGGAGCTTGCGGATTTTTCATGCGCATGGGTGCAGGGGAAAGCCCCGCCCTGGTGCGGCGCACTGATGCTGGCACTTAAAAAGGGCGGCTGCGCGACGGAAGCGGCTTTAAGCCGATTGGTTTTTGAAGCCCGCGAAAACAACGGTTAAAACAAGGAGGAAACCCGATATGCCATTAGTCACCGGCGCCGATATGCTCAAAAAGGCGCAAAAAGGCAAGTACGCGGTAGGCGCGTTCAACGTGGAAAACATGGAAATGGCGCAGGCGGTTGTCGCCGCGGCGGAGGAACTGAAGGCCCCCGTGATGCTGCAAACAACCTCCTCCACCCTCAAATACGCGTCCCCGGAGGTGTTCTTCGGGATGGTCAGCGCGCTGGCAAAGAAAGCCACCGTGCCGGTATGCCTGCATTTGGATCACGGCTCAAGCCCGAAGATATGCGAGGATTGCCTTCAGGCGGGCTACACCTCCGTCATGATTGACGCATCCCATTCCCCCTTTGATGAAAACATCGCCATCACCCTTCAGGTCGTTCAGGCGGCGAAGCCCCTGGGCATCCCCGTGGAGGCGGAGCTTGGGCTTGTCGGCGGCAAGGAGGATGAAACGGAATCAAAAATCGCCAAGGGAACAGATCCCAAGCAGGCTGTGGAATTTGTTCAAAAGACAGGCGTGCAGTCACTGGCGGTGGCCATCGGCACGGCCCACGGCTTTTACGCGGGCACGCCGGTGCTGGATAAGCAGCTGCTCAGCGATATTGCCGCTGTGGTGCCTATCCCCTTGGTTTTGCATGGTGCCTCCGGCCTTTCGGATGAGGATGTGCGCGATTGCGTCGCCCGCGGCATCTGCAAGGTCAATTTCGCGACAGAGCTTCGGGTGGCCTTTACGGATGGCGTGAAGGAACTCTTTAAAGAAAAGCCGGAAGCCTACGATCCGAAGACGCCCGGCGCGCAGGGCAGAACGCGCGTGACAGAGCTGGTAAAGAACCGCATGCGCGTATGCGGCTGCGAGGGCAAGGCAACATGCGGCATGTGATTTTCGATATGGACGGCACGCTGTCGGATACGGGGATTCTCACGGTGAAGGCCTGTGAACAGGCGCGGCACGCCTTTTCGCTGCCGCCCTTGCAGGATGAAGTAATCTACCGCACCATCGGCATTGCCACGCCTGAATTTTACGAGCGGCTGTACCCTGATGGCCCCATGGATGCGGTGCACGCCTTCGGCGAAGTGGTGGAGCGGCTTGAGGACAGCTTCATTGAAGGGA
>JGI994J12354_10005287_pt1 | contig 11176 bp, 9 predicted proteins | sample IntmicLarv3ML3BL_FD_12354 | JGI IMG/M metagenome (IMG submission 12354) | reverse complement strand
TTACGATTACCGTTCATTTTAAGGCGCAAAGCGAATGGAGGCTTTTAACGAGTAGCCGCTATGCGGCTGCGAGCCATCGCTATTCCGCGGAGCGGATTCGCGAAATAGTACGAAGGCAAAAAGGGCGGTGATTAGGAAAAGTACGATTAACCGCCTCCCGCCGCGTAGCCGCCGCCAATGTCCTTGCCCAGATCACAGGTGTAAATGAATTCTATCACGTCACCAGCTTTGAGCTTATAGCGGCTGACACCATAATTCGGGAACCATTCATTGACCTTATACATCCAACCAGAAAGCGGGCCACAGTCAAATTCATATAGATTATTTATCCCTTGTATATAGGCCGAATTATAAATTGGTGTATCCTTAAATTCCATATGTATCCGTTTTTCGCGGGTAACACGCTTTAAAACATCAAAGACACTTTCACCCTCATTAAAGGTGATGGTCATAGTTTGTAAAATTGTACCGTCTTTTGGCAAAATAGAAACCTTTTCCGGTTTTAATAAATTCATATTGTTCAGTATGGTGTCACACCTGATGGATAGGGTGCAGGTGAGCTTTTTATCCGGATTTGCAGTAACCTTCTCCGACTCGACAGGATTTGATTTTTCCGAGAGTATTGTATCGGTTTCGTGTTTATCTTTTGAGGCGGCAACGCTTGCTGTGCTTGATGCAGACGATGTGGATTCAACGCTTAATGTTTTTCCCTCTGTCGACGAAGCTTCAGACACCACAGAACTGCTTTCTTCCGACTGTACGCCGTCCACGGTTGATATTTCTGTAACCGTTACCGCGCTGCTTGTGGGGGCGGTGGCTATTTTACCCGTTCCTGGCGCGGCAAAAAAAGCCCATGTCAGCACGGCGACACCGCACAGCACAGCAAGGGCGATTTTAGCCTGTTTCAATTTCCATATTTTTCTTAAAAATTCCATAATACTGAATACCTCTAAACTCCCGAGCACCCGGCAGAGAGCTTTCGCCCTCTGCCGGGTTCACGGTTACTAGTTTAATATGTCTGATTGACTATTAAATTTTTTGCTGTTTTCTGCGGCGCGAGATGAGAACCAACGCCCCCATTGCCGCCATGCTTACCCATAGCCAAACGATAGAATTGCTGTCGTCGCCCGTTTTGGGTGAAGCCACCTCAGGCTCTTTGTTAGGAATATTGTCATCCGCCGTTGCAGATATTTGGGTGTTGTTTTGGGTGTTTTCCAAAACATTGTTGCCGGATTCCAACGCGTCAATTATGGACTTAAATCCTAAAACCTCATCGAAATGCTCTACAAAAGCGCGGTCATCTTCATTTAATTGGTTGTACCGGGCGATAATGCTCTCAACCGCAGCTTTGTCAGCCAATGTTATATTTTCAGGATTAAGCGCCCATATTGCGTCGTTTATAGCAGTGATTTCAGTTTCTAATGCCAAAAGCTGATCAACCAGCCCCTGCAGGACAGCCGCATTGGATACAGCAGCTTGCAGCTCGGAGGACAATTCATTGTAAGCGGTCAATGTGTTTTCGATGGCCGCTTTACCGCCCATTGACGCTTTAACGGGCAATGCTGCGATAGCGTCTTTTACATCGGCAACCTTTTTTGCGTCCGAAAGCTCTTCCAGCTTTGTCTGGGCTGCCAGCAGAATATCAATATTTGTAACAAGCGGTTTGTCAAGCTCAGGCAATTGAGAATAGATTGTCAGCAACCCCTGTACGGCGCTATTATCTGCAAGCGTTAACGAATCGATTGCGGGCAGCGCCTCGATGTCTGCAATTAAGCTTGGAATAACGACGGCGCTGTCGGTGATTTCGGTCATACGGTTTCTCGCCGCTGTCAGTGCGCTCGCATTTGTTACATTTTCCTGTGCTTCAGAGGCAAGCTCTGCCATACGTTCTTCTGTAAGCGCAAGCAGCGGCTCATCCTTGGCTGTCAGCTTGTTCAAAGCCGGCAACCTGTTAATGGCGTTTATCACATCTACGGCTGTATATGCGCTGTTTGTGTTTTTGAAGGCAAACAGATATCCCGAATCGTTTTTATAATATAGTGTGCCGTCCTTTCCGGCCGCAATAGAGGATGAATTGTACTGCGGGTTAGGCGACTGGGCAAGCTCCGTGTAGTTTGCCGCGGTTTGCCCTTGTTCATCGGTCAAGCAGTAAATGCGGTCTTTATTGGAAGAGGTTCCCGTGTACTGCAAAAGGTAAATATAAACCTTCCAGTTGTTTTCAACGGTAGCATATGCTGTGCTGATAACAGGAGAAGACTGCGAGCCAATACCAGAAACCTGATAAATTATATCCAGTGTTTCCGCATTTAGTACGGAAGCTCCGGCAGCAGAGCTGACACCGCCGCCGCCAAGATAAAGTCTTCCTCTATAAGTAGCCGGGGAGCTGGTAAGGTCATTGGCAAGAAATCTTGACAGATAACTGACGGAATCGAACGTACCGTTCGCATTGAGCTTGATGGAATGAACAGAGCCCGCCTTGGTGGAAACATATATCCGTCCGTTTTCCTTGTCATAATGAGTGGAAGAACGCACAGCCTCAGCAGCAGAGCCATTGTTTTTAGTAAGGGTAAATGTGCTTGTCACGGCATCTTCTGTAAGATGGTGAGAAACAAGTATGCCGTCTTCACCGGCAAAAACAATGTTTTCGCCAACAACAACGCCTTCACTCCAATAAAATCCGGCACCGGTTGGGGTATAAGACCAGGTGTAATTTTTGATTTCATTTGTCGTGGCAGTATCCTCATCCTCGGTGGATAGGCAGAAGAAGGTGCCGCTTGTGGCATTGGAATTGCCGACACCCATGTATATATACCCATCATGATAGGTGACCGGGGAGTTGGACTGCATACCGGAAAGAGGACAAACCTGAGACACCCACAACGAATCAAGGGTATCGGCATCAAAGGCTTGAATCCGCCCGCCGGCGATAGGCATAAATATCTTTCCATCTCCATAAGCAATCGTAGAGAAAAATCCGGCGGCAGCCACGGCGTTGGGGCTGGTTTTGACGAGCGCGCCGGTTTCCTTATTGAGCTTGATAACATTGCTTTTAAACGCATAATAGATAAATTCGCCCACCTCAATGGGGAATCCGGGGGCGCTCATGAAGTTCCCGCCGGTGTTGTAGCTCCATTTCAATTCGGTTTCGGCGGCAGTTGTGGGTGTTTTGGCATCGGTAAGACCTTTGAACGCTTCCGCTCCGCGGAAAGCAGGCCAATAGTTTGACAATTGATTGGAGGCAGCTTGCGATGCAAGCATAGGAATCGCCATTGCAAAAGCAATGCTAATTGTTATTAAAATGCTGATGATTTTTTTCATGTAAATTTCACCCTTTTTATTTTATTGCTGAATTCCTTCAGCTTTTTTGCCTACAATAAAAAAACCGCAGGCACAAAGATTGCGTTTGATTCGAAAAACCAAAGCGGTTTTCAAAACGTTAGCATCTTGCCTCCAGTTGTCTGGTCAGCGGGAAATCACTGCTGCTATTCAGTTCATACCTTCCTGTTAAATTTTAATCGATTTTCTGATCTCATCCACGCGAATCGGTATGCTATCCTGCACGACGACTTTAACCTCGCCATATTTGATTTCCCGCAAAATAGCAATGACCTTTTTTTCCGGTTCGCTCAAAATAAATTTGCCGCTATCGGCAGACGGTTTGTTTTCAGCCAAAGTATGCACCTTCCTTTCTTTCGCCTCGCGCGGATTTAATTCGCGAAAACAATAAAATTTGTAATAGCTTTAATATGTCAGCAGAACAAGAAAAAAGAGCCTTACCGCATCATTTGCAGCAAGGCTCGTGCAATCACCGTTAACAAGCATTCCGCTAAAAGGCGGAACAACGCTTATTGGCAACGCACTTCTCTCACTACAAGAAGGTAGACGTATAAATGTGTCAGGCATTCTGAATGTAACAGTGGGCAGTGAGCCTCCCCGGAATTTCACCGGGCTTTCCCTGATAAAGCGTTAGTAAAAACCACGCAACACATTTGATGATATGATATCACAGATATTAAAAAAGAGCAAGGTAATTTTTTACGATTTTTATTAAAATTTCCGCCATTAAAAATGTCCATAACATATGCGAAAATGTATGCGTGCTCGAAAAAGGTAATGTCTCATGTTTACAGGCTCTGTAAATGAGCTGGTTGCATCGCTTGGCAGAGTTAAAAGTGGCTTTTCGTATGTGAAAACAGTAGTCGGTGTCCAAACCCAAAGTATCCAGGACACCGGCTACTATATTTTTTAATAATTGGCGATTTCGATGGTGACGGTTTCTTTAAACAAACGGACGGCGTTTTCATTCCGAAGAATCACGTCAATATCCACATAAAGAAGCTTCCCCTTTATGGCGGACAAATTTGTCGAGCTAATCGCTACACTGCCACCTGCGGGGTTTTTATTACCTATATTAGCGGATACTTGCAGTGTAGTAGCAGAAGGGACAATTCCGCCAATTGAAAACGGGCTGACCATACTTCCCTGCAATTGTGTATATTCGATTCCGTTATAACGCCACAGCCAACCGCCCCACAATTTATTTTTTACAAAAGGGGTACCTCCCGTGGTTAGTAAAACTGTATTTTGTCCATCATCCTCTTTATAGTAATAGGAAATAATAATATCGTTTCCTATCGCCTTGGCGGCGCTTTCTTTTGTTGTGCCGCTTTCGGACAAAAACTCGGTGTATACAGTGTTCCATTCAGCTTGGGAAACATTTAGATCATCAAATGTAAAACCCTGTTTTAAGCTGAAATTCAAATAGTGCTGCACCCAATAGTCACTGGGGTCCTGATATTTGCTGCCATAGTTAAAATTAGCTCGAACCTCAGCATCGCGAATCATTTTTTCCTGATAGTCAACCGATACTTCGTTTGTATTGCTGTGAAACGCGTCGCCCAATGCATAAATCGTTACTGTATAGTTCCCAAGAGGTAACTCCAAGGCATAAAGATCTACTTCCAAGTCATTAGCGGGGGCTTTTTCAAAGGTATGAACTATATTGGTCTTGTCATGACTTTTAACCGCTACGATATATCCGGCCGCATGTTCTAAAGCATTCCACTTGAATAATCCGTATTCAATCCGGTAATTTGAAATGCCGCCTAAGCTGTGCTTGGGTTCGGTATAATGCAAAACAGCCAAAGACGAATTTTGTATCTCCCGGTTATGGGACACAGCCCGGACAGAGAAGGTATGCGTGCCCGGATTTAAAGCCTTATCATAATTATAGGTGTTTCCGGATACCTCTACTGGTTCCATACTTCCAAAGGTAACAACATACCCATCAGCATTACTGACGCTTTTCCAACTCAATTGCGTGCCTTTAAAGGCTAAATTTTCGGGTGCCCCCAACCTGATTATATTGTAGGGCATTGAAACAACCGGAGAATTGTTATATTGATTATTACCAAGCGCGTACAGCGTAACTTTATATTGTCCAGCTTCAAGATTAAGCTTGGGAATGTCCAATTCGCGCTGGCCGTTGCCTGCTATATTAGTATTATAAACTCTCACATTATCAAGCGTCATATTTATCACATATCCGGATGCGTTGGGTACAGCGTCCCATTTTAACACGCCCAAATGAATTTTTGCGTTTTGAATAGGATTCAACTCTGGTTTTTGCGCCGACTTTGACGTCTTTATATAGCTGACAGATTCTTTTCCAGAATCTTTATAAATATCATTTCCAAGAGCATAAATTTCAATTGTATATTTGCCGTCACTTAATTCTATTTCAAGCAAATCGGCAAATTCTTCTGTTGCGTTTTCGATAATTTCTTTTTTAACAGTTTGATTTTGCTTAATTGAAATTTTATATCCGCCGGCATTTTCCAATCGGGTCCATACCAACCTATCCCCTTCAATTGCGACGCCCTTCAGGCGTCCAAGAGACTTCTTTTCTACAGAAAATTTAATGTGGCTTTTGTCCGAATTGCAAATGTCCTCACGATTAGACAAAGCCTGTACCGATACGTTGTATACACCCGGCCGGAGGGCTTGTAAATTATATGCCGCGCTTTCCGTCTCTGCCGAGGGCAAATCGCCCTCTATCAAATATTTATCCGCATTATCAACAGCTTTCCAGCTTATATGCGTTCCATTAAATTGTAAGTTGGAGGGCATGTCCAGCTTATTGGCCGAGATTTCTTCTGAAAAAGGTGAATCTAATATATAAAAGCTATCGCCTTTTGCTTGTATTTGAAATTTGCATTCAACATTTATATTCAGCAAATCATATTCATTGACATCTTTTTTTATGTGTGCCAAATATTTGCCGTCACAGTATAGCTCATATCCGTTGTTTCCTTCAATTTGATTCCAAATCAATTTGGTTTTAGTGATTTTAAGGGACGGCGCAGGCAAACGGGTAACTTTAACGGCCTGTGACCAGTCAGAGTCAAAATATTCTGTTTTGTTTCCCAATGCCTTGATACGGACATTATAATCTTTAGGCGCTGTAAATCCGCTTAAATCAAATATCGGTTCCTCGATTTCATTTTCCTCATGATCAACGGACACATTATAGCCCAACGCGTTTTCAACCCGGTTCCAAGAAATCAAACTATTTTCTACCGTGATTTCCCCAGGATGTTCTAAAATTTTATTTTGGCTTGAGCTTTTGTTTATCCAAGTGCCGTAGATGAAGCCGCCAATCAACAATATTGCAACGGCCAAGCTTATGATGCGAAATAATTTCTTTTCAAAAAGCGTCTTTATTTTCAATATATCACTCCCCCACTATTAATATTTCCAATTTACAAAAAAATATAATACAAAAAAGCTTCATTGGAAATTATTTCAATGTGGCTTTCAAATTTAAGCTTGAACGTTATAAGCCCCCGCTGACTCTGCGTCGGCGGGGGCTTTTGATGCGCGATTTTTATTTTTCTATACGATCTACAATTTCGTCGCGTTCGCGGAACAACAGCGAAATACACCAAACCGCGGCCAGCGCAACCAGCGTGTACACTATCCGGCTAACCAGCGCACTTTGTCCGCCGAACATCCATGCGATGATATCAAACCGAAACAGCCCGATGCTACCCCAGTTGATGCCGCCGATAATCACCAGAATCAGCGAAAGTCTGTCAAGCACAGCTTTTCATCTCCTTTTTTATTTTCCATGAAACGCCGGATATGTATGTCCGGCTATGCTTATTTTTGACACATACACCGCAAATTATTACAGAAAATATTTACAGCGAAAATTCATTGATGCCCAACGGTTTTTGCCTCTATATTTAAGCGCTTATAGTATAACCATCCCCTGTATAGCCCATACTGATAAAAAACAGGAAAAGGATGGGAATACAAAATGAAAGCTATAATTATGGCGGGCGGCGAGGGCAGCCGATTGCGGCCGCTAACCTGTGATAAGCCAAAACCGCTGGCGCGGCTATGCGGCCGCCCTGTGCTTGATTATATCATGGAGCTGCTCCATGCACATGGCATACGCCGCGCCGGCGTGAGCGTGAAATATCTCAGCGGACATATAAAAGAATCTTATCCTGAAGGCCGGTATAAAGATATGGAGCTTTATTTTGCCGAGGAGGAACAGCCGCTGGGCACGGCCGGCGGCGTGCTTAACGCTGCGGCACCGCTATGCGACGGCGGAGGCTTTACCGAGGATATGCTGGTAATATCAGGCGACGCGCTGTGCGACATAGACCTGACCGAGGTTTGTGCCTTTCACAAGCAAAAAGGAGCCGACGCTACTTTGGTTGTGCGGCGGGCAGCCGATCCGCGCGAATATGGGCTGGTAAACTACGCTGACGATGGCCGAGTCACTGGATTTGTAGAAAAGCCAAACTGGAATCAGGCCACAACTGATATGGCCAACACGGGGATATATGTGCTTAGTCCGACCGCGCTGGAAATGATTCCGTCCGGACAAAGCTGCGATTTCGCGGGCGATTTGTTTCCCGCCATGCTCAGCCGCAGCATGAAGCTGTATGCCTGTGCCACAGAGCGGTATTGGTGCGACATCGGGGACATAGACACCTATATCAAAAGCGCCGGCGACATATTGAACGGCAAGGTAACCCAGCCATTTGTGTGTCCGGTAGGCGGTGTTGCGTCCAAGAGGGAGCTGCCCTCGGGGGATTACCGTATTATAGCCCCCGTTTATATAGGCGAGAATGTGAAAATAGGCGACGGCGCCGAAATAGGCCCCTACACTGTGCTGGACAATAATGTAACGGTGGGCAAATATGCGCGTGTGCGCCAATCGGTATTACTGCCCGGCGCATTTGCGGGCGACAACAGCCGGCTTACGGGCGCGCTGCTGTGTGCGGGCGCATCGGTTGGCCGGGGCGGCTCTATGTTTGAGGGGAGCGTTGCCGGGGCGGGCGTCACTGTGGGCGAACACGCCGAAATAAAACCAGAGGTGCGCATATGGCCGGGCAAAAATGTGCAGCCAAACGCCCTGCTTTCAGAAAATTTGCAGCGCGGCATGGCGGCCGCCGACTTGTTTGACGAGGGCGGCATAAGCGGCGAAGCCGGCATAGACCTAACGCCCGAATTTTGCGCTCGGCTGGGAGCGGCTGTGGCTTCGCTAAAGGGTATAGACCGTGTGGGGGCGGCCTGCTCGCAGGGCAACGCCGCGCACGCCTTTAAATCCGCCCTACTTGCAGGAATACTATCAACCGGGGCACAAAGCTGGGATTTCGGCGAATGTCTACGCTCGCAGGCCGCCTTTTCAGGCGCCTTTTGCGGGCTTAAGGCCGGCATATATATTTCGGGCGGCACCGTGTGTACTATAAGCCTTTTGGGAGAATACGGGCTTCCGTCCGGCCGACGCATGGAGCGCGAGCTGCAGAGCGTATTGTTGCGGGGCGAATTTTCACGCTGCAGTTGGGACAGCTTTCGTGCCGTTGCTGACATGAGCGGCATGACCCAGCTATATCAACAGGAGCTTTACAGGCTGGCGCCCGGCGGATTGGCGGGTATACCAGTTTCTGTAAGCTGTCCTGTCAAACGGGGCGAACATTTGATGGAGGATACCCTGCTGCGGTTGGGCGCCGAGCTGGGCGGGGCATGCCGGCTAAATCTTTCGGCCGACGGCTCTATGCTTTCGGTCAACGATCCCGTATGCGGCTATATTTCATTCGAGCGCATGCTGGCTATGTGCTGTCTTGCCGAGTTTATGTCGGGGCGCGATGTTGCGCTGCCATACGATGCGCCGCGCATTATAGACGAGCTGGCCGGCCGCCATGGCCGCCGCGTGCATCGGTATTTGGTTTGTCCTGCCGGCGACAGCGACCGCGAACAGCGGCAAATGGCCGGCACACAGCCCTTTTTACGGGACGGGATTATGATGGCCGTTAGGCTGCTGAATTTTTTGCGCGAACATGATATGAACATGTCCGAGCTGAGCGGCTATATTCCGCCCTTTGCCATATTTGAGCGGGTGCTGACTTTAGACGACGCACCGACCCGCGCGCTAAAAGGGCTTGCTTCAGACGAGCCAGATGGCGAGGGTGTGTTTTTAAGGCAGGAAAAGGGCTCTGTGCTGCTACGGCCGCTGAGGCGGGGGAATAAGCTGCGCGTTTTGGCCGAGGGATATAGCCAGGAAACGGCCGAGGAAATTTGCCTGGAGGCATGTTTGAAGCTGGGGAATAGAAGCACCAAGAGTCCGAGCCCATCGGCTCCGCCCGGAAAAAGCTAAAAAATGATGGACTTTTAATAAGGGAAACCGGCTGAAAGAGGTATGCTCTTTCAGCTTGTTTTCTTTGCAAATGTGTGATAGAATTGTATATAATTTATATTTTATCTAAAAAGGAGAGTAACCCATGGCATCAATGGCAAGTAATGCTGCTGCGGCAGATGCGATTGAATTGGAAAAAAGCGCAAGCTTTATTAGGTTGTTGTGAGCGGCATAACAGACCTTAATGAAATTACAGCGACAGCGAAAGCGCGGCACATTCAAATGATGCAAAAAGCCGGAGCGGTTACTAACGTATTTAGTGGCGCGCTGCCGGATTTTATGGCAGCGCAAACGGAACACGCACAAACAGCACAACGGCTGGAAGAAATCATTGGAATGGCAAATTTTCAAACCAAAAAGAACCCTAACGATTGGTATGCCCTTGCCGGAGCCCGCATTGACTACGAAAAAACTGTGTTGTTCTTGCTGCTCCCATAAACGAGGCTGTTGTATGCCTGGCGGGAACGAATTTGGGTGCGCTTTTGTTCGTACGCATCTTTATGTGTATTATCGGTTTGGGGGTTATAGCAATACCTTTTGCGCTTGGGCTTGATGTTTTAGCAACGGTTATGTTTTCGTTTGTAGCTGCATTTTTTGGAAGCATGGCTCTTTTTGCCTATTTTGGCACAAATAGAGTAAGGCGCCTTAAGCGGTATCCCGAATTGATTTCATCCGAGGGCGCTACTCCTTTGGCGGATATTGCCCGGGCTTTTAAAAAACCGGAGGCCTTTGTTAAAAAGGATTTGCTGCGATGGATAAGGCTTGACTGGCTGTGCAATATCCAGCTGGACGAGGAAAACAACAGTGTTATGCTCTGCAACAAACAAGCTCAAGAGCCTGCGTGAATATTTCGTAAACGGGATTGGCCTCTGTTTTACGCGGCTTTAAAAATTAACATAAGGGGAATTTACTATGAAAAATCGTTCATCGATCAGTATTTTGATAAGCGCAGTGATTATATTTGCGGGGCTGTATTTTCTTTCGAAAACTATCGAAAACAGGCCCACTTCCGGGATTTCGCAAATCCCCTCCTCCTTTGAAGTTCAAACAGGGCAAGCACGCGACTACATGAATGAATGGAAAGCGATAAATTACCTTTGCCTTGATGACGGCGTATTTTACGCGCTTCTCCAAAGCGGAGAGCTTGACGGAACATACGCTTCGTACAAAGGAGAAAAAACGATTGAAGGTGGAAGATCGTCCGTATATATTTTCTCAAAAACCAAACTGGATGAATGGATGGCTAAAAAAATCGAGGCAAAAGAGTCGATAAATTAATACCCGCCGCGCCTTTTGACATCATATCGAAGATATATTATAAAGATGAAGGATGGTTTCTAATTATGCTGACCCCACGCGAAAACCTGCTCAGGCTTTACCGCCGCCAAGGCTACGAAACTGCACCGGTGGATTTTGACCTTTGTCCAAGCCGCCATGCCGCACTCGCTGAACATTTGGGGCGGG
>JGI994J12354_10005286_pt1 | contig 11179 bp, 9 predicted proteins | sample IntmicLarv3ML3BL_FD_12354 | JGI IMG/M metagenome (IMG submission 12354) | reverse complement strand
ATTTTCATCAATCAGCTGCGCGAGAAAATCGGTGTCATGTACGGCAACCCCGAGGTGACCACCGGCGGGCGCGCCCTCAAGTTCTATTCCAGCGTGCGCATTGAGATTCGGCGCATCGAGCATATCAAAAACGGCACCACGCTACTCGGCAGCCGCACCCGCGCCAAGGTGGTGAAGAATAAGGTGGCCCCGCCCTTCAAGGAGGCCGAGTTCGACATCATGTACGGCGAGGGTATCTCGAAAAACGGTGAGCTCATCGACATGGGCGTCAAGCTGGGGCTGGTACAGAAGGCCGGGGCGTGGTTCAGCATGGGCGACATCCGCCTTGGGCAGGGCCGCGACGCCGCCAAACAGTATTTTAATGAGCATCCCGATGAGGCCGACGGCCTGGACAAGGCCATCCGCGATAAGATGGCCGCCGATAAGGAAGAGGCCGCTGCCGCCAAGCAGGCCAAAACCTCCGGTGTCAAGGCAGCCCCCGCCGCCGCAGCCCCCGCCGCCAAGGGCGGCATCGAGGTCTTTGCCGACGATTTCGAAGACGAATAGCCTTCGGCTTCGTGGGAAATCTGCGGATTTCCCGCGAGGGGGGTGCCACCTCGGTGAAAAACCTGTGGGTTTTTCACCGTTAGGGGTTGTATTTGTATCCGCTCACGGGCGAGTGAATCGCCCTGCGCGGAGGCGATAGGATGCCGCCTGTGGCGGCACGAAAGGCTAAGGGCATTCATTAAATACGTGCGTTGCCCGCCTTGCGGGCAACGGCACGCGTGGGCGCATTTGCCATCGAAATGGGTGGGTTTTTGGGGAGTGTGATGGCCCGGGTGTCGCTGTGGGCCTACGGCCCTGCGGGCTCCTTGTCTCGCGTTGCTCGGCGTTCGCCAGCGCCGCGCCACTTCGCGGCTCGCTCGGAGGGGCTCTGCCGTCCTCGGTTCTGCCAGACGCGGCGCATTCATTGGTCTGGCTGCGCCTGACCAATGAACCGCCAAATAGGCGACCTAGGGCCATCATCCTCCCCCAAGCACTTGTGAATCGTTACCTTATGAAACCCCTTACAAATGCCCTTGACTCTGGGCATCAGGCTTTACGCAGCACCGTACACGGTGCGCCGCAATCGTCGCACCCTGGAACTGTTTTTTCACACGCATTCATATATAAAGGATACCCCTATGGACGACGATCGAGCGCGAGAAAAGGCTTTGAGCACGGCGGCCAATGTGCTGCAATACCGGCACCGGAGCCGGTCGGCGCTGCTCAAACGCCTGTTGGAAAAGGAAATATCTCAGCCCGACGCCCAGTATGCCGTTGACCGGCTGGTGGCGCTCGGGCTTTTGGACGATGCCCAATATGGCCGCCAGCTGGCCGAGGGCTACGCGGGCCGGGGCTACGGGGCCGGGTATATCCGCCGCGCACTGCGGGACAAAGGCCTCGAGCCCGCCGACATTGACGCCGTCATGGAGGATTTCGAGCCCCGGGAGGACAAGCTCGAGCGCTTCATCACATCCCGCATGGACGGCAAGGCGCCCGACCGCAAGCTCATCAAAAAAGTGTCGGACGGTCTGTTTCGCCGGGGTTTTTCCTGGGATGAAATCCGCGCTGCCATGAATCGCTATACCGAAAACCGGGAGGATGACCATCTTGAATAGCGCCACCATCTATCTGCACCCCCTGGGCTGCGCCAAAAATACTGTCAATTCCGAGCAAATGCTGGCCCTGCTTGCTGGGGCCGGATATCAGATTACAGCTAACCCCTTGGAGGCCGACGCCGCCATTGTCAACACCTGCGGCTTCATCGACAGCGCCAAGTCCGAGGCCATCGACATCATTTTGCAGCTGGCCGCCCTCAAGGAGGAGGGGCAGCTTAAGGCCCTCATTGTGGCCGGATGCCTGGCCCAGCGTTACCACGGCGACATTCCGTCGGAAATCCCCGAGGTTGACGCTGTTTTGGGCGTGGGTAGCTATACCGACATCGTTGCGGCGGTGGACACCGCTCTCAGCCGAGAGGCCGCGCCCGGTCAGCCCGAGCTCTGGTTGGCCTCCAAGGAGAGCGCCGATTTGGACGGCGGACGCGTGCTGCTCAACCCGCCCTACTGGGCGTGGCTGCGCATCGCCGAGGGGTGCGACAACCGCTGCGCCTACTGTGCCATCCCGGAAATCCGGGGGCCCTTCCGCAGCCGGAGTGTCGAGCGCATCGTGGACGAGGCCAAAACCCTCGTTGACATGGGTGCCAAGGAGCTTATCCTCATTGCTCAGGACACCACCCGCTACGGCCTCGACCGCTATGGCAGGCTGGCGCTTCTCGACCTCATCAAGGCCTTGGAGTCCATTGAGGGCCTGCGGTGGCTGCGCATCCACTACCTCTATCCCGATGAAATTGACGACGCGCTTTTGGAGCACATCGCGTCTTCCCATAAGGTTTTGCACTATTTCGACATCCCCATTCAGCACATCGCGGACCCCGTGCTGGCCGCCATGAACCGCCGGGGGGACAGTGCGCTCATCCGCCGGCGCATCGCCCAAATCCGGCGGCTTTGCCCCGATGCCATCATCCGAACCAGCCTCATCGTCGGCTTCCCGGGGGAGCGGCAGAGTGATTTTGAGGAGCTGCACGGCTTTTTGCAGCAAAATAAACTTGAACGTGTGGGCATTTTCTGCTATTCTCAGGAGGAGGGTACAGCGGCCGCCGCCATGGCCGGGCAGGTGCCCGAGGCGGTTAAGCGCCAGCGGCAGGAGAGCCTCTATGCCCTCCAGCAGGACATCATGGAGGCCCATGGCGAGAGCCTGCGGGGCAAAACCCTCACCGTGCTGTGTTGCGGCGTGGACGAAAATGGCCGCGGCTGGGGCCGTAGCTATATGGATTCTCCCGATGTGGATGGTGCCGTCTTCTTCGAGGGCGGCACCGAGGGCGAGTTCTCGGCTGTGCGTATCCTGTGGGCCGATGGCTGTGACCTCTATGGCGAACTTGTTGCTAAATAAATCCCTTGGGCTTCGCCTCAAACCCCACAAACTTTCATAAAATTGTGTTAACACAATTTTGTATTAATTTTTTTCCAGCAATTGTGCGCAGCGCAATTGCCAAAAGTTTTTGGGGATCAAAGGGGGATTTTTTCAAAAATACCCCTTTGCCGCCGGAGGCAAACTGACGGCCTACATCATCGCAAACAAAAAAGGAGAACCGCTCATGACGACGGCCAACATCATCACTTTGGTGCGCATTGTACTCATCCCCATTTTCATGGTTCTTTCCTATCATGAGGGCCAGGTCTCCGACATGGTTGCCCTGTGCATCTTTGTGCTGGCAAGCCTGACCGATGGGCTGGACGGGTATATCGCCCGCAAATACAAGCAGGTGACTAATTTCGGCAAGTTTATCGACCCACTTGCCGATAAACTGCTCGTCATGTCGGCGCTGCTCATCTTTGTGGAGCAGGGGGTCATCCCGGCCTGGGCCGTGGCCGTGGTGCTGGCCCGGGAGTTTACCGTCACCTCCCTGCGCATGGTGGCCGCCGCCGACGGTGTCGTCATCCAGGCCGTCATGTCGGGCAAGGTCAAGATGTTTGCCCAAATCATCTGCATCGTCATCTTGCTGCTGCGGCCCGAGCCGCTGGCGCTCCTTGGCCCAGTCACCCTCCAGCACATCTGCATTGCCGTGATGCTGGCCGTGTCGGTGGTCTCGTGCGTCGATTATGTGGCCCGCAATTTCTCGGTGATTAAGGACGGCATTTTCCAGCAGCCGTCTGATGCGAAAAAGTAGTTATTTTTGTGTTTTTCAATAAGAAAGGTTGATTTCATGCGGCTCTACAACACCCTCAATCGGCAAAAAGAGACGTTCGTCCCCATCACCCCGGGCAAGGTCACCATGTATGTCTGCGGCCCGACGGTTTACGATTTCTTTCATATCGGCAACGCCCGGTGCTTCATCACCTTCGATGTGCTGCGCCGTTATTTTCAGTATCGCGGCCTGGATGTCACCTATGTGCAAAACTTCACCGACATCGATGACAAGGTCATCCGCAAGGCCAACGAGGAGGGCGTAACCTACGACCAAATCGCCGCCCGCTATATCGAGGAATACTTCACCGACGCCCGTGGCCTGGGTATCCACGATGCCGACATCCACCCGCTGGCCACGGATAATATTGATGGGATGATCGCCTTCATTGAGGGCCTCATTGCCAAGGGCCACGCCTACGAGGCTGGGGGTGATGTCTATTTTGCCACGTGGACATTTAGCGAGTACGGCAAGCTGTCCCACCAGCCCTTGGAGGAGCTTGAGCTTGGCGCTCGCATCGCGGCCACCGAGCTCAAGCGCGACCCCCTGGATTTCACCCTGTGGAAGGCGGCCAAGCCGGACGAGCCCAGCTGGAAATCCCCCTGGGGCCAGGGCCGTCCCGGCTGGCACATCGAGTGCTCGGTGATGTCCAATCGCTATCTGGGTGAGACCATTGACATCCATGCCGGCGGCGTTGACCTGTGCTTCCCCCACCACGAGAATGAAATCGCCCAGAGCGAGGCCCACTCGGGCAAGCCTTTCGCCCGCTATTGGCTGCACAACGCCTTCCTCAACATCGACCATCAGAAGATGAGCAAGTCCAAGGGCAATTTCTTCACCACCCGGAGCGCCGCCAAGGCCTACGGCTATGCCGCCATCCGCTTTTTTATCCTGTCGGCCCACTATCGGAGCCCCATCAACTATTCCCAAGAGTCTTTGGAGCAGTCGAGCACCGCCCTGGAGCGCATCGACACCACCCTGCGCAACCTGCGTTTCCTGAGCGCTAACGCGGCGGAAGGGGAGATGACCGAGGCCGAGGTGGCCTCCGCTGCCGGTTTTGAGGGCTATAAGGTGCGGTTCTGCGAGCATATGGACGACGATCTCAACACGGCAGGCGCTTTGGGTGAGGTTTTTGACCTGGTGCGGGAGGCCAACACGGTGGCCGGCGATGCCGCCGTCACGCGGGGCTACGCCGCCGTCGCGTTGACACTTCTTTCAGATCTGTGCGGTGTGCTGGGCATCGGTCAGCCGGAGGATGAGGCCGCCTCAGGTGATGCCGAGGTTGAGGCCCTCATCGAGGCCCGTCAGGCCGCCCGCAAGGCCAAGGATTTTGCCGAATCCGACCGCATCCGAGACGCCCTTAAAGCGCAGGGCATCGTGTTGGAGGACACCCCTCAGGGTGTCAAATGGCACCGGGCGTAGGCCGTGGGAAGAATTATCTGGATCAACGGCCCTTTCGGCGGCGGCAAGACGGTGACTGCCTTCGAACTGCATCGCCGCTTGCCAGGCAGCATGGTCTTCGACCCCGAGGAGGCTGGGTTTTATCTGCGTCGCTGTCAGCCCAAGAGTCTGCAATGTGACAATTTTCAGGACGATCAGCTCTGGCGGAATATCAATCTGGCCATGCTTCGGGATTTGGCGGTGCGGCATGAGGGCGTCATCTTGGTGCCGATGACGGTGTATAACCCCGATTATTATCACGAAATTCTCACAGCCCTGCGGCAGGGCGGCGTTGTGATTGACCATTTCGCCCTCCGCGCCCGGCCCGAGACGGTGCGCCGGCGGCTGCGGGGCCGCTTTCAGTGGCGAAAAAGCTGGGCCGCGCAGCACATTGAACCATGTCTGCGGGCGCTGAGCGGCCCGCCCTTCGAGAACCTCATCGAGGCCGACGCGCTGACCATCCCGCAGGTGGCCGAGGCTATCGCAGCGGCGTCTGGCCTGAAATTGATATTTCGTGACCGTGTGCCTGGTCTGTTTTTTCTAAAAAACCTAATCACCCGCCTGTGTTATATCCGCTGATGCCCGGGCCGGAGGGGGGAGCATGGACGAGAGAAACCCCGAGACTGTACGCGGTGTCATTACCGGCATCATCTTCAAAAATGAGCAAAACGGTTACACCGTAGCGCGGGCGCGGCAGCCCGATGACAGCGAGGTTGTCATCGTGGGGGTCATGCCCTTTCTTGGTTGCGGCGAGGAAATTGAGGCCAGTGGAGTCTACCAGACCCATTCGCAGTACGGCAGCCAGTTTCAGGTGCAGGCCTACACCCGCACCATGCCCCAGGATTTGACCGGCATCTATGAATATCTAGCCTCCCGGGCCGTCAAGGGGGTCGGGCCCAAGACGGCCCAGCTCATTGTCGATACTTTTGGCCGCGATGCCTTCGATGTTCTTGAAAATCACCCCGAGAAGCTAAGCGGGCTCCGGGGCGTCACCGCTCAGAAGGCCCGGGAAATCCAGGCCTCCTTTTTGCGCCAAAACGCCATGGCGCGGCTCATCGAGTTTCTGGCCTCTTACGGCCTGCCCGTTCATTTGGCGGCCACTTTGTCCGAGCTGCTGGGCCCCCAGGCTGTGGAAATCCTGCAGGACAACCCCTATCTGCTGTGCAATCCGCCCTTTGATGTGGATTTTTCGGCTGCCGATGTCATGGCCCGGGATTTGGGCTTCGAGGCGAGCAGCCCCTTCCGGCTGGACGCCGCTTTGATGTATGAACTCAGCTGGAACCTGCAAAACGGCCATACCTTCATCCCGAGGGGGAAGCTTTTAGAGGTGACGGCCCAGCTGTGCAGCGCAGATATTGACGCACTGGAGATACGCCTCGAAGTGCTCGCCCAGCAGGGCCGCGCTGTGTGTGAACGGTTGGGTGAGACCGACGCTGTCTATCAGTGGCAGGCCCACAGCCAGGAGAGCTTCGTGGCGCGTGACATCGCCCGGCTGTGCGCCATGAAGCTGGTGGCCGCGCCCAATGCCGGCGCCTTGATGGCCAAAATCGAGGCCGAGCAGGACATGGTCTACGATCCCCTGCAGCGGGAGGCGGTGCTTCAATGCCTCACCCGGGGCGTCGGCCTCATCACCGGCGGGCCGGGCACCGGCAAGACGACGGCCCTCAAGGCTTGCGTGCGTTTGCTGGAGGCCGTCGGCCTCCGCGTGGCGCTGGGCGCCCCCACCGGACGGGCCGCAAAGGCCATGACCAACCTGTGCGGCAAGGAGGCTAAAACGATCCACCGTCTGCTGGAGGCCGGCTTTGACGAGCGCGGCACCATGGTTTTTCTGCGCAATCCCACCAATCCGCTCACCGCCGATGTGGTCATCGTCGATGAGGCCTCCATGATCGACCTCTTCTTGGCCGGTTCGCTGCTGCGGGCCTTCAAACCGCACACACGCCTGGTGCTGGTGGGGGACAGCGACCAGCTCCCGCCCATCGGAGCGGGCAGCTTTTTCGGCGATTTGCTGGCTGTGCTGCCCCACGTGCGCCTCACCGAAATCTTCCGCCAGGCCCGGGGCAGCGACATCGTTATGAATGCCCACGCTGTCAATCGGGGTGAAATGCCCCACCTGCGCAAGAATGATCGAGACTTCTTTTTTGTGTCCACACGCAGCCCGGACAGCACGGTGTCCACCCTCATCACCCTGATCACCGAGCGCATACCGGCCCGGTTTGGGATAGCGCAAAACGACATCCAAGTTATCTGTCAATCACGCCAGACCCTCTGCGGCACGGTCAGTCTCAATCAGGCCCTTCAGCAGGCCCTCAATCCGCCTGCGCAGACCCGGGGCGAGGTGCGCTGGGGCAATGCCACATTCCGTGCCGGTGACCGGGTGATGCAGGTGCGGAATAATTATGACCGCATCTGGCGGCTCATGTCCGCCGAGGATTTTGAGGGGCCGGACGCCCTTGCCGAGCGGGAACCGGGCTCCTTCGGGTGGCTCGGCACCGGGATTTACAACGGTGATATTGGCTCGATTTTGCATGTTGACCGGGCCGGCGGAATCCTGGTGGTCGGCTTTGATGACCGGGAGAGCGAGTACACCCTCGACCAGCTGGACGAGCTCGAGCACGCCTATGCCATCACGACCCACAAAGCCCAGGGCAGCGAGTATGAGGCCGTGCTCATGCCGGTTTTTTCGGCCCCCCAGCGGCTGCTCAGCCGCAATTTGCTCTACACCGGCATCACAAGGGCTAAGCGCCACCTGACCATGGTAGGCCGGGAGGAAATGGTGGCCACCATGATTGAGAATAACCGCCAGAACCGCCGGTACGGTGCCCTGCGCACGCGGCTGAGACGGGAGCTCAATGATGCTGAATAGGCTGCTGCGTCTGATTTTTCCGCCCAAATGCATCTTTTGCGGCGCGATGCTGAAACCTTCCGAGCCCGATGTCTGTCAAATGTGTATGGACGCCGTGCTTCTCGATGGGGAGCCGGCCCAGAGGGTGAACGGCGCGTTTTTTGACAGTGCGGTCGGTGCGTTGCGCTATGAGGGCAATGTCCGCAAGGCGCTCCACCGCTTCAAGTTCAGCGGAAAGCAGAGCTACGCGGTGCCGTTGGCCCGGGTGCTCGCCTTCGCCCTCGATCAGAAGGGTGTGGGGGACTTCGACCTCATCGTCAGTGTGCCGACCAATCGGAAGAATGTCCGAAAGCGCGGCTACAATCACGCCGATTTGCTGGGCCGTGAGCTGGCGAGATTGACGGGAAGGCCATACATCGATGTCCTGGCTAAGAGCCGGGAGACCGTGCCCATGTTCGGTCTCAAGCAGGCCGAGCGCCGGGCCAATGTGCTGGGGGCTTTCAGCCTCAAATGCAGGCCGGAGGATATTGAGGGCCGCCGCGTCCTTCTGGTGGACGATGTCATCACCACCGGCGCGACGCTCTCCGAGTGCGCGCGCATCCTCAAGGAGAACGGCGCGGCCGCCGTCCTGTGCGCCACCGCGGCCTCGGCACCGCGGAAGAACCTTGGGGCTTCACCCCAAACCCCACAAAATTTTTGAAAAAGCTTGAGCAAAAACTTTGGCAATTGTGTTACACACAATTGCGGATAATAAGCAACTCAAAAAATCGTGCGTGACGCGATTTTGGATAAAAGTTAGTGGGGGATCGATGGGGTGTTTTAGGGGCGTTTTTTCAAGAACACCCCTACGCCGCCGAAAACAAGCCCCCGATTCGACAAATCGCGACAAATAATAAGGATTTCTCTCTTGAAAAGCCGCGCAAAATTGGATATACTATAGTTTGAGCTTTGAAATGCAAATTCGCACCGTGTTCACCCCGTGAACGCAAGAGCTTCAAATAAATCGAAACAAAGGGATGGATATAGATATGGGAAAGCATGATATCGGCATTGATTTGGGCACTGCCTCGATTTTGGTTTTTGTCAAGGGAAAGGGGATTACCCTGTGCGAACCCTCGGTGGTGGCCGTGGAGAAGACCAACGGCAAAATTTTGGCCGTGGGGGCCGACGCCCAGAGCATGCTGGGCCGTACCCCGGGCAACATCGTCGCCGTGCGTCCCCTGCGCGAGGGCGTCATCTCGGACTATGAGATGACCGAGAAAATGATCAAAGAGTTCATCAAAAAAGTGCTCGGTTTCCGCCTCACCAAGCCCAACATCATCATCTGCATCCCCAGCGTCATCACCGAGGTGGAGGAGCGCGCCGTCATCGACGCCGGCACGCAGGCCGGGGCACGGCGGGTTTTCCTCATCGAGGAGCCGGTGGCTGCCGCCATCGGCGCGGGCATCGACATCGCCAAGCCCAACGGCAATATGATCGTTGACATCGGCGGCGGCACCGCCGACATCGCGGTCATCTCCCTGGGCGGCATCGTCGAGTCGACCTCCATCAAGGTGGCCGGCGACAAGTTCGATGAGGCCGTGGTCAAATACATCCGTCGCAAGCACAATGTGCTCATCGGCGAGCGCACCGCCGAGGAGATGAAGATGACCATCGGCTGTGTTTACCCCTACGAGGAGGACAAGGTCATGGAGGTCAAGGGCCGCTGTCTGATGACCGGTCTGCCCCGCATCTTCACCGTCACCTCCTCCGAGATGATCGAGGCCTTCGAGGAGGTCTCGTCCAAGGTGGTCGAGGCCATCCACTCGGTCCTCGAGCGCACCGCCCCCGAGCTCATCGGCGATATCGCCACCAACGGCATCGTCATGACGGGCGGCGGCAGCCTGATTTATGGCTTCGACAAGCTGATTGAATCCAAAACCGGCATCTCGACCCGTGTGGCCGACGACGCCATCTCGTGCGTCGCCTACGGCACCGGCAAGGCCCTTGAAAACATTGAGGCCATGCAGGACGGCACCATGAACCTGACGCGGCGGCGGCAAATGATGTAGGCCGCCTATTTGGCGGTTCATTTGCGAAGCAAATGAATGAGCTCGGGCGAACGCTGAGCGTAGCGAAGCAAGGAGCCCGCAGGCCTTGCATAGCAAGGCTGCAGCGACACCGAGCTGACGCTCGCCAAAAAACTGCGGTTTTTTGGCGAAGGGTTTGCTTTGTATGCCGCTCACACCGCGCTTCGCCGCCGATGGCGGCTCACTCGGATGAGCGCTATGCGCAATCATCCTCGGCCCTGCCGGGCGCGAGTGAATCGCCCTGCGCGGCGAACGATAGGATGCCGCCTTTGGCGGCATGAAGGGCAAAGCCATCGTCGGGGCGGACCTTGTGTCCGCCCGTATTTCTGCCCACAATAACACCCGCGGAGGAACCCTCATGACCACGTTATATCTTGTCCGCCATGCCCAGTCCGAGGGCAACAACCTAGGCCGGATGCAGGGCCAGACCGATATGCCGCTCAGCGCGCTGGGGCGTGCTCAGCTCGAGCCGCTGGCCGAGCGGTGTCGGGACATGCAGGCGGCCCATGTCTATACCAGCCCCCTGCGCCGGGCCAAGGAGACCGCCCTGGCGGTCAACCGCCATCTCGGCTTGCCCATGACCGATGTGGACGCCCTCATGGAAATATCGGTGGGCGCATGGGAGAACCAGCTGCTGTCCGACATTGAGGCCGGTTGGCCCGAGGAACGGCAAGTGTGGAACGAACAGCACCATCTTTTTGTTTCACCCGGCGGAGGCGAGACCATGGCAGAGGTCTACGACCGCGTTGTGGCCGCCCTGCTCAGCATCGCGGCGCGGCATCCGGGCGAGGTCGTCTTTGTGGTGTCCCACGGCTGTGCCATCCGCAATATGTGCGCCTGGGCCATGGGCGGGCCCGAGCACGCGTCCAGCCAGGATTGGGTGGGCAACACCTCCCTCAGCCGCATTGATATCGATGAAGCGGGCCGCCCGGCCCTGGTTTTCCGCAGCGATATTGCCCATCTCGGGGCGCTCGAGAGCCCGAAGGATAGGGCGTAGGATTATAAAACGGGATTTTTTAGGGGATGGCCGACGCGCCGAAGACGCGTCGGCCATCCCCT
>JGI994J12354_10005285_pt1 | contig 11179 bp, 6 predicted proteins | sample IntmicLarv3ML3BL_FD_12354 | JGI IMG/M metagenome (IMG submission 12354) | reverse complement strand
TATCCCTACCTCTGTAAATGCAACAGTTAAGGTATGTGCCTCTACATCGTGACCTAATGTTAGATGATAGTCAACTCCCTGTGTTAAAACAAGGTCTACTTCTTCTTCATTTGCATCATAATAGCGAAGAGATATGGAGTCTTCGATAACATCAAAGCGTACATCCATTTCGCTGCTAAGCTTAAGCTGTCTTCCATAACTACTTGGCGTACCATGGCTGTTTATCCTACTATAACTGCTTGTCCCACCATCGCTGTTTGGCATACTATAACTGCTTGTTCCACTATCGCTGTTTGGCATACTATCGCTGCTCATTAGCGTTATCGCACTCGTGTCTTCGCTCTTTAAATCAGCACCGATGGAATACCATGCCGCCCAACCAACAACGTCACCAATTCCTACGACTTGCTTGTTACTACTTACACTTACACGTTGCTCCACTTGCACACTTTGTCCCTTAGGAAATACCACCACATCATAGTTTATGCTTTCATTTCCATTTGCATCTATGAGGGTGTGTGGTATCTGCACTACAAATCTTCCTGCCTGTGCACTGTGTCCGCTTAAAACGCTTTCGCTTACCAAGTAGTAGCCTTCTGGCAACCCTGTAAAAATCGTCTCTCCGTTTGCATCTGTACTTTGTCTTCTCGCTGGAAAACTCGTATCAATGGGTGTAGATGGTGTGACTGTTATATCCGTTTGGTTTACGATTAGTCTCTCTACTGTAAACTCCACGCCTGCTATCGATTCTGCATTCGTTGGTATATCTGTTGTATTACTACTTTGCCCAGTAGATTCTTGTAAATTTGCATAGTCCTCTACCCGAAATCTTTGTATCGTTAAAGTACCTTCTAAGGCTGCACTTGCAGCCACTGAAGGTACAATGAGGGCCAGTAGGAGTAAGATAACAAACATGGTATGATATGAAATTTTATATCTGTTTTCTCTTTTCATTAATAGTTTCCTCTCCGAATCTGGCACATCGCTTACTCTGTGTGTTTCTTTATTTTTCGATTCATCTATTGCAACATTTCTTTTGTATATTTCTTTTATTTCTCAATGTTACGTTTTTTTCCATGAATATAAAGTCCCGTTGCTCCTATCATTACAATAATCCCGATTGCTGTGAACAATAATGTTCCTGCTCCACCAGTAAGTGGTAAACTAAATCCTGGTGATTGTGGATTTTGTGTGATGTCTTCAAGTAGTGTATTTGTTACAAGAATGCTTTTTACAAGGTCGATATTTTCTGCCCAATCTCCTGTTACTAGATTGAAATCTGATGGTACCGCGTCTGCATGGTTCGCTTTATTATCCCACTCTACAGATACGATTGTACCACCGTCATAACCTGCTGGTGCAAAGATCTCTATTACATAGTATTGTATTCCATCAGCATTGCTATAGTTTGGTAAGTTAGAAAAAGATACGATTGCTTGTCCATCTATTACCTCTGTCTCTACTTCAAGAGGGTTTCCATTTACATCCATTACAAAGTCAGATGCTTGTGGGTTAATCGCTCTTGTTGCAACACGGAAGGTAGCACCTGCCAATGCATCTCCATTTTCATCTACCTTTGTCGCCGTAATCGAAATAGTCGGGATACGGATTTCATCAATTACTGGTGCAGTTAGTTGCGTATTTGGAGCTACAATAATTGAGCCCATGCTATTTACTACGTCTTTTGCTGCTCCTACGTGTGCAGTTGGGCTACCTATATATTCTGCTGAAACCGCAAAACCAAAACCACGTGCTCCCGCAGTGATTGCTGCATCAATACCTGCATCTGTTAATTCTACTCTTATAACTTCATTGATTCCTGCTTCTGCTTGTGCTGCTGTTGGTGCTGGACGTGTAATGGTATACAACTCTCCTGACAACGCAGCACCAGAAACAAAGTTTCCGTCTACATCTGTCCATCTCACTTCAATCTCATCATTTCCTACTGAATCAAAGTATACACGAAAATACTCTTCCAAGATTGCGCTACCATAGTTTGCAGGTATCGCACTTGGTTCTGGTGTTAGTCTTAAATCTTCTGCAGTTCTAACCGTACCACTGCTAAATCCTGATTTGATTTCAAAGTCTACCTCATCACCGTTACTTACTGGGCGGTCAATGCTTGCAATGTCTTTGTTCGCAATACCAGCACTTGATACGTTTTTCGGATATACAAATATGTCATAGTTTGGTGTACCATCCTCGTATGTCATTGGCATACGAATCAAAGAAGGGGCTGCTGCCATCAATTCTGCTTCTCCTTCTATTGATGGTGTAGTGCTTTCTACTAAGATATAGAACCCATCTACTAAGGCTGTTTGCGTTCCACCAAACACAACCACTCCATCAGCATCTGTCAATTGTTCTACACCCTCAGGGATTGCTACAGCTATTGCCGTATGTTCACTACCATCTGACAATGTCCATGTAATCGTTGGTACCCCTGTTTCTGAAACGTTAATCACGTGGCGAGAAACGGTCACATCATTTACCAACAAATCAACCAAAGCCTCTACATCAGCATCTGCTATATGAAACAATGTAAATCCTGCCCCTTGTAGTGGTGTAAAGCTAGCGCCTACTCCTGCCTCTTGACCTGTAAGGTTTGTCTCTGCATTTGCAAGGCTATCACCTTTATGCTTCGTGACTATGATTGAACCTTTTCTTTCTTCTGCCGCTGCTGGGATAATCATCATCGTCAACATCAGCACAGTTGTAGCGATTGCTACAAGTTTCTTTGTAATTCTTACTTTTGTCATAATATACCTCTCCTTTTCTGTTTTATTATTTCCTTATGACAGTTACTCTATATAGAACGCTGTTTCCAACATAAAGTTTATGAAAAAAACAACAGAACTACCCTTTTGGTTTATTAAAAATTAAAATTTTTCAGTTCTTCTTACTTCCATGCTTCCTTCATTTTTCGTCGCTGTTTATAGCCATATACAAGATAGATATTTCCTGCAACTGCCATCAAACTAAATCCAATTAAGAGAAGTCCTTTTGTGCCTGCAAGACCAGACATACCTATGGAGAAGGGACGAATATTCATCAGTTGGTAAGTCGGCCCTTGTTCCCCCATTATTCTTAATACACCCGGCGGCATCATAGAGTTGCTCTTCCCTACAAATTCAATCTTCCAATCATCTGTACCCGTATCCATTTTCTCAGGGTCGACCGTCAGAATCCATTGTCCAATCGGCAAGTCATAGCCTTCTGGAGCTCTTGTCTCAATAAGCGTATAAGTTCCCTTTAATAAACGACCTAAATCTACTTCACCAAGTGGAGAGGTGTTCGAAACAAAGAAATCTGTAAGTTCTCCTATTTCTTCCCCACCATATTTCACACGTACCCAATCACCTTCTTCTAAAGTGTCATCAACGACAACGCTGACATCTACCATATGGCTACGCGCTGCGTGCGTCGGTTCAGCTTCACCCGCCCAGCGATATAAGGCGAACTGTGCACCTGCAAGTCCAGTGCCAGAATTGCCAGAACTATCTGAACCTGTTTTGATGAACCAAGTATCGACTCCCGGCGTTATCAACACCTTATGTGTAGCAAAGTTTGACACATTGCTTCCTTGTATTGCTCCTGTCGATTCTCCTATCGTCCAGTTTGTTGACGCTTGGTTAATAATCAGATTGTCTACATCTGGTATTTCCTGCGATGCTTCTTCAAAGACTGGTGTTGTCGCTGGAATTGTTACATAGATTTGCTCTCCCATCGCTAAATTGCTATAGGAACCCCAGACTCTATATCTTCCTGCATAACTTCCTTGTGTCATTAGTTCACTATCGACACTCACCGTAGCCTCACCACTAGCAACCGCACTGAGTCCCTCAACAAGCACCACACCTCGTGGCAAGAAATCTTCAAATGTCCCAACTGCACTACTACCAAGTGCATTATCCTTAAGAAGAATGTCATAAATAAGAGGGTCACTTAGAAGTGTGTCGTTGATAAGCGTGTCATTGGTAATTGTCAATTGATAGGTAACATCCGTCATTTCCAATAATTCAGGCAGTGCACCCACACTACAATAAATATCGTCACAGCCATTTCGTATTTCTATACGCTCAACATTGGAGCAATTCCACATATGCAAAACTGCACCTTCCTCTGTATTCTTCGTAATATTCACTTCTCCGCCAACAAAGAGGTCTGAAAATACTTTTGTTTCCGTTCTATTTGCAGCTTTATCCGTCGCCCGCACCCAAACATCATATCTTCCAGTTGTTTGCATGCTGTGATTCGCAAGTTCTTCCCAACCGTCGGTGGGCGCCACAGAGGAATCAGATGGTGTGGTAAAGGCTATTTCAGTTGGATAATGTTCGGAAGCAATACCGCTCAAATCATCCGAGGAGTTATCTGTAAATGTAAATCCACCATGGTAGGTTGCGCTAACCTCGGGAGCAGAGGTGTCTAATTTGTAATGCGTAGTTGCCATCCTTGATAGCCAAAGTGTAGAGTCGTTAGTACTTGTTAGCACAGCACTTAAGAAAACTGAACCTGTGCCTTCTCGGTCATTAGAATACTGTACGAATCCATGGTCTGGACGTTGTAAACGTGCCCAAAATTCATTATTGCGTGTCATCTCGATAGCATAGTTACCAGGTATGTGCTCGATGTTCACATTTACGTCTGGGGCGAATCTTGTCCATCCTTCTACGCCACCACATGGTAATACCATTGCCGCTGGATTATAGACATCTCCTGTTTCCACAGCGTCTCCACCAAGATCCCTAGCACCATCAGAATAGAGAAGCGTAAGCCGCGGTGAGTCATTCGTGGTAATGACCAGGAGCTGTCTGAAAGTAGCAGACGTATTGTCCAGAGGAAATTCTGATGACAAGGAGTGAGCATCTCGTACAAACACGTTCACATGTACCATACCCACCTTATCCATAGTGAAGAACACTCCGTCATTTGACGTTCCCACTGACCGAAGCGCTTCGTCAACCGCAGCCTGATTGGTAAGCTCCACAATACCGTTCTCTTCCGTTATGGGTTCCCACGAATAACCTGTTACCGGTTGTAGGAAACTAAGTCCGTTCACGTTTTCCGTACCTATAGGGACAAACACCACATCCTCACAAAATCGTCCCGGACGGAAAATCTCCGTCGGGTCAAACCTGAAACGGAGTTTAAGGGGGTCAGTCACACTCGGTATCACCTGGCTGACCTTAATACCAGTGGGTCCGCGAAGAACAAACCCAGGTTTCCCATCGTCACTATACGGCTGAAGTAACTCCAAGGTACCAGGCAAATCAGGAGTGGAATAAGTCGTGTTCCCAAATTCAACCGAATGTAGCGCAAGCCTCGGTTCCCAACTCCGAAACGCGCCGAAGTAACGCAGTCCACCTNTCGGAATGCCGNTTGTCGGTACTGTTACCCTAAGCGCACGGTCCCAGCCCGGAATCGTCACAGGGGTATATGTCGAGTTGTGCTGGATGGATGTTCCTGCCCTGAAAAAGGTGAACACCAAAGATTCCCAAGGTACATCAGGCATAACCTCCCCGCTAAGCCATGAGTACGCAGTAGGCGTAACAGCCCTCCGATGCATTACATGTCGCCAACCATTCCAGGCCACATAGATATCCCCTTCATCCACCCAAATCGCAGCGTTAGCCTCTATGCTAACTACATGTTCCCTATGAACAGTTTCTGCCCACGTAACATCTTGCAAAAGCAAAAAAAACACCCCAAACAACATACCCCCACTACCTATTTTTATCTTCCGTCCAATCGTGTATATCATAATCATTTTTCATCCTTCACCACTGTCATATTCCAACGTTCTAGTCTTTCCACTTCATTTTTATGCATTTTCCTAAGCAAATCCATTCTCCTCACCTCGGCTGCTACACGCTCTCTCCCTCGCATCTTCTCCTGCCTATGACTCCAGACAAGTATCAAGATAAAAAGCACTACCGTTATCACAATCATCAGCACAAGTTTCCATGGAAATACACTTTCATCTGTCATTCTTTCTACATCTTCTATGTTCTCTATTCTTGTTCCTCTTACTAGCAATCTATGACTATTTACCCCATAAGGCGTACACGTGACCAACGTCACATAGTCTTCGCCCTCTACAGGCAACAAATTTTCTATCTCTTCTGGCAAAATCACTTTTATATCATCCACTTTATAAGTAAGCGTTTCATCTAAAACATGAATGAGAAAAATATCACCATCTTTTAACTCTACCAAGCGATTAAACATCTCTGCCTTTGGCAGTCCTGTGTGCGCAGTTATTACCGATAAGTTTCCAATTCCCCCTATCGGTAAAGTAGTTTGTTCGATATGTCCTGCACCCTTATCAAGCACTGCCTCTGAGGCACCATGATAAATCGGAAGATACACTCGAATGTCCGGTATCTCCACATAGCCCATAATGCCGTCTCCCATGTCCAAGACACTCAAATAATTCTCTGGTAAGACTCTTCCACTACCTGGTATAAAGGGGTCAGGTACTGGATTGCCATTTAAACTATCGTTATAGGCCCTTGCTTCCTTCCACATCCGCTCGATTTCTTCCTCATTCAATTGTGCAATGTGCTTTTCATAAGCATCTGCTTCTTGGATTACAATTCGTCTAACAAGATAATCACTTAGGGTCGGATAGATAAAAATGCTAAGTCCCAGTAGAAACGCAAGTATTAATAAGATTCGCCTACTACGTTTTCCCTGCATCTTGTCTCTCTCCTACTGCTTTTTTCTTGTGCAAGAAAGTTGCTATATTTCTCACCTAAGTATCTATATTTCTCACTTGTCATGACCTCTCCTATAATTGCAAACCAAGTAAGTATTTGCTGCCATTGCCATGAAGACAAACCCAATCAACAGAAGTCCTCTTGTACCTCTAAGACCAGATAGTCCAATGGAAAATGGACGTACATTGATTAATCGATATACCGGCACCTCTTCATCGGTATCTCTTGCCACTGCTGGCGGCATCATAGAAAGGCTTTTCCCTTCAAATTCGATTTGCCAATCATCCTCACCGGTATCCGCATTTGCAGTATTAATCGTCAAAATCCATTGTCCGATGGGTAATTCATAACCACTTGGAGCCTTGGTTTCGATAAGGGTATAAACGCCCTCTGGCAAGTTTCCTAAATCTACTTCCCCTGCAGGGAACATGCTAGAGTAAAAAATATCTGTAAGTGCAGTTGCATCTTCTCCGTCATATTTCACACGTGTCCAATTACCACCTGGCAAGGTGCTATCTACAAGAACACCTACCTCCACCATATGGTTTCGCTCCTCTCTTGTAGGCGCGTCCTCGCCGTCCCAGCGGTACAGGGCGAATTCTGCGTTTGCAAGTCCAAGTGTGGGCTCGTCGTTTCCTACTTTCATAAATATAGTTTCGACTCCTAATGGTTTTATTACTTGTAAGTTTGCATAATTTGATAAAGTGCTCCCAAACATTTGCCCAGCTTCCACGCCAATGCTCCAGTCAGTCGAAGCCTGATTCCTAATGATGTTGCTTGCAACCGAGGTTTTATTAAAAATCGGAGCCTTCACTGGTATCGTAATTTCAATCTGTTCTCCTGGTGCCAAAGCGCTATAAGAACCCCAAACTCTCTGGCGCCCGTTATAAACTCCTGTAGTCAGCAGTTCACTATGAATCTCCACTACAGCACCACCCTCTGTGCTTATGCGAAGTTCACCCGTAAGACGTACCCCAGGTGGCAAATAATCTTCAAAGGTACCAACTGCATTTCCAATAAGGGCAGTATTCGTAAGTGTTAATTCATAGGTAAAGTCAGTTACTGCAGCTACCTCACTGTGTTCACCCACGCGACAACCATCTTCACAGGCAAATATAGCCATACTCTCAAAGTGAGGACAGTCCCGCACGTGCAAGGTTGCACCTTCCGGCGTATCCTTTACAATACTTACTTCTCCGCCGATAAAGAAATCTTCATATACCTTTTCTTGTGTTACATTACCGGCCTTATCCATTGCTCGTACCCAGATATCATAGTTCCCCGGCGTGTTCATGGTATGATTATCCAATTCTTCCCAAGCATCCTCTGGTACAATCACCGCGGAGCTAGGCGACATGAACGCAATTTGCATCGGATGCGCTACAGACATTCCACTTAAGGAATCCTCTGTTTCATTGTCAAATGCATAGCCACCAATATATTCTACTTTCACCTCTGGGGGTGTCGTATCTATTTTGACCTTGCCAAAATCAAGTGCAGACAAAACATTTGTGGCATTTCCTTGTTCTGATAAGAAGGCTACAACGTCTGTTCCCGTCTCGTCTGAAGATTGAAATGAACCACTTTGCATAGTCGTAAATATATTAGGCGGCATAGGTATATCTCTCACTACCGTCTTGTTCTCAGACATTACCACTTGCTCTTCCAAAGTTAATGTGGTTGCATAAGTACCCGCAATGGAATTATTATTCACCGAAAAAACCAAAGGTTGATTACTCCAGCCAGCTTCACCACCGCAACTCAACTGTTCTAATTCAGGGTCATACAATGTATTAGGCGCAATCAGCTCATTATCACGATCCCTTGCTGTATCTGCATAATAAATCTGAAGTGTTGGCTTTAAGTCCGTTATGACTGATATTTTTCGTTCGGTAAGAGCATACGTTCTATCATTGATAAATCGATTTCCCAAGCTATCTTCATCACGTATTCTATATTCCAGATGCGCAACACCTATTTTGTCAAAATGGGCGCCTGTGGTTGAGGTATCCTTTAATCTATCACTATCAGAAATCATCTCGATACCTGAGGATGCAATAGGTATGTGGGTAGAGAACCCATGAATAGCTTCTATGCCCTCGACTGTTGTAGTTGGTGTATCAAAAGGAACTCTAATGTCATCATGTCGCGTCACAATCGGATTATGATATATGTTTCCATCTATTCCAACTGTAAGTTCATTTCGTTCGTTAGGCGTAAAGCTAAACGCTAAGGTGTCATCTACCAGAACCTTTGCAACTCCATCACTACTTGGATGTAGACCTGGAAGAAGGAGCACAATATCCGTACCACGCACCAATGTCCCCGTGGTTTCAAAGATGTTAGAACCATTTTGAAAATATGCATAGTCTGTATCAACTACAAATGTTATTTCATAATTAACGGTACTTAAAATATTCGGCATGGTAATATCCCATCTTGTACCAAGATGATCGCTGTCCCTAACCATATTGACAACTCCTTGCCTAGTGTTATTAGGCATAATCGCCCATAGCCACGCTGGTTTAATGGGCGGTTGTGGTGCTATATTGTTATACGTGACCCAGGCTTGAACCGGACGCCACTGGGCTACTGCTGTACGTTCATCTTCCCAGGCTAGATAAGCCAATCTAAAAATATCCTCCGCTGTTCGTGGTACCTCTACATGAAAGGCTATTTGCACCACATCTGGCAGTTCTTCTGTTTCCGCTAGCAATACCAACTCTCGTAATACCCCTAACAAGGTGAAAATTAATGTCATCATTATGATTTTTCTTTTTAACATAAATAAATATATTCCTTTGCTTTTCCTACTTTTATTTTTCTTGCACTTGCTTTCTATCTTGCTTTATTTCCGGTCTTACAGAGCGCTTTCTTACTCTTCTTCCAATTATGATTATCAAAAAGATAATGCATAAAATAACAATCAACACCCAGTAAGGAAATGGCACGTTTTTCTCGCTCGCTTGTGTATACTCTTCTATATAAGGAATGCGTTCTCCTGTTACTAGCAATCTATGCGAGTTGACACCATAGGGTGTACATGTTACAAGCGTTACTTTGTCTTTACCCTCTTCTCTTTGTAGGCTAGAAACATCATCTGGTAATACGACCTCAATGCTTCTTACTTCATAAGCAAGTGTCTCGTCTATGATTTCTAAGTAAAACACCGAATCTAGCCTTAGCTGCGTCAAGTCATTAAACATCTTGGCATGACTAAGTCCCGTGTGCCCTGTCAATACAGCGTGTGTTCCTATTCCACCCACAGGCAATGCCGTTGCCGGAATATGCCCTACTCCTTTTTCTAACACTTCATCACTGACACCATGATAAATAGGAAGTAGGAGATCAATCTCTGGAATGTGAAGGTATCCCATGACACCCTCTTCGATGTCTAGGGTTTGATAATATTCATCGAAAGGCTCTATATTTTCAATATTGGCAAAGGGGTCTCTCACCACACTATTTACTAGGCGGCTATTATAATGAATAGCTGACTCCCATAATGCTTGCTTTTCTTCTTTTGTTAAACTTGCTACGTTTCGTTCGTACGTTTGATTCGCTACGATATGATTACGCTGTGCAAGCCAGTAGCTAATGATTGGATAGAGTAAGATTCCTGCGCCTATCAAAAATATAATGATAAATCCTAGAAAAGAACCGCTTCTATCTTTCTTTTTCTTACGTCTCACTTTTATTTGTACGACGCTTCGCTGTCTATTTCATCTGTATCCCATGAAGCCCAGTACTTGCTCACTGTTTTAATGCTAAGACCAGTTGCTCTTACACAATCTGACTTTCTTGCTGATGGGTAGTTATCACGGTAACGAAAAACAATGCGTTCTTTCGATGGTCTTCCTATCTTTCCAACCGACTCTGTCTTCGCGCTTTCTTGTTTCTCAAGTATTGCTATAATCTCTTCTAATTGCTTGGCTATAAGCAGTAATGCTTGTTCTTGTTGCATCTTGTCTCCCCTTCTCTCATTTTCTTAACAAATCATCTTCTATGTAGCGTTTTGGTGTACAACTACACTTTCCGATAGCGATACAGGTGTGGCGTAAAGTATACGTTGCGCCACACCCTTATTTTTAATGATATGTCAACGTATTTATCGCGTTTATCGCATCTTAACATGGGTGTGGCAAAAAGTATACCTTGCGCCACACCCAAATACCCTAAACTGTCAAATATCTATATATTTCCCTCCCCTGTATCCCTTTCCTATTCTAGCTTCTTCGGACTCCTTGCTCTTGGGATTTTTTTAAATAATAAATTCAAGTAATACTAGACCCAATTAATATTATTCCGTTTTTTTGAAGAATATTAATCGTTTTACTCTGTATTTTGTAAATGTAGCAATTATCGTGCAAAAATATTTTCAATGGATACTATTGACAACCTTTTTCCAACATTGTATTATATTATTAGTACAATAACACATCTAAAAGAGGAGGATAACT
>JGI994J12354_10005284_pt1 | contig 11179 bp, 8 predicted proteins | sample IntmicLarv3ML3BL_FD_12354 | JGI IMG/M metagenome (IMG submission 12354) | reverse complement strand
TCCGCCGTGTCGGAAAAAAGCTGCGCCAGCGGCTCGGCAAACAGCATCCCTGCCCCCGACAAAACCGCCGCCAGCAGCAGCATCACCGTCAAAAACAGACTCCCCAGCCGAAATGCCTCCTTGCGCCCCTTTTGCGTGAGCACCTCGCTAAACACCGGGATGAAGCAGGCGGAAATCGCCGAGGCGAACACCACGTCGAAAAACAACCGCGGAATCTGGCTGGCGGTCAAAAAGGCGCTGGCCTCTACGCCGCTGCCGTAATTCACGGCCAAAAGCCGCTCCCGCAGCAGCCCCAGCACCTTGCCAATCAAGGTGAGCGCCATCAGCACAGATATGGTTCTCGCCTGTACGCCCTCTTCCCGCTCCGCCACGTCGCCCACCTCCAAAATATAGTCTCTTATAACAGCTTATTTTACACGAAATCGGCGGGGAATTCAACCTTGTTTGCACTTTGTTAACATAATTTTCTTTTTGCTTCTATACCCTTCCCGCATTTCCCGTAGGGGCGCACTTTGTGCGCCCGCAAGTGGCCACTATACTTCCCCCAAGTTTCGCTTGCAGCGGGAATTTAAGGTGTACACAAGCGTAGGGAACGCTGTCCCCAGCGTCCCGCCTTCTTTCTGTCCCCTATCTGTCATTCTGAGCGCAGCGAAGAATCTATTCCCTCCTTACCTTCTCTTTCTGAAAGCCTGAAAAAACTAACAAACAGGCTTAGGAAAGAATTTCCGCCCATTTCGGCAAATCTCCTCCCTTGAAAAAACCCCAAATCCCTGCTATACTGCAAACAACCGTTTTTACACTACCAAAAAAGGAGACACATCATGAAAACCAGCCTCTTCCGGCGCTGCGCCGCCCTCGGCCTCGCCGTTATTCTCGCCCTGCCCTCCGTCGCCCTCGCCCACGCAGGCGACCAGAAACTGCGCACCCGCACCCCGCTCACCGACGGTCTCAGCTACATCAACACCATCACCGCCGATGCCGCCGGACGGCAGGAATCCTTTGCGTTGGAGTACACCCCCGATGCCGCCACCGAGGTCATCACCGTGCAGAGCTCCGGCACAATTTACGGCCTTGCCACCATCATGCAGGCCGTCGAACGGGCGCAGGAGCAGGGCTACCACGTCATCGCCGCCGTGAACACGGACTATTTCAGCTCCGTCGGCGTGCCTATGGGCATCGTCATTGAGGACGGCATTTACAAAAGCCAGACCGGCGCTTTCCCCGCCATCGCCTTCGTCGATGGCGCACCTGTCCTCATCGAAAACCCCGCCGTCGCCCTTACCCTGCAAAACCAAACCACCGGCGACCTCATCACCCCGCACGTGTTCAACAAAGCCCGCACCGCCACGGGCGGCATGTACTTACTCAATGCGCATTTCTCCACCGTCTCCACCCGCACCACCGCAGAGGGCTGGTTTGTGCGCATGACCGTCCTCGAGGGCGTCATGACCGTCTCCGGCACCATGCAATTGCAAGTGACCGAGCTCGTCCGCGGCACCGAGCCCCTCGCCATCGGCGCAAACGACTTCATCCTCACCGCCGCTGACGGCGCAGGCTATGGCGAAACCTTCGACAGCTTCCAGCTCGGCGACCTCATCACCCTCACCACGACCTGCGCCGACGAAAACCTCATCGCCGCCCAATGGGCGACCGGCACCGGCGACCTCATGGTCAAGAACGGCCTGCTCACCGACAGCTCCGTCTGGCAGCACAGAAATGAAGGCCGCGCCCCCCGCACCGCCCTCGGTGTCACCGCCGACGGCCGCATGATTACCTACGTCGTGGATGGCCGCCAAAGCGGCTACTCCACCGGCTTGAGCCAAGTCGAGCTCGCCGACGAAATGCTGCGTCAGGGCTGCGTCTGGGCGGTGAATCTCGACGGCGGCGGCTCGTCCACCGTGCTGGCCAACATGCCCGCCGACGAAATCAGCACCGTCATGAACCGCCCCTCGGACGGCAGAAACCGCACCTGCGCCACCTTCCTCGTGTTCGCAGTGCCCACCGGCGAGGCGCAACAGCCCTTCTCCCGCCTCGCCTCCCTGCTCGACGGCAGCGTGGTGCTCGCAGGCTCGACCCTCGCCCTCGATGCCGTTGGCACGCTCGCCGCAACGGATATCAACCTCCAGCGCCTGCTCGCAGGCGGACAAATCAGCGATTCCATCGCCTACCGCTCCGCCCTCAACCTCGGCAGTCTCAACGGCGCAATCTACACCGCCGGCCCTGTGGCGGGCACGGACACCGTCCTGCTCGACAGCCCCGCAATCAACGACTTCCACCAGCCCTTCCCCGCTTTGAGCGGCAGCATGCAGATTCATGTCGTCACGGCGCTCACGGCGCTCACCGTCACGGAGCAGGGCAAAACCACCCCTGTCACCGGCCTAACGATGGATGCAAACGCCACCGTCCAGCTCGCCGCCACGGGCTCCTACTGGGGACGTGACGCCATGCGGGACAGCGCCCTCGTCACCTGGGCGGTTTCCGACCCGGCCAGCGGCAGCATCAGCGAGGACGGCCTATTCACCGCCGGGCGCAAGGCGGGCACCATCACCGCCACCGCAGGCGGCATCACCGTCAGCATCAGCTTCAAGCCCGCCGCCGTGTTTGAGGACGTGCCACAGGATCACTGGGCGTACACCGCCATTGAATACTGCTATGACAACCGCATCGTCACCGGCGTGTCAGAGAGCCGCTTCGGCCTCGGCAACAACATCCAGCGCTGCGACTTCACCCTCATGCTCCACCGCATAGCGGGCAGCCACGCCGCCACTGTGCCCGCCAATTTCTCCGATGTGAACCCCAATGACTACTTCGCCGCTGCTGTCGCCTGGGCGGCGCAAACCGGTGTCGCCACCGGCGGCGGCGACAGCACCTTCGGTGCGAAAAATTCCATCACCCGCGAGCAGGCCTTCACCATGCTCGGCCGCGCCCTGCCCCTCATCGGCATCCCCCTCCCCGCCGCTGACCCCTCCGTGCTCGACCGCTTCCCGGACAAGACCGACATCGCCGATTACGCCCTCAACCACGCCGCCGCACTCGTGAGCGCAGGTCTCGTCTCCGGCAGCGGACAGGGCATCAACCCCAAGGGCACCATGAGCCGCGAAGAGATGGCCGTGCTGCTCTACCGTGCGCTCACGCGCTCCGTTGAGTCGCCCGCCGCCCCCGCATCCATCACGCTGAGCCAAAGCGAGGCCACCTTGCAAGCCGCCGAGCGCCTCCAGCTCGTCGCCACGCTCCTGCCCGCAGGCAGTGGCGGTGTCGTGCAGTGGAGCAGCGATAACCCCGCCATCGCCACCGTCTCCGCAACCGGTCTCGTGGAAAACCAACTCGTTGCGCCGCAGGGCATCACGGCAAAAACGGTCATCACCGCCACCGTGGGCAATCTCTCCGCCAGCTGCACCGTCACCTGCCACCCCTCCGACGGCACTGCCCTGCCCACGCCGACCCCCGAGCCACAGCCCACACCAACGCCCGAGCCGACCCCCGCACCCCAGCCCGCCGCTCCCATTGCGATAGGCACTGTAGTAGAAGGCACCGCCGGACTCAACCTGCGTACATCACCGAGCACCACCGCACCCGTCATCACCAGACTCTCCAACGGCGCTTTTTTGACGGTACGCTCCATAGAAAACGGCTGGTGTCACGTCAGCGTGCCGATTGATATTGGTTCTCTCGACGGCTATGTCTCCGCCAACTACGTGAATTTAATCTACTACGGCACAGTCAACGCCGCCGCCGGGCTCAACCTGCGTGAGCTGCCCGGCACCGATGCCCCCATCATCACCCGACTGCCCCAAAACACCCAATTGCTCATCCTCTCCGCCAGCGACGGCTGGTTCGAAGTCTCCGCTAAAATTGACGGCCACGACCTCACCGGCTACGTCTCAGCGGAGTATATCACCACCGCCAGACCCTCCATCTAAAATACTTGTGGCAAAGAGAGCCGCCCGAGGGGCGGCTCTCTTTATTTTTCACCCTTCTGTAGGGAGCGCTGTCCCCGGCGTCCCGCTCTTTTCCCCTGGCCTTCTCATAATTTACCGCGGGGGCAAACTTCGTTCGCCCCCACCCCATCACCTCCGCCATTGCGGACTTGACCCGCAATTTCAATTACCATTCCAATTTTTCTGTCATTCTGAGCGTAGCGAAGAATGACAATGCTTCGCACATGTGCTCACCCCCGCATTCCCATAACAAGCGGCACAGGCCGCCAAGACACCCACCGCACATGCAAAACTTCCACTGCCATCCATGCTAGTATCTGGCGTTTCTTATGTGACGTCCTTTCCTTGGCAAACGTAACCCCATCGGCTTTGTTGCTATGAGGGCATCCCCGTGAATGCCCGAAATTGCAACTTTCAGCCGATGGAAAGTGTTTTTTGGTTTCTTTTTGATGCCTCAAAAAGAAACAGCTCTCGCAGCTCGAGCGTGCTAAGAAAAAAGAGAAAAACAATTCAAGAAAATCAACAGAATAAAAGAATTACCAATCCAACAACCCCGTAAAATTCAAAAAAGGCACCGCCCTTCAGCGGTGCCCCCTAATTTTGGGCATGAAAAAAGGCCAGTGCTTGCTTCACCGGCCTTTCCTCGGAGGATAGAATGAAAAGAAGTTCTCGTCTCTTGCAAGTACTATATTACAGGGGGGATATTTCAAAAGTTTACGTAATATATTACAAAAGTTTTAACTTCTGATTTCAGTGCGGTTACAGCACTCACATTTTATGAAAAAATCACCCCTTTTCCTCTGTTTTTCCTCACATTCTCTTAACATTTGGCAAAATCTCTCCCCTTTTCCGCTTTTTTCCACTTTCCGAAAAAAATATCCCGGCAAAAAATATTTCATTTTCCCCTTGACAGTTGAACGTTCATTCAACTATAATAACATCACAACAGTTGAGCGTTCATTCAACTTTCAGAGAGGAGCTGCATACTATGCCACCGGAGCAAACCCTCGGCTGCGACTGCGACTGCGTCCACGCCGACACCGTGCAAGCCGTCCGCACCGCCATCGGCGACGAGACGCTGGTCTACCAGCTCGCCGACTTTTTCAAGGTGCTCGGCGACACCACCCGCATGCGGATTTTGAACATCCTGAAGCAAAGCGAGGTCTGCGTCTGCGACATCGCCGTGCTCACCGGCATGACCAAATCCGCCGTTTCCCACCAGCTGCGCGCCCTGCGCGCCGCCAAGCTCGTCAAGGGCCGCCGCGACGGCAAAAATGTCTACTACTCCCTCGACGACCTGCACGTCAACCTAATTTTGGACATGGGCATGGCCCATATCAAGGAGGAACCTTCCAATGAAGAGGAGCTATAAACTGAAAAACCTCGGCTGCTCCAACTGCGCCGCCAAAATGGAGCGTCAAATCGGCGCACTGCCCCACGTCAACGCCTGCACCATCGCCTTCATGACCAGCAAAATGGTGCTCGATGCCGACGATGCCCACATCGACGCCATCGCAGCACAGGCGCAGTCCATCGTCAAAAGCATCGAGCCCACCGTCGAGCTCGTGCGTGCGTGAGGATGCAGAGGTAACATATGGAACGATTTCGCATCCCCCGCATCCTGCTGGGCATCGCCCTGCTCGTCGCCGCACTCATCAGCCACAGCCGAGACGCAGAAACCGCCGCCTTCATCCTCAGCCTCGCCGCTCTCATCATCGGCGGCAGTGATGTCATTTTGAATGCCCTGCGCAATCTGAAAAGCGGACAGGTTTTTGATGAAAACTTCCTCATGTCCATCGCCGCCATCGGTGCTTTCTGCATCGGCGAGGGCGCAGAGGGCGCAGCTGTCATGCTGTTTTACCAGGTCGGCGAGTATTTCCAAGACCGCGCCGTTGACTCCGCCCGCAAATCCATCGCCGACCTCATGGACATCCGCCCCGACTACGCAAACCTCCTCGTAAACGGCGAACCCATCCGCACCGACCCCTTTGACATCACCGTCGGCGCAGAAATCCTCGTCCGCCCCGGCGAAAAAATCCCGTTGGACGGCATCGTGCGCACCGGTGAGAGCGCCGTGGACACCGCCGCCCTCACGGGCGAGAGCGCCCCCCGCAACCTCGCCCCCGGCGACGAAGCGCTCTCCGGCTGCATCAATCTCAACGGCGTGCTCACCATTTCGGTCACGAAACCTTTTTCTGAATCCACCGCCAGCAAAATCCTCGATTTAGTAGAAAACGCCGCCATCTACAAGTCAAAAACCGAGGCGTTCATCACCCGCTTCGCCCGCATTTACACCCCCGCCGTCACCGGCGCAGCCGTCCTGCTGGCGGTCATCCCCTCGCTTGTCACGGGCAACTGGAGCCTCTGGGTCTACCGTGCGCTGAGCTTCCTCGTCGTCTCCTGCCCCTGTGCGCTGGTCATCTCCGTGCCCATGAGCTTCTTTGGCGGCATCGGGGCTGCCAGCCGCCGCGGTATCCTCGTCAAGGGCGGTAATTATCTCGAGGCGCTGGCGCACACGAGCACCGTCGTCATGGACAAAACCGGCACGCTCACCAAAGGTCGCTTCGCCGTGCAGCAGGTACTCCCCGCCGACGGCTTCGCCGCCGAGCAAATACTCTCCCTCGCTGCCGCAGCAGAGCAACACTCCACGCACCCCATCGCCATCGCCCTCCGCAAAGCCGCAAGCGGTGCGTTGCCCACAGCGACCGAAATCCACGAAACCGCCGGCCAGGGCGTGAGCGCCGTCATCGACGGTCAACAGGTTTTGGTAGACAACGGCAAGCTCCTGCTCGCCCGCTACGGCATCACTGCACCCGAAGCGCCGCAGAGCGCAACGGCGGTCTACGTCAGCGTGGACGGCCAGTTAGCGGGCACAATTTTGATTGCCGACGAGCTCAAAGACGACGCAAAGCAGACCATTTCCGACCTGCGCAAAGCGGGTGTCGCACACATCGTCATGCTCACCGGCGACCGGCAAGCCGTCGCCGCCGAAACGGCGCAAACGCTTGGCATCACAGAGTTTCGAGCCGGACTCCTCCCCGCCGATAAGGTCAGCGAAACCGAAAAGCTGCTGACGGCAAAGCCCGCAGGCTCCACACTGGTTTTCGTCGGCGACGGCATCAACGATGCCCCCGTGCTCATGCGCTCGGACGTGGGCATCGCCATGGGCGCACTCGGCTCGGATGCGGCGGTGGAGGCCGCCGACGTGGTCTTCATGGACGATTCCCCCGCCAAAATCCCGCAGGCCATCGCCATCGCCCGCGCCACCCTGCGCAACGCCCGCCAGAACATTGTGTTCTCGCTAGCGGTAAAGGCGGCGTTCCTCCTGCTGGTCTCGCTGGGACACGTGGGCATGTGGGCGGCGGTATTCGCCGACGTGGGCGTCGCCCTGCTCGCCATCCTCAACGCCATGCGCATCTTGAAAAAATAATTCCCCCTGCGGTTTAGAATTCAAACACACCGTCCACACTTGTACTATCCCCTCCGATTTCCGAGAGGGCAGACATACAAGAGGACGGTGTTTTTTTACATGAAATTTCGACCTTGGGAAACGGCGCTTTTGCTGCTCGTCGCCTCGCTTCTTCTCTTTGGCGCAGTCGCACAGGCAAGCGCCGAAGCGCTCTCCGACCAGTTCCTGCGCCTCCACGTCATCGCAAATTCAGACAGCACCGAGGATCAAGCCCTCAAGCTTCTCGTGCGGGACGAGATTCTGGCTCACAGCCAGACGTTTTTGTCGCCCGAGCTATCACGCACCGACTGCGAAGCCGCCCTCGCCGACCGTCTGCCCGAGCTAAAAGCCTTAGCGCAGAACGTGTTACAAAAAAATGGCAGCAGTCTCAGCGTGAGCGCAAGCATCACCGACGCACACTTCCCCACCAAGCATTACGCCGACTTCGCCCTGCCGGCGGGCACGTATCGGGCGCTGCGCATCGTCCTCGGCGACGGCGGCGGCGAGAACTGGTGGTGCGTGGTGTTCCCGCCCCTCTGCTTCGGCGCCGTGAGCGAAACCACCACCGCCGAGCAGGCCCTGGCCTACGGTCTCGACCCGCAGAGCACCGCCCTCATCAGCGGGGAAAATGAGGGATATATTTTAAAATTCAAGTGCCTGGAGCTCTGGGATTCTTGGGTTAATTGATTTTCTGCGCACTGCGCACAGGCGTCCCGCCAATCTTCCTCTCTCTGTCATTCTGGGCGCAGCGAAAAATCTTACGTTCTCTCTATACTCTTCCCAAGTTTCGCTTGAGGCGAGTAACTTTTTGCCACGAGCGGCAAAAAATAACCAAAAAGCGCCCTTTTCCGCTGGTTTGCTGTTCCATTTCGAAAAGCACACATGCTTTCCTCATGGGCAACCCCAGCGGGCGGGAGTTTGGCTTGCAGTAGAATTGATGGTGCTATACATCTTACGGCAAAGCCTGCTACTCATCCGGTGCAAGCTTTGTGTTTGCAAGCGTATTCTAGCCGGGCTGCGCCCTCTTGCGGCGAAAATGTCCCCCTTTGCCCAAAAACGTAGGGTACGCTGTCCCCAGCGTCCCGCCCTTTTCCTCTAGATTTTCCGCAGGGGCGAACTTCGTTCGCCCGCATGCCGCCATCCCCGTCATTTCCGCCCCCCACTCCTGCATTCGCCCCACCTCGTCATTGCGCTCTCGACCCGCAATCTCTGTCATTCTGAACGCAGTGAAGAATCTATTCCTCTCTCCGCTAAGATTCTTCACTGCGTTCAGAATGACAATGCTTCGCATTCCCCACCGCAAGCGGCCACAGGCCGCCTCGTCTCCGCCGCACAGGCAACACTTCCATCGCCATCCGTAGCGCTACCCTGTGGTGCTATGCAACATCCTTCCTTCGTCAGCCGTAACCCCATCGGCTTTGTTGCATCAAGGGCATCCCCGTGAATGCCCGAAATTGCAACTTCCAGCCGATGGAAAGCATTTTTTGGTTTCTTTTTGATGCATAAACAGGGCTCCCAAAAGTGCTCGCACTTTTGGGAAAAGGAGAAGCAAGGAAGCGGAGATGACCTTGCCCGCTTGCGAGGGAGGGAACGAAGTGGAGTTTGATTCGACGCAAACAGCCCTCGCAGCTTGAGCGTGCTAAAAAATAAAAAGAAATATATAGGAAAATCAGCAGATAGAAGAAGCACTGATTCAAAAGCCTTCGTAAAATTCAAAAGCCACTCGCCTCAAGCGAAACTTGACAAAGCTATAAAATAGAAAAAATTGTCTCTACTTGAAAAGCGCAACAAAAAAGCAAATGTTCCACGTGGAACATTTGCTTTTTCAACTTATCTCCTTATTCCATCAGCGCATCACTGCGCCACATCATGCAGCACCAATCCCTTGTTTCTGTCCGACACCCACTGGATGCTCCACGCCGCACCGAACAACAACAGCTGCCGCCCCTTGAAATCCTCCACCAGGCGGGCATCGCTGCTCAAGGTCAAATCATGCTCGCTGACGGGCGCTTCGCTTTCAATCCAGCGCACAAGGCGATAGGGCAGCCCCTCCATGAGTAGCTCCACGCCGTATTCGCCCCGCATGCGGTGCTGTAGTACGTCGAATTGCAGCGTGCCCACCACGCCGACATAGACCTCCTCCATGCCGGAAAAGGGTGAGCGGAACATCTGAATCGCACCCTCCTGCGCAATCTGCTCCATGCCCTTGACGAACTGCTTGCGCTTCATCGTGTCCATCGGGCGCACCCGCATGAAATGCTCCGGCGAAAAGGTTGGAATTGGGTCAAACTGAAACTTTTTTCCCTCGCAAATCGTGTCGCCGATGGAGAACATCCCCGGGTCAAACACGCCGATGATGTCCCCGGCATACGCCTCGTCGATAATCTCCCGCTCCTGCGCCATCATCTGCTGCGGCTGCGACAGGCGCAGCTTTTTGCCGCCCTGCACATGGAGATACTCCCGCTCTTTGTCAAAGCGGCCGGAACAAACCCGCATGAAGGCGATGCGATCCCGGTGCGCCTTGTTCATGTTCGCTTGGATTTTGAACACAAAGGCGGAAAAATTTTCATCAAAGGCCTCAATCAAGTCCTCGCCTGCCAGACGTGGCAGCGGCGGCGGCGTGAGGCGCAAAAACTCCTCCAAGAACGGCTCCACGCCGAAGTTGGTGAGCGCCGAGCCGAAAAACACCGGCGAGAGCTTGCCGTTTTGCACGCGGTTTAAGTCAAAATCGCAGGACGCACCGCTGAGCAGCTCCACTTCATCCCGCAGCTGCGACGCAAGCCCCGCACCGATAAGTCCGTCCAAATTGGCATCGTCGAGGGCGATTTCTGTGGCGGTAGCCGCCTTGGCGTTGCCGTGCCCCTCGAAGTGAATCATCTTGCCCCGCTCGCGGTCGTACACGCCTTGAAACTCCTTGCCGCAGCCGACGGGCCAGTTCATCGCATAGGTGTCGATGCCCAGCTCCTTTTCGATTTCCTCGCAGAGCTCGAAGGGGTCTCTCGCCTCTCTGTCCATCTTGTTGATGAAGGTGAAAATCGGGATATGCCGCATCACGCAGACCTTGAAGAGCTTACGCGTCTGCTCCTCCACGCCCTTCGATCCGTCAATGACCATCACGGCGGAGTCCGCCGCCATCAGCGTGCGGTAGGTGTCCTCTGAGAAGTCCTGGTGCCCCGGCGTGTCGAGAATGTTGATGCAAAATCCGTCGTATTGAAACTGCATCACGGAGCTTGTCACCGAGATGCCGCGTTGCTTTTCAATTTCCATCCAGTCGGAGGTGGCGTGGCGGACGGCCTTTTTGCCTTTCACCGCACCCGCCTGCGCAATGGCCCCGCCGTAGAGCAGAAACTTTTCCGTCAAGGTGGTTTTACCCGCATCGGGGTGAGAAATGATGGCGAAGGTGCGGCGGCGCTTGATTTCGGTTTCTAATGACATAGATAAACTCCCTTATTGTGTGTGCTTTTCCGTTTTATCTTGGGTATTATACCCGATTTCAGCCTCTTCCGCAAGTTCTAAAATATCCTGTATTTCGCAATTCAAGGCATTGCAGATGTGCGCAAGAACATAGCTGTCGTACCGTTGCAGCCGGTTGCGATAATAGGCGTTCACGGTATTATAATCAAGCCCCGTTTCTTTGGCGAGCCAATAACGGGTTTTTCCCCGCTTTTCGAGCATGCGATTCACGGTTAATCGAAATTGCTTCATATCATCACCTCTATGTATATATGTTACGATTATGATATTAACCTTGACAATCTTAACTCTTTTAAGTATACTTATATATATTCGCACG
>JGI994J12354_10005283_pt1 | contig 11180 bp, 5 predicted proteins | sample IntmicLarv3ML3BL_FD_12354 | JGI IMG/M metagenome (IMG submission 12354) | reverse complement strand
CGTCAGGCTTCATTTTTTGCTTTGGTCGAATACCGTAAGAGTATACTCCCGCAGCAAAAAATTCGCCTTCCTTGCCTGACGGCAAAATTTCTCCAACACCTGCCGACTCAAAATAGCTCACCACCGTGTTGTGCCAAAGGCACAAGGAAACCGACTCAAGGTATGCCTTTTCAGCGCGGCCTTTTCACAGCCCGATCCCTCGACAGGCTGGTCGCCCGTATATATCCTTTGCGGTGTGCCTACGTCCAGACTATTGAGGAGCTTTTGCCTTTATTTTTGCCAAGCTGAGGGCGGGCAATTACTCCGGCATCATGGGCTGCCCGTTGATGCCCGCATTTTTGGCTCTTTCTTCCTCTGGAAATCTCTTCGATTCAGGTGTACACAGTGGTAAGGTGGCTAGGGAACAGCAAATAGGGAATAATGCCCTGACAGGCGGAAAGGTGATGAACAAAATTTTTTCTGTGCTTTTTGCGGTTGCTTGTGTCCTGCTGCTGCCCCTGGCCCATGCGGTTGCCGCCCTTGGCGAGGTGGAAAACGCCATAACTTTCCGGGGGGAACAGCATCGCATTGCCTTGCCGCCTGTGCCGGTCTATGTGGCTGCGGGCGCTGAATTGCCGGAACCTGTCTTGCGTGATGTGGTCACACTGGTGGCCGCCCCTGAACTGGCTACCCTGACCCTTGCCCTTGAGCCAAGGGGAAAGGATGTGGCTGTGCGCATCAGCCAGAAGGGACAACCCCCTTCCGGGGCCGAATTTGTTCTGCCCGTCGATGCGCAAAAACTCCGTCGCGCCCTGGCCGGACATGCCCGCCTCGCCGGGCTGCGTGCCCTTGAGGGCAGAGGGGAATTTCCCGGCCTGAAATGGGAGATCCAGATATACAGCCCCTGTCCGGCCGGAAAGGCCGGGGCGGTCACCATTGACGAGGCCACCTGGGAACCGGCGGAAACCATGACCGTGGAAGGCCGGGGCAGCAGCAGGGAATACGGGGAAAGGGCGCTGCTCACCTTCTCCTTTGCCAACACCTCGAGGGAAAATCTCTATGTATATGTCGTCAATTCCACAGACGAGGGTCAGGTGCTGCCAGTGCTTCCCCTGCAAACGAGAAGCGATTTGCAGAACCTCGCCACCTATGGGCAGGAACTGGTGCACCCCACCTTGCGTCTGGAACTTGGCGCACCTGTAGAACGGGTGCGGCTGATCGTTTCCCGCCTGCCCCTTTCGGTTGCCCACTGGGCCCAGGAGGGCTTTGACGCCGACCCGGCGGAATTCGAGCGACCCGCGCCCGCCTTGAATGCGGAAGACTGGATGAGCAGGGAAGTGGTCTTTACCCGAAAATAACCAGGGCAGGGCAGACCGTGCACGATCAGGAACAGCAGTTTGATGTTTTTATCAGCTATGCTCGGGCGGACAACAGAAATGGGGGCATCAACCGTCTGATAGCCGCCATTGAAGAAGACCATGCCCGTTTCTTTCCGGGTTCGCGGTTGCGCGTCTTTTTTGACACCCAGGCCATTGAAAACGGCGAGGACTGGAGCAACCGCCTGTACACGGGCCTCAAACGCTCCCGCATGATGATAGCCATGCTCTCTGCCAACTATCTGGCTTCCCCATGGTGCCGCAGGGAATGGCAGGCCTGGTGCGAGGTCGAGCGCAGTCGCGGCTGGCTCAGCAACATGCTGTGCCCCGTCTACTATGTGGAGGTGCCGGATTCTGTCCGCCGCATCGACGACTTTGTGCGTCAGCGCGACGAGCTGGCACGGAACCTCGCGGCTTGTTCCCTGGAAGGCTTTGCCGGACGCGAAGAAATAATGGAAGAGGACGAATGCCTCGCGGAACTCTTTTCCCGCCAGACCGTTGACTTGAAGGCGTGGCACGCCGAGGGGGAAGAGGCCCTTCGCCATGAGGAAATACGCAACCGCATCGAGGGCCTTGCCCGTACCATCGAGCAGAAGGCAGCCCTTGCCAGAAGCGCGGAGCAGGACGCAGGCAACTTCATCCGGGCCAACAGGAATTTCTGTGGCCGAATCCATGAACTCAAGCATATCCGTCATTGCTTTGCCCGCCCGGAAAGGGGGGTGGTGCCTGTTCTGCACGGGGTGGGCGGCGAAGGCAAAACAGCCCTTGCCATAGCCTATGCCCATGCCTTTGCCTATGATTACCCAGGTGGCCGTTTTCTGGTGCAATGCGAAGGAATGCGCGATCTCAAACAATGCTTCTGCAAGCTCGGAGAAGAGCAGGGGCTTGATCTTTCCGGCACGGGTGCTGCCGCGCACAAACGGGTGTGGGAATGGCTGCAACACAGGCCGCGCGGGCGTTGTCTGGTCATTCTGGACACCATAGACGACCCGGCCCTGCTTTCCCAAACCTCTCTTGTGGAAGCTGTCATGCCCACAGACATGGTGCATGTGCTTGTCACCACCCGTTGCGACCGCCGGGCCATGGGCGCTGCCGCCATGCCCGTTTCCCTTGGCAACCTCTTTCTTCTGGACGCCCTGCGCCTGCTGGGCCGCTTCCGCGCCTATGACGAATCGGAAAAAGACGCGGCCCGGAACATCATCCAGCACCTTGGCGGTCATGCCCTGAGCCTGCAACTGGCCGGGGCCTTTCTTCACGAAAACCCTGATGTTTCCTATGCCGATTTCGCTGAAGGCTTGCAGTCAATGGGTATGCTGGATGTGCTGGAACAGGCCAGAGAAGCGGTTTCCGGGCATATAGACTATGCCAACATTCGCCGTATGCAGGTGGAACAGCTTGTTTTGCCCACGCTGGAATCGTGTTCGGACTCAGAATTGCGCGCCCTGGAACTGGCCTCGCTTCTCGCGCCCGAAGGAGTGGTCGGGCCGTGGATACAGGCCGCTCTGGGTCGCCTTTTCCCGGAATCCATGCAGAAAAGGGGCCTGCGTGACCCCTGGGCCGCCATTGCCAGAAAATTCACCGGGCTGTGTCTGTGGCAGGAACAGGAGGCCGAAGGAATTTTTCGCATACACCGACTGGTGCGGGAGGTTTTGCGCGTCAGGCTTGCCAGTGCCGGGGGCGATACCGGGGCCATGATCCGCTTGCTGCATGGCGTTGCCCTGGAAGCCGCCGCAGGGTATGTTGACGGGAAACCCTCCTGGCCCCTGCGCCATTTCCTTGCCCTTCCCCCCACCCTGGAAAACTGGTTGGCCCAGCCCGATACGCAGACCGAAATTCTCGTCGGCCTGCCGGAAATGCTTATCGGAAAGATACTGCGCGGGGCCGGACGGGAAGCGCAATGCGCCTCTCTTGCCGCGCTGGCCCTTGTGCGCATCAGCGCCCTTGCTCCGGAAAATACCCCTCTGACAGCGGCATACCTGCTGTGCCGGGGCCAGACCTTCCTTGCGCGGGGGCTGGCAACCGAGGCCATAGCTGATTACGACGCGGCCTTGACGCTTCTGACGGATTCCGGGGGCGACAATACACCCGCCCTTGCCCTGCAACGGGTACGCTGCCTCGATTATGCCGGGGAAGCGGAACTGGCCCATGGCCGTCCGGCAGAGGCCCTGGAAAGGCACAAACAGGCTCTCGCCATTCTGGATGCCGCCCCTGCCGACAGGGCCGGGCAAGACCTTCAGTGGCACATGGAGCGCTGCTATACCCTTGATCATCTGGCTGCGGCCAGCAGTGCCCTTGAAAGCGAATCCGGCAGAAGCGAGGCCCTTGCCCTGCATGTGCAGGCCCTTGAAACCCGGCAATCCCTGTGCCGGAAACAGGGGGTCAATCAGCGGCTGCAACGCGACCTTGCCATTTCCTGCGACTTTGTGGGCAACATGCTTGTAGCGGCCGGGCAGCACGAAGAGGCGGCAGACTATTTTCAGCAGGCCCTGGGCCTTCGGGAAGAACTGTGCAAAAACGACCCGGACAGCACGGTTTTGCAGCGGGATTGCACAATTTCCCATAACAAGGTTGGTGACGGCCTCGCGGCCAGGGGCGAGAGGGAACTGGCCCTTGAAAATTTTACGAAGGCCCTTTCCATACGCAAAACCATGGTCGAGCGGGAACCGGAAAATGCGCTTTTCCTCTATGACTACAGCCTTTCCCAGATAAAGGTGGGCGAAATTCACCTTGCCATGGGGCAATTTGGCGAGGCGCTGGGCTGTTTTCGCCTGACCCTGTCCATCAGGAAAAAACTCTCTGCCCTCTACCCCGGCAACATGAAATTCATCTACGGCACGGCCCTGGCCCTGGAAAAATGTGCCTCAGCCCACGCGGGCCTGAAGGAAGAGGCCGGGGCAAGGCTGGCCTATGGCGAATCGGCCCGGCTTGTTCGGGAACTTCTTCTGGAAACGCCCGAAAACAGCCCCAACCGGCCCGGGCTGGAAAAAGCACGGGCTGAACTTGAAACACTGGCTCTGGGGGCTGTTTCCAAAGGGAAAAGGCCCTGACACCTGCCAGGGAACACAAGGGGAGAAACCCATGCACACCCTGACCCTCTGCGGGAAACACAGGCTGGCAGCCCTGGCCCTTGCCGTTGCTCTGCTCTTGTGCCCTGTCGCACTGGCGGCCTCAGCGGAAAACATAGAGGCTCTTGAGCAGAAATACGCGAAAACATTACAAGAATTCCAGTCCCTTGTGGAGGAACATGCCAGCAAGGGGGAATACGCCAAGGCAAGGGAGGTGCTGGAAAAAACCCTGGTCCTTTGCCTGAATGTCTTTGGCCCTGATCACCCGGATACTGTGGTGAATATGCACAATCTGGCCCTGGTGCATGGAAAACTCGGCGATCACGCGAAGGCCAGAGAATTGCAGGAGAAGGTGCTGGAAATTCACCTGCGCCTTCTTGGCCCCGAACACCCCGAAACCGTGCAGGCCATAAACTCCCTGGCCCTCACTTGCGACGAACTCGGAGAGTACCAGCGGCTCAAGGAACTGACGGAAAAGATGCTTGAGGTGCGCACGCGCCAGTTTGGCCCGGATCACCCCGACATTGCGACGGCCATGTTCAATTACGCCACAGCTCTGAGCCACCTTGGGGAATACCCCAGGGCACGGGAACTGATGGAAAAGGCAACGGAACTCTTTCGGGTCAAAGACGGCCCGGAAGCCCCGAAAACCTTGTCGGGCATGAGCAACCTTGCCTATATTTACAGCAAGATGGGTGAATACACCCGGGGAATGGAATTGCAGGTAAGGGTGCTTGAGCGTTATCAGCGCCTCTTCGGGCCTGAACACCCCGAGACCGCGCTTGCCATGCACAATCTGGCTTCCACCTATATTCTTCTCGGAGAATACGGCAAGGCCATGGAATTGCAGAAAAATGTTCTGGAACTTCGCAGGCGCGTTCTTGGCCCGGAACACCCGAATACCCTGGAAAGCATGAACAATCTGGCCTTCATTCATTCCAGTCTTGAAGAATATGCCGTGGCAAGGGAAATACAGGAAAGGGTATTGGAGCTGTATGGCCGCATCTATGGCCCGGAACACCCGGAAACCCTGGCGGCCATGAACAATCTGGCGACGACCCTTTTTTCCCTTGGGGAACATGGCAGGGCAAAGGAATTATTGGAAAGGCAGGTGGTTCTGCACCAGGGCATTCTTGGCCCGGAACACCCGACGGTGCTGGGGGTCATACATAATCTGGCCTCTGTCTGCCAGGCGGCGGGAGACCACGCCAGGGCCAGAAAACTGCAAGAACAGGTCGTGAAACTCAGCCAGCGCGTGCTGGGGCTGCACCATCCTGATACCTCCAATCATTTCAACTCTCTTGCCCACTTTCTGGCGCAGTCGGGCCAGCGGGATATGGGGGTCTTCTATTACCAGTTGGCGGTCATGACAAGCCAGTATCACCGCGAGGAACAGGCCCATGCGGGCCTTGAGGCGAAATTGCGGTCCAGCTATCTGAAAAGTATAGAATTTCGCTACCATGGTCTCATAGCCCTGCTCATCGCCCAGGGCAGGCTGGAAGATGCCCAGGCCGTACTGGAACTGCTGAAAATTGACGAGCTTTCCGGCATGGGGGGCGCAAGGGGCGACAGCGGCGAACAGAAAGCCGCATTACTGGAATTTGCCACCGGGCGCGAGGCGGCCCTGATAGATGAATATATCCGCCTTGGCAGCATTCTGACGGCCCTGCACAAGGAAAAAACCGCCATTCAGACACGGGCTGCCATACAGCAGTCACCTTTGCAAGACGCGCAACGGCTGCGCGAAATTGAAGGGAAAATGGCCCTGGCGGACAGGAATTTTGAAGAGTTTCTCGCGCAGTTGCCAGCGGCCCTTGCAAGGGGCACGGCAGAAGAAAAAGCAAACCCGAGGCCGAAGAAAAACCTTGAAAACCTTCGCGCTGTGTTGCGCGGGCTTGAGCCGGGCACGGCCCTTGTGCACACCCTGTGCACCGAATCAACCCTCTATGTGTTTTTCACCACGAAAGAATCCTTGCTGCTCCGTTCCATCTCCCTTGGCCGTGCGGAAGTGGATCAGCTTGCCGCCACTTTCCATGCCCAGTTGCGCAGCCCCTCCCTCGACCCCCGGCCTCTGGCCCGGCAGCTGTATACCGCCATCCTTGGGCCATTGGAAAAAATCCTTGAGGAAGAGGGCATTCGCACCATCATGTTTTCCCTTGACGGAGCCTTGCGGTATATCCCCATGGCGGCCCTGCACGATGGCAAGGGATGGCTGGCAGAGCGGTATGCCACACCCATGTTTACCGAAGCGGCGCGAAACAGGCTGCTGGATACCCCGAAACTTCAGGCAACAGCCGTGGGCTTCGGGGTTACACGCGGCATGGGCGAATTCGCGCCCCTGCCCTCGGTGGCCGAAGAACTGGCCGGAATAATCAGGGATGAAACAAACACGCAAGGCATTTTGCCCGGAACCCTCTTGCTGGACAACGAGTTTACCCATGCCGCCCTTGCCCGGAACCTGCAATCGGGCACCCCGGTCATGCACCTTGCCAGCCACTTCCATTTCAACCCTGTGGTTCCGGGCCAGTCCTTCCTGCTGCTTGGCGACGGGCAAAGGCTGCTTCTCTCGGAACTTGCCAACAACAGAGATCTGTCCTTTGTCGGTCTGGAACAGCTTACCCTTTCCGCCTGCGAAACCGCATCGGGCCTGGGGCGGGGTGACGGGCGCGAGGTGGAGGGCCTTGGCGCGCTCATGCAAAAACAGGGGGCGCTTTCCGTGGTCGCTACCCTGTGGCCCATTGCCGATGCTTCTACCAGTATTTTCATGCAGGAACTGTATCGCCAGCGCTTTGTTCTGGGGCAAAACAAGGCCGAAGCCCTGCGCAGGGCGCAACTGGCATTGATGGGACGAAACGCCCCTTCACATACTGCGCCAAAGGACTTTGACCTTCGCGGCAGGGTGCGCGTGGCCGCCGTGCCCAAAACCCCGCAATGGCAGGAAGGGGGGTACTCCCACCCCTTCTACTGGGCGCCCTTCATTCTTCTCGGAAACTGGAAGTAGGGGAAATATTGAGAGCCGATCAACGTTGAAAAGTTGTATCTGCTCTGCAAGGATGTACAGGCAAAGCCTTGCCACGAAATGCTTGACGGCGAGTCGGGGACACAGGCCTGTGCCCGGCTCGCCGTCAAGCAAGCATTGCAAAGTGAAAAGGCTTTAAAAAAAGAAGAAAGTTAACAAGGCAAAGCACGGGAAGAGAATACTCACAGACCACCCCATGTAGGCGAAGAAGCTGGGCATGGGCACGCCCTGATTCACCGCAATGGAACGGACCATGAAGTTGGGCGCGTTGCCGATATAGGTTATGGCCCCGAAAAAGACCGTGCCCGTTGAAATGGCGGCCAGGGTATCGGCCCATTCGCCCATGAGCAGGGCCGGGTCGCCCCCGGCAGTGTTGAAAATCACCAGATAGGTCGGGGCGTTGTCCAGAAAGAAGGACAAACAGCCGGTCAGCCAGAAGTACATGATGTTGACGGGCTGCCCGCCTTCGTCCGACAGAAGGGCAATGACCGGGGCCAGTTTTCCCTGCTCCCCGGCCTGAAGAATGGCCACCACCGGGGCCATGCTGATGAAAATGCCCACGAAAAGTTTGGCCACTTCCAGAATGGGTTCCCAGTTAAAGCTGTTCATGGCGCGGTACTCGGCTTTGGTCAGCCCAAGGGAGGCCAGGGCGATGACCACCATGAAGGCGTCGCGCACGGCGTTCTGCAATTCCACCTCGGTGCCGTAAATGTCGAAGCTCACACCGGGTTTCCATGTTCCGGAAAGAAGAACGGCCCCCACCACCCCAAGCAGCAGCAGCAAATTGACCGTGCCCAACAGGCGAAGTTTTTCCGGCGGCGAATCTTCATCGCGTGGGGCTTCGGGGCGTCCTTCCCTGTTGAAGAGGTAGGTGTCAAGGGCAAAATACAGAACCAGCAGGAGGGTGCTGAGGAAAAGGGTTTTCGCGAAAAGATGCGTGGTGGGCCAGAAAAAGCTCACCCCCTTCAAAAAGCCGAGGAACAGGGGCGGGTCGCCCAGAGGGGTAAGGGCGCCACCGATATTCGCCACAAGAAAGAGAAAAAATATCACCGAATGCACCCGGTATTGCCGGTGGGCATTGGCCCGGAGCAGGGGGCGTATGAAGAGCATGGAAGCCCCGGTGGTGCCCATCCAGCTTGCCAGAAGGGTGCCGAGAAGCAGAATGAGCAGGTTGACGCGCGGGGTGCCCACGAGATCGCCTGTCACGCAAATGCCGCCGGAAACCGTGAACAGGCAGAACATGAGCAGAATGAAGGGCACATATTCAAGAAGCATGGCGTGAATGACCAGGTAGGTGGCCATGCCGGGCCCGAAAACAAGGGCGCAGGGCACGGCAAAGGCCGCGGCCCAGAAAAGGGCGATCTTGCCGAAATGGTTGTGCCAGAAATGCGGGGTGAGCAGCGGCATCAGGGCCAGAGAAAGGAGCATGCAGACAAAGGGAATCATCCACAGGGGGGAGAGTACGGCCCCGTCCAGAAAATGTTCGGAACTGGCGGCAAGGGCAGACGAAGGCTGGCAAAACAGGGCAAAAAACAGGGCCAGAATACATCCAACGCGTTGTGTCATGCGGGAAACCTCGGAGCAGATACGGGTAATCACCGGTCGGGAACGGGAATCAGTTGGTCCAGTCTTCAAAGCCGTTGACCACGTTGAGCGATTGCAGGTCGGCAACATCCAGGGCAAAGGCTATGCCGCCGCCCGCTTCCTGAAAGATGGGCTGGCTGTTCACCGCCTGGAAGATGTCCCTGGCCTTTTCAGGGGGGGCCACAATGAGCAGCATGTCCTTTTCCGGCACCATGCTGATGCCGAAAAATATGACGTCTTCCTTGGTGCCCGTGCCCTGGGCCTTGATCAGCGTGCCCCCGGTGGCCCCGGCCTGACGTGCGGCTCGCATGATTCCCTTGGCCTTTCCGTTGCGGACTATACTTACGATAAGCTTCACACAAGACTCCTTCAGGGGCGTTGTCGGGCCAGGGATGGCCACGCCATTGTCCGCCTTTGCCAGCAATGCCAGCATCTTGATTTCCTTGTTTTTGTTGCAGACAGCGGCGGCGGCGTTCATCAAGGGGCCGCCTTCGCAGTACAAAAGGCTGCACAGCACATCATGCACCATATAGTTCGCGCCAGCCTGACCGGGGTAACCGTGCCCGGCCAGACGGGTGCAGCCGGGGGCCCCGGCCTCCCTCATGGCATGGATGATCTTGTTGCCATTATTTCTGTTGACCAGCGCGATAAAAAGCGTTGTCGCCTGCGGGCTGTCGTTCATAAATGCTAAACCTCTTTGGGCCGGGCCGCCGGCCGGGCTGGCCGGAGTTTTTTTCTTTGCAATGCCCGCAAGGGGTTGCAGGCAAAGTGGCGGGAAACAGAGGTCAGGGGGGCCTCTGCTATGGATGGCAAACCGGGACAATCCAGCGATACTACAGTATGGGGGGTGGGTTTGCAAGGAATAGACAGGGGGGGGTGTTGGGCTCTTTTGCCGTGATGCGGCGTCAGGCTTGTTTTGCTTGGCGGGGTAGGACCGAAGAGTCCAACCCACGCCTCGCAAAAACCGCGCCTTCCTTGCCTGACGGCAAAATCCCTCCAACACCTGGTGTTGGGCTCTTTTGCCGTGACCCTGCACTCACTTGGCCGCCGATGGATTACACACCCGGAACAGGGTTCGGGCCAAGTGAGTGCAGGGAAATTCCTCCAACACCTCCGATGCACAATAGCCCACTACCATAGGGGGGTGGGCGACGGCATGTACGCGCTTGTCAATTCCCTTGAGTAAAGATAGACTCATCTGCAAAGTGTCTTTTGCGCTACAGGCGAATCAGGGGATAATTCTGGTATGGGTGTTGCATAAACCCGATCAGGCACAGCCTGGGTGCCCATGCCGACTTGACCGGGTACAGTTGTTGAGCGGTTCCCTGTTCAGGCATTACGCAGTCCGTCTGCTACAGGAGGACGAAATGAAACGATATACCATGCTTCTTGCTCTGTTCGGAGCCATGATCTTTTGTTCTGCGGCCCTTGCCGACAGCGGCGTGGGACAGGTTATCAGCATACGGCCCGGCGCCTTTGCCGACAGGGGGGCAAACAGTGTGACCCTGGCCCTGAAAGCCCGGGTGAACGAGCGCGATATTCTGCGCACCGACGCCTCGGGCAGAATGCAGGTAATACTCGATGACGACACGGCCATTGCCCTGGCCCCCTCAACCCGGATCAACCTTGAGCGGGTTGTGGTCAGCGGCAAGCCCGAATTCCGGGCCACCATGACAGGCGGGCTGGCCCGTTTCATTACCGGCAAGATTGTGGAACGCAACCCCGGCGCTTTCACCGTGAACACGGCCAAGGGGTCTGTGGGCATCAGCGGCACCATTTTTTCCATTCGCGACGATAAAAATTCCACCACGGTGTATGTGACCAGCACCACCCATGGCGGGGTGGACGTGGGCGGGGTGCTGGTTCCTCCCGGTTCAAAAATCACCCTGGCCGACGGAATGGCCCCGGTTGTCCTGCCCATGACACGGGAAGAATCGGAATCCATCGAACAGCAGGTGGCAACCGGCATTGCCAGTGGCAACATAGTTGCCACCGGGGAAGCGACAACCACCGAGGGGGAGAAGGAATCGGTCTTTCAGCAGGCTGATACGACACCGCTCACTTCGCCGACGGATTTGCGGAATTCCCTGAATGATGCGATTCCAATTATGGAGACCTTCCAGCCCCTGCAAACCGGGCTTGCCATGTACGCGGGCA
>JGI994J12354_10005282_pt1 | contig 11182 bp, 10 predicted proteins | sample IntmicLarv3ML3BL_FD_12354 | JGI IMG/M metagenome (IMG submission 12354) | reverse complement strand
TTGAAAATATAAAGCGAAAAAAGTCATTTCTTTGTGTCGGATTAGATACTGACATAACGAAGATTCCAAAGCATTTGCTAAATGAGGATGACCCCGTTTTTGCTTTTAACAAGACGATCATCGATGCTACTGCCGAGTTTAGCATTGCCTACAAACCTAACCTCGCCTTTTATGAATGTGGCGGTGTCAAAGGATGGATTTCTTTTGAAAAGACTGTCGAATACATAAAAACAAACTACCCCGACCAGTTCATTATTGCCGACGCAAAGCGCGGCGATATAGGAAATACATCGTCCATGTATGCACAAACGTTTTTTAAAGAGTTGAATATCCACTCTCTTACTGTGGCTCCGTATATGGGTGAAGACAGCGTTACGCCGTTTTTAAGTTATGAAGACAAATGGGTAATACTTCTCGCTCTTACCTCAAACAAAGGTTCATACGACTTTCAGTTGACTGAAGATACTGAGGGCGAACGTTTGTTTGAAAAAGTTCTGCGCATATCCCAAAAGTGGGGTAATGATGAAAATATGATGTACGTCGTTGGAGCTACTCAGGGAAAGATGTTCGAGGATATACGACGCATTGTGCCTAATCATTTCCTTCTTGTACCGGGCGTCGGGGCACAAGGAGGGTCACTCGAAGAAGTATGTCGTTACGGGATGAATGACATGTGCGGACTTATAGTAAATTCGTCACGTGCGATAATATATGCCGATAAAACCGAAAAATTTGCCGAAAAAGCAAGAGAAGCAGCGTGTTGCGTTCAAGAAGAAATGAGTTTCTTTCTGTCAAAAAAAGGAATTATATAGTCAAAAAAATTATAAATAATTATAATTACGTACTCATATGCATTTTTTTGCTAACTTTGTCGGCTATAAAAAATAAAGTCAAAGCAGATACGGCCACATTATTAATGTCGACATTTTGCTATTTTAAATTTAATCAACATTACGAGAATGGAGTTTACGGCTCAACAGATTGCTGATTTTTTAAAAGGAACCATTATTGGAGACCCTACTGCTAAAGTCAGTAACTTTTCTAAAATTGAAGAAGGATTACCCGGAACAATTACTTTTCTTGCCAACACTAAATATGAACATTTCATATATGAAACAAAGGCAAGTATTGTATTGGTAAATGAAGACTTCACCCCCGCATCAGAAATAAAACCCACATTGATCAAAGTAGCTAACGCATACTCTTCACTTGCGATGTTGCTTAATCTGGTGGAGCAATCAAAAGGCAGGAAAAGCGGTATCGACACGTCAGCATTTATATCTCCCAAAGCCACTATCGGGGACGACTGTTATATTGGCGCTCTGGCATATATTGGCGACAATACGGATATAGGAAAAGGATGCATGATATACCCTCATGCTTGCATCGGCGATAATGTAAAGATTGGCGACAACACCATACTTTATCCTCATTCTGTTATATACGACGGATGCATCATAGGACAAGACTGCATTATCCATGCAGGAGCCGTTATTGGGGCTGACGGGTTCGGCTTCGCTCCGGAAAACGGGGAATATAAGAAAATTGCACAAATCGGAAATGTTATGATTGAAGATAACGTGGAGATTGGCGCAAACACAACTGTAGACCGTGCTGTGATGGGCTCAACGATAATCCGTAAAGGAGTTAAGTTGGATAACCTTATTCAGGTCGGACATAATGTCGAAGTAGGACAAAATACAGTAATGGCGGCTCTGACAGGCATTTCCGGCTCTACTAAAATAGGCTCCGGTTGTATGTTCGGCGGACAGGTAGGAATAGGCGGTCATATCAATATTGGAGATAATTCGCAGATAGGCGCTCAATCCGGATTAATAAGCAACGTAAAACCCGGCTCTCAAATTTTGGGGTCTCCGGCTATACCTGTGAAAAATTTTTTTCGTTCAAGTTTGATTTTTGAAAAACTGCCTGATATTTATAGAACGCTTAACAAGTTAGAAAAAGAAATTGAAGAATTAAAAAAGGACAGATAACAGAAAATATGCAGAAACAAAAAACATTATCTACAGAGTTTTCTTTGAAAGGAAAAGGGCTTCACACGGGCTTAAATATAAATATTACATTTAAACCTGCACCCGAAAATCACGGATACAAAATAAAACGTGTAGACCTCGAAGGACAACCTGTAATTGACGCATTAGCGGAAAATGTAGTACAAACACAACGAGGAACGGTTCTGTCGAAAGGCGATGTAAAAGTAAGCACGGTTGAACATGCCCTTGCAGCATTGTACGCTTGGGGTATCGACAACTGCCTTATAGAAGTTGATGCTCCTGAGGTACCTATCCTTGACGGTAGCGCACGTTTCTTTTCGGAAGGTATAGAAAAAGCCGGAATCACTGAACAAAACGCACCGAAAGATTTTTATATTGTTCGCCATAAGATTGAAGTCAAAGATGAAAAAACAGGTTCATCGTTAATAATACTTCCCGACGATAAATTCAGTATAAATGTGCTGATTGAATTTGATTCTCCCGTATTGTCAAATCAATATGCTACTCTTGATAACCTAAGTGATTTTCCCGAAAAAATAGCTGCTTCACGTACATTCGTTTTTGTTCGTGAGATAGAAATGCTACTTCAGAACAATCTTATTAAAGGAGGCGACCTTGATAATGCTATCGTTATTTATGACCAAAAAATGGAACAAGGCGAAATGGATCATATAGCCGATACTCTGGGACTATCAAGGGAAAACATAAAAGATTTCGGATATGTAAACGATAAACCGCTCGTCTTTCCAAACGAGCCTGCACGCCATAAACTTATTGATGTTATCGGCGATATCGCTCTTATCGGGAAGCCTATCAAAGGACATATCATCGCAACACGCCCGGGACATAAAATAAACAACCAGCTGGCACGTTTGATAAGAAAAGACATAAAGCTAAACGATGTACAAGCACCAATGTACGACGCTACGGCAACGCCTGTTATGGATATAAACCGCATTATGGGTCTTCTTCCGCACAGGTATCCGTTCCTGCTTGTCGACAAAATTGTGGAGATAGGCGGCGACCATATAGTAGGTATTAAAAATGTTACTGTTAACGAACCGTTCTTTCAAGGACATTTTCCGCAGGAACCGGTCATGCCGGGAGTGCTGCTTGTAGAAGCAATGGCACAGACAGGAGGCCTTCTCGTTCTTAACTCCGTCGATGAACCTGACCGTTATTCGACGTATTTTATGAAAATAGACGGCGTAAAGTTCAGACAAAAAGTGGTACCCGGAGACACGTTAATCTTCCGTTTACAACTTCTGACTCCTATGCGTCGCGGCATTTCTACCATGAAAGGATATGTTTTCGTAGGAGAGAAAATCGTATGTGAAGCTGAATTTATGGCACAAATAATTAAAAACAAATAAGATATGCACTCACCTTTAGCCGTTATTCATCCGGAGGCCAAAATAGGGGAAAACGTTAAAATAGACCCGTTTGCAGTAATTGAAAAAGACGTAGTAATAGGCAATAACTGCCATGTATTTTCTCACGCCGTAATATTAAACGGAACACGAATAGGCAACGATTGCTCGATATTCCCCGGAGCCGTTATCGCCGGTATACCGCAAGACCTGAAATTCGCAGGAGAAGATTCCATCGTGGAAATAGGAAATAATACTACTATAAGGGAATGTGTGACCATAAACCGCGGAACAGCCGTAAAAGGAAAAACCGTTGTAGGTAACGACTGCCTCATAATGGCGTACTCACATATAGCTCACGACTGTGTGGTAAAAGATAATGTTATCATAGGTAACGCATCACAGATTGCGGGCGAAGTACAGATAGATGACTATGCTATCGTTAGCGGAGGCGCACTTGTCCACCAGTTCACCCGCATTTCAAAACATGTAATGATTCAGGGCGGCTCGCGAGTAGGCAAGGATATTCCTCCATATACACTCATCGGTCGCGAACCGATAACTTACTGTGGTATCAATATCGTAGGACTTCACAGACGCGGTTTCACAAACAGCCAGATATTTCTTATTCAGGATATTTATCGCACTTTATATACACGCGGACTAAATAATACTGAAGCACTTAATGCCATCGAAACTGAATATGAACCAAGCCTTGAACGTGACCTTATCCTAAATTTCATTAAGACATCAAAAAGGGGAATAGTAAGAGGTTCAATCGATGATTGAAAAAAAAATGCTTTATTATTTCGAAATATAATTTTTTTTCCTCATATTTGCACATCACCTTTTTAGCATAATTATTATGGTATACAGATTTTTATTACTCTCTGACGAAGCAGACGACTTCAAAAGAGAAATACAGATAAGCTCTCAGGCTACTTTTTTCGATTTCCATAAGGAAATACTGAAAGCAACAGGGTATGATGCAAATCAGATGTATTCGTTTTTTGTTTGTGATGACGATTGGAGCAAAAAAACGGAAATAACTCTTATAGAGATGGATACATCATCCGAAGAAGATTGTTTTATAATGGACAATACCGTACTCGAAGACATGCTGGTAGAAGAACACCAGAAATTACTTTATGTTTTCGACTTGTTGAATGAACGAGTATTCTTCATAGAATTGCGCGAAATAATTACGGGAAAAAACCTTAATGACCCTGTATGTTCTAAATCTGTCGGAAAAGCACCTGAACAATTTATTGATTTTGATATAGCTGCAAATGATATAATTTCAGATCTTGATGAAAATTTCTACGGCGATGACGCCTATGATGACGAAGACCTTGACGGATTAGACGAAACTACTTTTGACGAATCATCGCTTAGTGAGAAGTTCTGAAACAATTGACAGTTGAATACTTCAACAATTGAAAATTGAACGTTCCTTATTGTAAAAAAACTAATGTATCGCTTTCTATAAGGAAGCAAAATTGAAAAATATTTTTCATTTTTCACTCAAAAAGCTCTCTGTTAATTATGAATAAGCTTTTTGTCATATTAGGGCCTACAGGCGTCGGCAAAACGGAATTAAGCTTTAATATAGCTCGTCATATAGGAAGTCCTGTTATCTCGGCCGACTCGCGACAAATATACAGGGAATTGCCGATAGGTACTGCGGCTCCTGATGCGGAAATGCAATCCGCAATAAAACACTATTTCATAGCAACACACTCCATAACAGACTACTACAGCGCAAGTATATTTGAAGACGATGCTGTTTCCCTCATAAATGAGTTACACAAAACACAACCACGATTATTGCTTTGCGGTGGCTCAATGATGTATATAGACGCCGTTTGCAAAGGGATAGACGAAATGCCGACGGTTACTTCAGACATTCGTGAAGCACTTTGGGAACAATTTAATAACGAAGGACTTGCACCAATACTTGAAGAACTGAGATTGTCAGACCCCATACATTATAACGAAGTAGACACTATGAATCACCGTCGTGTGATTCACGCGGTAGAAATGTGCCGAATGACAGGCAAACCATATTCCTCTTTCAGGAAAAGCACAATAAAAAAAAGACCTTTTGATATAGTAAAGATAGGCCTTATGCGTGAACGACCGGAATTGTTCGAACGAATTAATAAACGCGTCGACAATATGATAAGCGAAGGCTTTATCAAAGAAGCCGAAAATGTATATCCAATGCGGCATCTGAACGCTCTCAATACCGTTGGGTACAAAGAGTTGTTCTCATATTTTGACGGCAAATATACTCTTGAGGAAGCTGTCGAAAAAATCAAACGCAACACACGTATTTATGCTCGTAAACAAATGACATGGTTTAAACGCGACACTGATATTAAATGGTTTAACCCTGATAATAAGGACGATATAATATCTTATATCGACTGTATTACCGGCATTTTATAATTTATATTTTTTTAACTTATTAGTTACTTTGTTTTCTTTATCTTTACATAATTATTTTCAACGTGACAAATGACTTTGAAAAGTTTACTATGATTGAACGAAAGCAATAATTTTTTTTTATGTTTACCTGATTTTCCGAATAGATATGAAACATATATTTAATAAAAAAATTACAACGATATTGCTCTTATTATTAAGCATTTACGGACATTCCCAAAGTCTTGATCAAGCAAAAAGAATGTATAATGAGGGTCGATACGAAGAAGCAAAACCCGTATTCGAAAAGCTTGTCAAGCAATCACCAAACAACTCTTCATACAACTTATGGTATGGTGTATGTTGCTACGAAACAGGCGATTTCGAGGGGGCTGAAAAATACCTGCTTGTAGCAAATAAACGAAAAGTATTGGAATCATACAAATATCTTGCTACGCTTTATTCAGGCGTGTTCCGCCTCGATGAAGCCATAAACATGTGGCAAGAATATATATCGGCACAAAGCAAGAAAAAAGAAGACACATCCTTTGCCGAAGCGGAACTGGATCGTGCAAATAACTTGTTGCGTATGCAGAAAAGAACAGAAGAGGTACAAGTAATTGACAGTGTGGTATTAAGCAAAAATGCATTTCTTGAAGCTTACAGTCTAAGTGAAGAAAGCGGTACTATAGTACCGTACAACACATTTTTCGATAAAGGTAATAACGTCTCGTCAATAGTTTATACAAATCAAAAAGGAAATACTATTTATTATGCCCGCCCTAATGAAGACGGTTACTATTCAATATATTCGCAATCTAAGCTTATTGATGCATGGGGCGACGAAAAAGCTTTGCTTGCCGGCAAAAGCGGAGATAATAATTACCCGTTCGTTTTATCAGACGGCGTCACAATATACTTTGCATCAAAAGGTTATGAATCTATAGGCGGATACGACATTTTTGTTTCGCGGTACAGTACGAACACAAATTCATACCTTACTCCCGAGCAGTTAGGTATGCCTTTCAATTCAACAGCTAATGACTATATGATGGTTATAGACGAATCTAAAGGATTGGGGTGGTTTGTCACGGACCGCTTCCAACCTGAAGATTATGTATGTGTATACCTGTTTATTCCCGATCCTGCGCGTAAACGAATCGAAGACACCGAAGATATGGAAATAGTACGAAACAGGGCTTTGTTAACATCAATAAGCGATACATGGAAAGAAAACTCCGACTATACAGAGTTGATTAAGCTCGCCCATAAAGATATGGCACTGAATAATATTAAAAAAGAACGCGACTTTGAATTTGTAATCAACAACAAGACAGTTTATTACGCACTTAACGAAATAAAAAGTCACGAAGCTAAAGAGTTATATACAGAAGTATTAAATATAAACAAGCAGATAGACGACTTAAAAAGCAAGCTTGATAATATGCGCGAGTCATATTCAAAAGGCAATTCATCTGCACGTGAACAATTAGCTCCGACTATTTTACAAGCCGAGAACCAGTTATATACATTAATGGAGAGTGCCGTTGTTCAGGAAAAGAAAGCGCGTAATGCTGAAAATCGCCAATTGGGAGTAAATAATAAATAAATTGTTATGACAATAGATATAATAATTATCGTATTTTTAATGATTGCTGCAATAGGGCTTATAATTGCAGAGATATTTTTGTTGCCCGGAATAACTATTGCAGGTATTGCAGGAGCATTGTTTGCTATCGGAGGGGTTGCTTATGCATATTCGGTTAACGTAATGACAGGTAATATAACTCTTGGTTCTTCGATTATTGTGTTCGGAGGAACATTTGTGTGGTTACTGCGTTCAAACTCATTCAACCGTGTATCATTGAAAACAGATGTACCGTCGACCGTCGAATCGCCGCGCGATATGGAGCTTCATTTGGGTGACGAAGGAATAACACTGTCGCGACTTGCCCCAATAGGAAAAGCACGTTTTAATAAAATAACCGTTGAAGCCAAATCGTTGGGTGAGTTTATTGACGAAAATACGCCGGTGGTTATAAAACGTATTGACGGATATAATGTTGTCGTTGAAAGTATAAACAATATAAACAATTAAAGACTATGGATCTACTATTTTTAGCAACAATTGGTGTAGCATTTGTACTGCTATGCATTTTCTTCTACTATGTGCCGTTCCTTATGTGGATTTCGGCAAAAGTATCCGGAGTTCACATTTCGCTTATACAGCTGTTTTTGATGCGTATACGTAAAGTTCCGCCCGGTATAATTACACGTGCGATGATTGAAGCACATAAAGCAGGATTAAAAACTCTTACGCGTGACGAACTTGAAGCTCACTATCTTGCAGGCGGACATGTCGAAAGAGTTGTACATGCTTTGGTTTCCGCATCAAAAGCAAATATAGACCTGACGTTCCAGATGGCAACGGCTATCGACCTTGCAGGACGCGATGTATTCCAGGCCGTACAGATGTCTGTTAACCCGAAAGTTATTGACACACCTCCTGTTACAGCAGTAGCTAAGGACGGTATACAGTTGATAGCTAAAGCTCGCGTTACCGTTCGTGCCAATATCAAACAGTTGGTGGGAGGAGCAGGCGAAGAAACAATCCTTGCCCGCGTCGGAGAAGGTATCGTTTCGTCAATCGGTTCATCAGAAAGTCACAAAAGTGTGCTTGAAAACCCTGACTCAATCTCAAAACTCGTTCTGCGCAAAGGTCTTGATGCAGGTACTGCATTTGAGATATTGTCAATCGATATAGCAGATATCGACATTGGTAAGAACATTGGTGCCGTTCTGCAAATGGATCAGGCGCAGGCTGATAAGAATATCGCACAGGCTAAAGCCGAGGAACGCCGTGCAATGGCTGTTGCCCTCGAACAGGAAATGAAAGCTAAAGCACAGGAAGCGCGCGCCAAAGTTATCGAGGCCGAAGCTGAAGTGCCCAAAGCAATGGCAGAAGCTTTCCGCAGCGGAAACTTGGGTATAATGGATTACTATCGCATGAAAAATATCGAAGCCGATACATCAATGCGCGATGCTATTTCCAAACCCGCCAGCACACCGAATAAACCGATAAAATAAAAGTAAGGTTGCTTTCGCTACCGCGAAAGCAACCTTACTTTTCTGTTCTTATGAACCGTATTGCAGAATCCGAACTTATAATAAATGATGATGGAAGTATTTTCCACCTCCATTTGAAACCTGAACAGCTTGCCGAGCGCGTAGTGCTATGCGGCGACCCGGAGCGTGTATCAATGATTGCCGGATATTTCGACACAAAAGAATGTGACGTTTCAAACCGCGAGTTTCATACGATTACGGGAACTTACAAAGGAAAGCGTATCTCCGTCGTTTCTCATGGCATAGGATGTGACAATATTGATATTGTCGCAAATGAACTTGATGTACTTGCCAATGTAGACTTCAAATCACGTACTGTCAGCCCCGAATTTCGCCGGCTTACGATGGTAAGGATTGGTACATCAGGCGGTTTACAGCCATTTACTCCCATAGGCTCTTATGTTGCTGCAGAGAAGTCAATAGGCTTTGACGGGGTTGTATATTTTTACGAGGATAATGATAAAATCAGGGATTTACATATAGAAGACGAACTTTTACGCCAACTCGGATGGAGTATTCCCGGCATACGCCCGTATGTTGTCTCCGCTGATCCATCTCTTTTAGAACAGATTGCAAAAGACGACATTATACGAGGAATGACTATAGCGGCAAACGGTTTTTACGGTCCGCAGGGAAGGACACTTCGCCTCAATCTTACAGATAAAGATCTGAACAGCAAAATTGAGTCATTCCGGTTTGAAAACCGCCAAATAACAAATTACGAAATGGAAAGCTCCGCGCTCTCCGGACTTGCTACAATGATGGGACACCGTGCATTGACAGTCTGCTGTATCATTGCCGGTCGCTACAATAAGGACATGAACACAGACTACAAAGACAGTCTCCCCACATTAATAGTAAAAGTACTCGACAGAATATAGAGAGCAAACCTTAGCTTTTAACACCTAAAATTATGTAAATATGAAAAGAATTATTGCAATTGCAGCACTTATTTGCTACCCGTTACTGAACATTTCAGCACAAGGTTTCCCACAGGCGGATATATCAAATAAAATAATTAAAGCGAAGCTATATCTGCCTGATACTCAAAAAGGTTATTATCAAGGCACACGATTCGACTGGTCGGGAGTTATGCCTGAGCTTTTATACAAAGGACATTCATACTTTGCGCAATGGTTTAATGATTACAACCCTAAAACGCATGATGCTATACTCGGTCCGGTTGAGGAGTTTTTTGAATTAGGCTATAACGAAGCGAAACCCGGCGAAGAATTTTTGCGAATCGGCATCGGAGGGTTAAAAAAACCTGAAGAAGACGGTTTTAAACGCTTCGGTTTATATGATATATCAAACCCCGGCAAATGGGACATCAAAACAGCTGAGGACAAAGTTACTTTCACACATACTCTTAACGATGTTGCCGGATATTCTTATGTTTATACAAAAACAGTCTTACTAAAGGATGGAGAGCCAAAGCTTATATTACAACATTCGTTGAAGAATACAGGCAAGAAAGCGATAGAGACAGTCGCCTACAATCATAACTTCTTCGTGATAGACAACCAGTCGATTGGACCGGAGATAATAATAAAATTCCCGTTCGACATTGTCGGAAAATGGAATAACCCTAACGGACCTTCCGTAATAGAGGGTAAAAATATCAAGTACACCCGCGAGTTGAACGCAAGGGAAAGTGTAATGATAGAGGAAGTAAAAGGACACGGCAACAGTGTAAGCGATTACGATTTCAGGATAGAAAACCTGAAAACAGGCGCAGGTGTCCGCATCACAAACAACAGACCCATTTCAAAAATAGTGTTCTGGTCTAATCCCAAGACATCATGCCCTGAGCCATATATCGATATAAACGTAAAACCGGGAGAAGAATTTACTTGGGATACAACATACGAATTTTATACTTTCACATCACAGAAATAAACATATTATTACGATGAAAAATAATTATTTTTTTCTGTGTACTGTGACATTATTGTTCTGTACTTCGTTCCTTTTCACATCCTGCAATAAGGATGAAGGATGGACTGATCTGTTGGATAAAGATTTATCGCAGTGGCGAATATATCAGAGTTATGAAAAAATGAACTCTAACGGAAAACCTGTCGCTAACGAAGACGGAACTGTACCTGACCCTATCGGATATGACGTAAACAAGGAAAACCTTTTTTCCACAGTTGAAGAAAACGGAGAGCTGCTCATGCATATCAACGGAAAGGTTTATGGTTGCATCTTTACTAAAGAGAGTTACCGAAACTATCATTTCAG
>JGI994J12354_10005281_pt1 | contig 11182 bp, 10 predicted proteins | sample IntmicLarv3ML3BL_FD_12354 | JGI IMG/M metagenome (IMG submission 12354) | reverse complement strand
CGAAATAGATTTTGCCGCATCGTCGTTTGCCGGAATTACATAATCAATCGGTGTAGGGTCGCAACAGGTATCTACCATTGCAATTACCGGAATGTTTAAACGATTAGCTTCTTTTACTGCATTTATTTCTTTTTGTACATCGATTACAAAAAGTGCTGCGGGCAAACGATTCAAATCAGAGATAGAACCTAAGTTCTTTTCCAATTTAGCACGTTGGCGAGTTACTTGAAGACGTTCGCGTTTTGCTAACGTTTCGAATGTACCATCGACCAACATTTTGTCGATAGTATTCATTTTTTTTACCGCCTTGCGAATAGTCGGGAAATTGGTAAGCATTCCGCCGGGCCAACGTTCCGTCACGTAAGGCATGTTCACTGCTTTGGCTTGTTCGGCCACAATGTCTTTTGCTTGTTTTTTAGTAGCCACAAACAGAATTTTACGGCCACTGCGTGCGAGTTGGCGCATTACGTTTGCAGCTTCCTCTATTTTGATTACCGTTTTGTGCAGGTCAATAATATGGATCCCATTTTTTTCCATAAAAATGTAGGGTGCCATTTTCGGATTCCATTTACGTTTCATGTGTCCGAAGTGTACTCCTGCATCCAAAAGTTCTTGGAAATTTGTTTTTGACATTTTTTTGTTTTTTAAAAAATTGTTTTTTTAGTTTTTGTGAATCGATTTTTTCGATTCCTCTTTTCATCAATCTGCCGGTAGTAGCCTTGCTAATCCGGTTGATTTTTCGCGACGAGGCAATTTTGTAAAGCGAATAAATATTCTTTTTAGTTCAAAATTTAAAACCTCTGCCGTGCGTTGTACAATCAGCAGTAAACGATTACCGTTTGCTGAATTGGAAGCGTCTGCGTGCGCCGGGTTGTCCCGGTTTTTTACGTTCCACTTCGCGAGGATCGCGAGTAAGGAAACCGTTTGCTTTCAATACCGGACGATGAGCTTCGACATCGATTTTACACAATGCGCGAGCAATTGCTAAGCGAAGCGCTTCGGCTTGACCTTTAATTCCACCACCATCTAAATTTACTTTGATGTCGTAGTTGGCAAGTGTGTTGGTCAAAACAAGCGGTTGCTTTACAATATACTGCAATGTGTCCATCGGGAAATACTCTTCGAAAGGACGATCGTTTATCACAATCGAACCTTTTCCGGTGTTCACGTAAACGCGAGCAATAGCTGATTTTCGTCTTCCAAGTGCGTTAATTACTTCCATGCTCTGTTTAAATTTCGTTTAATGTAATTTGTTTTGGTTGTTGTGCTTGGTGAGGATGTTCTGCACCTACATATACATGTAGATTACGGAACAACTGTGATCCAAGACGGTTTTTCGGAAGCATACCTCGTACAGCTTCCTCTACTACAGCAAACGGTTTGCGCGTCAGCAATTCTTTTGGAGTTGCGAAGCGTTGACCGCCGGGATAGCCGGTGTGACGTACGTACACCTTGTCTGTTAACTTTTTGCCTGTTAGTCGAATTTTTTCGGCATTGATAACGATAACGTTATCGCCGCAATCTACGTGAGGCGTAAAGTTAGTTTTGTGCTTGCCGCGCAAGAGATATGCTACTCGCGAAGCAAGGCGTCCCAATACCAGATCCGTAGCGTCAATTACTACCCACTCTTTGTTTACTGTGGCAGCATTGGCTGATACGGTCTTGTAACTTTGTGTGTCCACTTCTTGTTGTTTTAGTTAATACCTTAATTTTGTTGCGATTTTCCTTTTTCACAAAAGGGCTGCAAAGATAGATTTTTTTTTTGAAGTATGAAAATAAAACCAAAATAAATTTCATAAAAAAAGCTCGGCAGAAAATCTGCCAAGCTTTTATGTGTTGTCAAACGGTTTTTATAAACCAAAACTAAAGCGCATTTTCAGACCAAAACCCATTGGGCGAATCGATGATGCATCTTTTGTGTGTAGTATACTTCCGTTATAGGTACAGGTAGGAGGATTACTGGTTAAATCCTGATTAGTTGTGCTATATGTAATCAATTCTCCATCCTTAGTTTTTTGCATATCGTTCAATCCATAAGTAAAATAACCACCAATAGATAATCCCATTTTCTCCCCTATAGGCATACGATAACCAATTTCCACCAATGCTTGAATAGCCATTGAAGCATCAAAATCGCCTTTGTATTCGGCAACTTTTTTCGGGGCGTTGGGCGCAAAAAGATCATCGAAATCATATGTCACATCTTCATATTCCAATTTTGCACTATTTGTTTTATGTCCGGCAGCAGAAGCGGTAAAATTTGCACTCATTGGAAATCCAACCTTAACACCGGCTGTAAATTGCATCGCGTTCTTTTGAGCAGCGCCAAGTCCTAATGAAAATCGTGCTAACACCGGAATTTCCAACATTAATGCCGATTGAGATTCTTCGTAACCGGTTACGGTATAATCAAAGGTTGCTACATTCCTTTCCTCATATTGTCCATCAAATTTCGCAATTTCATACGACGAAGCATAGTACGAAAAATCTACTCCTGTTCCGATGCTCCATTTTGAATTGAAATTAAAAAAATAGCCGATTCCGCCACCACCGCCAAAGCTGCTGCTTACAGAACCATTTTTAGCATCGTATTGTAAAGATTGAAGACCGCCAAAGGCACTTACCGAAAATTCGTGTTTAGTTACATTTTCTATTGTTTCTGTTTGAGCAACAACCATACTTGTTGTTGCAAATAAGATTAGTGCCGTGTATAATATTTTTTTCATGTTTTATTAATGTTGTTATTTATTTTACAATTATTGTTTGAATCGTTGTTGAGCCATCGGGCATTTGAATATGCAATACATACACTCCCGATTTGTCGGGCATGGTTACCGTATTATAAACATTTTTGTGTTGGCTATGCATATTGCCACTTGCATCATATATTCGTACAGTAGTTTTTCCCACTCCTTCGGGCAATGTGATATTTAATTGTTCGCCTGCATTTACCGGATTCGGATAAGCAATTAGTGCATCGTAAACTTCACTTGCATAGTTTCCACATAATTTATGCCAGGCATTTGTAGTAATGGTATATACTTCTGCTTTGTAATTGTTTACCGGATGGTCGTTGAGTAAAATATAGCCTTTCGAGCTTTCTTCTACAAAGCTGCCATTATTGTACCAACGGAAATTAGTAAATTTATAACCGCCATTATTTACCGGATTATTTACTACCGCCAATGTGTTTCCCCAACGTTTAATATACATCGGAGTGGATGTGTTACCCAATGCTTTAGTAGCAATAATTTTATAATTAACAGTTTCTCCACTTGCTTGTATTTTTATGGTAATCTCTGTTTTATTACCGGAGAAAGGAATGGTTGATGTTGGTAAATAATGAGAACCACCTACAGTTATCGTCATTTCACCGGTACCTTCAATATTCATTTCAAGAGCATTTTCGCCACAATCTGCTAAATATTCTATTGAAATAACACCACTACCCGAAGGAATATCTATTACGTTTCCGTTAATAAGCAGTTCTTCTAGCTCCGGCTGAACATAAATTGCATTTACTACACAAGTGGCAGTATGTCCACCGTCGGTTGTAGTAACAGTAATAGTTGCAGATCCTTCAGCAACAGCAGTAACAAGTCCAGATGTTGAAACAGTTGCTACACTTGTTTTATTAGAAGACCAAGTAAGTGTTTTGTTAGAAGCATTGGAAGGTTGTATTTGAGCTTGAAGTTGGTATTTATCCGCAACACCCAAATCTAAAATTGTAGGCTCTATTGATACACCGGTTGCAGAGATAAACGTAACATTTACTACACAAGTGGCGGTAAAATTACCTTCAGCAGTTGTAACGGTTATAGTAGCGGCACCCGCTGCAACAGGTGTTACCAAACCGGCAGCATTAACCGAAGCAATAGATGAATGACTTGTTTTCCATGCTACATCTTTATTTCCTGCATCAGATGGCAATACGGTCTCAGTTAGTTGTAGTGGCGACGCTCCAACTGTTAAATTAGCGGTTGTGGGTGTTACAGTAACACCGGTAACCGGCGCATTCGATTTCATAAAAGAGAAAGAAATCATATTCCCCGTTTCTGTAATTTCGGTAATAGGTTTATTAATACCGCCACCGCTACCCGTGCCACTCCAATAGAAAGCAGCCGGAGTAGTATTATCGGTAAACGATGTTTTATTTGCTGTTCCGGGGAAAGGGCAACCGCCGGAGTTAATACTTCCGTAAGAACTCACCGTTGAAGTTGGATATTGAGAAGAAGCACTAGCGCATACAGGATATAATTGTTGCGGATGACTTGAATTACGACCATTTCCGTTTAAAGCACTTTGATGCACATGGTATATAAGTAATCCATGCCCCGGCAAAGAAGCATCGAAACCTATTTTTTGACGATTTTCTAACACATATAGTTCTCCGTTCGTATTTGCTTTTATGGTATAAGCTACCGGATTTTGTGCCGAATTTGGCATATTTGTTATATGTCTATAACTTGTTAGCTCTTCGGGTGTAACCCAACCAAATAAAATTTTCTGATACATATTAATATGACCGGGGCTATTTCCTGCAGGACTACCATTCCAGCTTCCTCCTGCCATTAAATCCCAATTACCGGTTCCTGCAAAACTTCCACCACTGGTATCATAATAATCGGGAGAGCCAAATACGTGACAAAGTTCGTGACAAATTACGCCAATAGTCGTAATTTGGTTATTATAACGTTCCGGAGAGCACGAATATACACTAATTTTCACACCATCTAAGGTTATTGGACTTGCAAGTTGCCATTTATGCGACCAAATACAATCACTACCACCATTGGCTTCCTGTCCTCGTCCTGCAAAGATTACGTGAAAAGTTTCCAACACATTATTATTTGCAAAATCTTGATAATTGACATCGGCGTTGGCAGCATTTGCCGCCTCTACTATTAACGCGCGAGGATTTTTATCATTAGTAGTACCCACTTGTTCCCCGTAGTAAGCACATGGATAAGCTGCAGTGTATGGACCGACAATTGTAACCACTAAGTCCATTTTTCCATACGAATTTTCTTTATAAAAATCACGAACACTACCTTTTGCACTACCAGCAGTATATCCTAATTGGTTGATTAATGCCTCAAATTCAGCTTTTGTATTTACAAATGTTTTGTCTTGAAAATTCATCAATATACAAAGCGCTTTTTTAGAACCTAAAACAGGAGCTGCCTGTGCTTCAGATTCCAAATCACTAGTTACTTCCCATAATTGCAACATCGTGTTAACTTGAGATTCGCTATAAAAGAGACCTTTTTTAGTGGTCGCTAAAAATTGTGCTGTTTCCGAATTTCCGGATTGCGTTTGATTTTCGTAATACCTCACTGTAGAAGGTACCATATTTCCTTCGGTATCAGCGGTAGCATATACCAAATAACGTTCGGCATCGAACATCAAGGTATAGCCATCAAACGTTTCGTGCCAGTGAATTTTTTCATCGCCACGCAAACGAACAGTAATTTCTGTACCATCGGGTTGTTTAAACTTAATTGGATTAGGGTCTGCCGGAACAGCCCAAAGTTGAATTGCTGCAAAAGCACAAGTCAGGAAAAGTAGTAAGGTTTTTTTCATTTTTTTAGAATCATTTATTTTACAATTATTGTTTGAATTGTTGTTGAACCATCTGGCATTTGAATATGCAATACATAAACTCCCGATTTTTGGGGCATAGTTACAGCATTGTATACATTTCGGTGGTGGCTATGCATATTTCCACTTGCATCATATATTCGCACAGTAGTTTTTTCCACTCCTTCTGGCAATGTGATATTTAATTGTTCGCCCGCGTTTACCGGATTCGGATAAACGACTATAGCACCAGAACTTTCATTCACATAATTTGTACATAATTTATGCCATGCATTAGTAGCAGCGGTATATACTTCTGCTTCGTAATCGCTTACCTGTTGCCCGTTGAGTAAAATATAGCCTTTCGAATTTTCTTCTACAAGGCGACCGTTATTATACCAACGGAATTTGTTAAATTTATAACCACCGTTATTTGTCGGATTATTTACTATCGCCAATGTATTCCCCCAGCGTTTAATATACATCGGCGTTGATGCACTACCAAATGCTTTAGTAGCAACAATTATATAATTAAGCGTTTCGCTACTTGTTTGTATTGTTACTCCAATCTCTACTTTATCGCCGGATAAAGGAATTATTGAACCCGGAGTATAAGTAGAGCCACCAACAGTTATTCCTGTTATTTGACTGTCGCTCTCAAGAGCTATATCAAGGGTGTTTTCTCCACAAGTGGTTAAATAATTTATTATATTACTACCATCAAAAGGCATTTCTGCTATTTTTCCATTGATACTTATGATTTCTTTCGATTTCATAAAATAGAAAGAAATTTTATCCCCTGTTTCTGCAATTTCGGTAATAGGTTTTCCTATACCTCCTCCGCTACCCGTGCCACTCCAATAAAATGCGGCAGGAGTTGTTGCATCCGTAAATTCTTTTTTATTAGTTGTTCCCGGATAAGGACAACCACCGGAATTAATATTTCCATAAGAGCTTACGTTGGCAGTAGGGTATTGATAGCCGGAAGATGCACACACAGGATATAGTTGTTGTGGGTGAGTGGCGTTACTTCCATTTCCACCCATAGCATTTCTATGAACATGAAAAATAAGCAATCCATGTCCCGGCACGTTAGCATCAAAGCCTATCTGTTGCCTGTTTTCCAACACATACATTTCACCATTGGTAGTTACCGTATAAGCTACCGGATTTTGTGCTGAATTCGGCATATTTGTTACTTGTTTAGAACTTGTTAGTTCTTCGGGGGTAACCCAACCAAATAGAATTTTTTGAAACATATTAATATGAGCAGGACGACTACCATCGCGAGCAGGACCATTCCAACTTCCATTTGCCATTAAATCCCAGTAACCAGTTCCTACAAATTGACCACCTGTCGCATAATCTGTATCGTAATAATCGGGTGAGCCAAAAACGTGTGTTAACTCATGGCTAATAACACCAATGTTCGTTAAATTTGTTCCGCTACCTCCTCTTAATTCGGGCGAACAGGAATATACGCTAATTTTTACGCCATCAAGTGTAATAGGGCTAGCAAGTTGCCATTTATGCGACCATATTTGTTGTCCATTATTAATCGCCTCATCACCATATCCGGCAAAAATACAATGAAATGTTTCCAAGACTCCATTCACTGCAAAATCATTAAAATCAACATCGGCATCAGCAGCTCTTGCTGCTTCTGCGGCAAAAACCCTATATCCACTATTACTCACATACGATGATATATTGTATTGCGTTGTATAAGGACCTACAACGGTTACTTGCAAAGTCATTTGACCATACGAATTTTCGAGAAAAAAATCGCGGACACTACCAGTGGCTCCTCCCGCGCTGTATCCTACTTGATTTATTAAATCATCAAATTCCGTTTTTGTTTTTATCATTGCTTTATCTTTGAAATTCATCAATACACAAAGCGCTTTTTTAACCCCCACAATCGGAGTTTTGTCAGCATCTTCTTTGGCATCGGATACTACATTCCATAATTGCTGTAATGTATTTACTTGTGCATCGCTATAGAAAAGGCCTTTTTTGGTGGTGGCTAAAAATTGTGCAACTTCAGAATTATTCGATTGTGTTTGGCTTTCGTAATATCTAATATGAGATGGTACTAAGTTTCCTTCCGCATCATGAGTAGCATATAGCAAGTAGCGTTCTGAATCATACATTAAGGTATAACCATCCGGTGTTTCATTCCAGTGAATTTTTTCATCTCCTTTGATACAAACAGTAACTTCAGAACCATCCGGCTGTTTGTGCTTAACCGGGCTAGGATTAGCCGGTACAGCCCAAAGTTGAATTGCAGCAAAAGCACAAGTCAGCAAAAGCAGTAAGGGTTTTTTCATTTTTTTGAATCTTTTAATATTAAAATTTAGCTTACAAATGTAAGAAGATATGCTCGAATATCAAAGCAGAAAACAAATTTTTATTAAAAAAAAACAGGAACATTTTTTGTTCCTGTTTTTTTTATAGTATTTTATTTTTTACTATTCTTCTACTTTTTCAGCAGGTGTTTCTTTTACTGCATCGGTTGTAGGCTCTACTTTTTTAGCGCGGCTACGACGAGTTGTTTTCTTCGCTGCTTTCTTAGTTCCTAATGCACTTTCGTTGAAATCTACTAATTCCATCATTGCCATTTCTGCTGCATCTCCTTGGCGGAAGCCAATTTTAAGCACACGTGTATAACCTCCCGGACGGTTGGCTACTTTGGGTGCTACGGTGCGGAACAATTCCGTTACCGCTTCTTTATTTTGCAGGTAGCTAAATACTACACGGCGCGAATGAGTGGTATCGTCTTTCGATTTGGTGATGAGCGGTTCTACATAAACGCGCAATGCTTTTGCTTTTGCTAAAGTAGTTTCAATACGTTTGTGCAAAATCAATGATGCTGCCATGTTTGATAACATTGCTTTGCGGTGTCCCGATTTTCTACCAAGATGGTTTACTTTTTTATTGTGTCTCATTTTTCTTATTCCTTATCTAATTTATATTTTGATAAATCCATGCCAAACGACAGTTTCAAGCGGTCGAGTAAAGCATCTAACTCCATAAGAGATTTTTTTCCGAAATTACGGAATTTCAGCAAATCGTTGCGGTCTAAAGAAACCAATTCTCCAAGCGTATCGATATCTGCTGTTTTCAAGCAATTCAACGCGCGCACCGAAAGTTCTAAATCCGACAATCTCGTTTTTAACAAGCTGCGCATACGAACTGTTTCTTCATCAAATTCATCTGTCGGACGTTCGTCAATAACGTCTAAGGTTATGCGTTCGTCGGAGAATAACATGAAGTGATAAATTAAAATTTTCGCTACTTCTTTCAGCGCATCTACCGGATGAATAGAGCCATCGGTAGTGATTTCCATGACTAATTTTTCGTAGTCTGTTTTTTGCTCTACGCGCCAGTTTTCTACCGAGTATTTTACGTTTTTAATTGGTGTAAAAATACTGTCTATCGGAATTTCTCCAAAAGGAGCATCTTCTCGTTTGTTTTCGTCAGCCGGCACATATCCGCGACCTTTACCTATTGTAATTTCAATTTGTAATTTGGTGTTTGGTTCCATGTTACAAATTACCAAATCGGGGTTCAATACTTTGAACGACGAAAGGTGTTTCGACATATCTCCTGCCGTAAATTTATCACGTCCCGAAATTGTCATTTGTACTTTTTCTCCATCTATTTCGTCCACCATTTGTTTGAAGCGAACTTGTTTTAGATTGAGAATTATTTCTACCATATTTTCGATAATACCCGGAATTGTAGCGAACTCATGATCCACACCGGCTATTTTTATGGCGGTAATTGCGTGTCCTTCTAAGGAAGAAAGGAGAATCCGGCGAAGGGCATTCCCAACCGTTATTCCGTACCCCGGTTCCAATGGGCGAAATTCAAAACGACCGAATGTATCGTTCGCTTCGAGCATAATTACTTTATCTGGTTTTTGAAATGCTAAAATTGCCATTGTTTTTTTATTTTTAAGTTAAACATTAAATCGTGTTGTTTGTAGTGCTATTAATCGGTTAACGATTATTTAGAATACAACTCTACGATTAATTGTTCATTAATATTTTCAGGAATTTCGGTACGTTCCGGACGAGAAACATATTTTCCGGTCATACTATTAGCATCCCATTCTAACCAAGGAAATTTACTGCTTGCGCTTACGTTGTCTTGAATTACTTCCAATGATTTCGAACGTTCGCGAACACCTACAATTTCTCCCATTTTTACAATATTCGACGGAATGTTACAAACTTTTCCGTTTAATACAATGTGGCGGTGTGTTACCAATTGGCGAGCAGCTGCGCGTGTGGGAGCAATACCTAAACGATATACGATATTATCCAAACGGCTTTCGAGCAAAATGATAAGATTTTCACCTTTACGGCCTTTCATGCGCGAAGCTTTTTCGTATAGGTTACGGAACTGACGCTCCAATAAACCATAAGTGTATTTCGCTTTTTGTTTTTCTTGTAACTGAATACCGTATTCCGATACTTTTTTACGTTTTTTTGCTAAACCATGTTGTCCCGGAGGATAGTTTTTGCGTTCATAACTTTTGTCTGCTCCATAAATTGGTTCGCCAAATTTACGGGCAATTTTGGTGGTTGGTCCTGTGTACCTTGCCATAATTTGATTTTGTGTTTAATTATTAAGCTTTTAGTGCTTTAACCTTTGAATTTAATATGCAAGTAGAACATTTCTACTTCCGATTTCTTAAACTCTACGACGTCCTTTCGGGCGGCAGCCGTTGTGCGGCAAAGGAGTAACATCTATAATTTCTACTATTTCTATACCTGCTCCGTGAATGGTGCGGATAGCAGCCTCGCGACCTGAACCCGGTCCTTTCACATAAGCTTTTACTTTGCGTAATCCCATGTCGAAAGCAACTTTTGCGCAATCAGCAGCAGCCGTTTGTGCAGCATAAGGAGTGTTTTTCTTCGAGCCGCGGAAACCCATTTTTCCGGCCGACGACCAACTGATTACTTGACCTTCGCTGTTAGCCAAAGTTACAATAACATTGTTGAAAGTAGAGTGAACGTGTAATTGTCCATTAGCATCTACTTTCACCACTTTTTTCTTATTGGTGGTTGTTGTTTTTTTTGCCATAATTACCGACTATTTAGTTGCTTTCTTCTTGTTTGCTACTGTTTTCTTTTTACCTTTACGAGTACGGGCATTGTTTTTTGTAGTTTGCCCACGTACCGGTAAACCTATACGATGACGAATACCGCGATAACAACCAATGTCCATCAAACGTTTAATGTTCAATTGAACGGTTGATCGCAATTCTCCTTCGATCTTATAACCTCCTTGTTGAATAATTGAACGGATGGCGGCTACTTGCTCGTCGTTCCAATCTTTCACTTTTGTATTGAAATCAATACCTGCTTGCGTAAGAATGCTTTGAGATGTATTTCGGCCAATGCCAAAAATATAGGTCAGCCCAATTTCTCCGCGTTTGTTTTTTGGTAAATCTACCCCGGCTATACGTGCCATATCTTAAATTTGTTTATTTAAAGATTTAAAAATTCGAAATTATTATCCTTGACGCATTTTAAACTTAGGCGTTTTTTTGCATATTACATACAAACGACCTTTACGTTTAACGATTTTA
>JGI994J12354_10005280_pt1 | contig 11183 bp, 11 predicted proteins | sample IntmicLarv3ML3BL_FD_12354 | JGI IMG/M metagenome (IMG submission 12354) | reverse complement strand
GTTGCGCCGTGAGCCTTGGCAACGGCGGCGCATTTTTCATAAGGAAACACGGCACCCGTTACGTTGGATGCATGGGTCATTACAAATAAATTTGTATTCGGGCGAAAATAATCGGACAAATTCTCCGTATCAAGATATGCGGCATCTTGAACCGGCAGGTGGGTAAGCTCGATTATGCCCTGTTGCTTAAGGTATTCCAATGGTCTGGCCACGGCATTATGCTCCGCCGAGGTGGTAATAACATGGGAGCCGGGAGTGACTATGCCGTTTATAACCATGTTAAGAGCCGTGGTTACGTTGGCGGTGAATATAATTTGCTCCGGCCGTTTCACGTTAAAAAGCTCGCAAAATGCCATGCGGGCTTCAAGCTCAATGCGCCCTGCCCGAAGGGATTCCTCGCCGCCCCTTGCAGGGCTGGAAAAATCATTGGCGCTTAAGTATTCAACCATAGCGTTAATAGATTCGGATGGTTTTTTTGCGGAGGTGGCCGCGTAATTAAAATTTATCTCTTTCATATTTTTCTCCTGGTTGGCTGTGTACGGATATATTAAACCTCCGGCAGGAACTCGAAGAACTGCTGAATTCTCGGGGGAATAAAGTCATTATTTTGTATAATGGCGAAAAAATCCCGCTTCATTTCGATGCCTTCCAGATTGAAGGCGAGAACATTGGGATTGTCACTGATGCAAATTTTCGAAATTATTGACACGCCGATGCCTTTTGCAACGCTTTGAACAACCGCCTCGCCGCTGTCATACTCGGCGAAAATATTTAAATCATTTACGGATATGCCTTTTTTTGCAAGGGCTTTTTCCGCAATGGCCAAGGTGTCGGAGCCCCACGAGCGCATAATGTAGGGCGCGTCCTTCACCTGCGAAAACTCGATAGTTTCAGGCCAGTTGATATAAGGCTCTATTTTCGGCGTAATAAACACCATTTCATCCGTGAATATGCGCTTTTGCACAAGGGCATCATTTTTCGGAACAATACCGGTCAGGCCGATATCATAAAGGCGGTTTAAAACGCCTTCATAAGCGTCCCTTGAATTTTTCACGCTTGTGGTATATTTGACACCTTTATTGCGCTTGCTGAATTCATTTATATAATCCGGCAGCAAATACAAACCGGGTACGAAGCTGGCCGTTACGCTTACGGTGCCGGTTATAACGGTGTCATTTCCCAGTTGCTCAAGTATTTCTTCGGTCAAGGCCATGACCTTTAAGCAATGCTCATAGAAAACCTGGCCCTTTTCCGTGAGGCTGGCCTTTCTCCCTTGGCGTATAAAAAGCCTGCAATCAAGCTCTTTTTCCAGCATATCAATATTGGAGCTGACAGCCGGCTGGCTTAAATACATTTTTTTAGCCGCGTTGGAAAAATTACCGAATCTAACTATATTTACAAAAACTTCCATTTGCCTTGTGTTCATAAACATTCTCCTTGGATAGTTAAAAAAACTCTATATAAAGCCATAATATCATATATAAATTCTGTTTTACAACCTAAGGGCATTGATATAAGAATTATGAATATAAGGAGGGTGGAGTTATAATTACATTTTATGGCTGTGGTGCAACAAAAAAACCGTTCGGATGCATCTAAGCTTTTGCCTGAAGCAATACTCTATTTTTCCTTAGGAAAAATGTCCATAAACTTTGCATAGCCCAGCTTTTCCATATCTTCATAAGGTATGAATTTAAGCGCGGCGGAGTTTATGCAATATCTCAGGCCGCCCAATTCCTCGGGGCCATCTTCAAATACATGGCCTAAATGGGCATCGCTGCCGGAGCTTCTAACCTCGGTACGGCTTCGCGCCAGCGTATCGTCTAAGAGTTCGGTTATTATATCTCCGCCTACAGGCTTTGAAAATGAAGGCCAGCCGCAGCCGGAATCGAATTTATCCAATGAAGAAAACAGCACTTCCCCGTTAATAAGATCAACATAAACTCCTTTTCTCTCATTATCGAGATATTCGCCTGTAAAGGGCATTTCCGTAGCTTTTTCCTGCGTTACCTTGTATTGCATAGGTGTCAGTTTTTCTCTTAATTCTTTTTCATCATACTTGCTCATAGAGACCCTCCGATTGCTTTATATTTTATTGGTAAAATTTTGTAATTATTCAGGAGGCGATATTTTTTATTCAAGCCGCCTTTTAATATACTATCCCATTATTTGCAAATTTTCAATTATATGTTGTAAATCTGAAAATAAAGAGCAGAATCCGCCGCAATAAAGCGCGGCGCAACATATCTTAATATAAACATAGGTTAACACGATATTAATAAATGTAGAGTATTTATTAAATTAATATAAAAACTATTGTAATTATAATAGTGATTCATTATAATGTACGAGTTTGGAGCTCTAAACGAATTTTTTTGAAAGGCAAAGTGAGTTTTTTATGGACATTTTCCTGCGTTCCGTCGGTTTCACCAGAACAAAATTTTTTGAAAAAATCAATCAAATAAAGAATGAAATTATTGAAAGCCCGGATAAGAGGGTTATATTTGGTTGCGGTGAGGACGGAACATATTTGGAATACTATAAAACCTATGGTGAGGGAATAGGCATTCTTCTTCGCGGCACTATGGATGAGGGCGAAAATGTTCAGATTGAAAGCTGCGAGGCTTTTGCCATAGCGGATGAAAACGCCGCGGTTAATAAATTTATAGTTGAGTTTGTAAAAAATCAGCCGGTAATTGTTTTCGAAGATGTGGGGACAGGTAATGAGCTGGTTTTCAGCCTTCAAAATAAAATAGATTATTTCAGAGATGAGCAAGGGTTTATTGATTTCGGCAGGAGTGTTGTTTTCAGCAGAGCTCAGGGCATAGAAAAGCGCAAGGTTAATTACTGCGCCATGTCGGTTTACGGCTCTGTTATTCTTCCTGTATACAAAGATAAGCAAGAAGATAGCGAGCAACTGGAGGATGAATCTTTCTACAAAAGCCTTGTTCTGCGCTTTAAAGAAGGCGATGATGAGGCGGAGGAAATGCTCAAGCTTTATGCGGAGGAAACTTCTTATGTAATAAACGAGAGGTTGCAGGAAGAAGATTTGCTTTCGGTGGTGGAGGGATATTTTCTCCCCATGGAGGATAATGAAACGGATTATTCCGTATTAGGCGAGATTGTGGCAATAAGCAGAACTTTTAACGAATTTACCGGGGATGAGGTTGTTAAACTTACCCTTAATGTAACGGGAAGCAGCATACAGCTTATTATAAACAGCAGGGATTTAACAGGCTATCCTATGCTGGGGATGCGCTTTATGGGCACTTGCCATTTGCGGGGCAGCGTTGTTTTATAAATTGACTTAATTAGATTACAGAAGGGGTTTTTAAATTGTCTATTATTATGGTGGGTAAGAAAATTGCGGAGCATTTGCGTGAAGAAAATGCTAAAGAAATAGATAGTCTTTTAAAAAGGGGTATTAAGCCTACGCTGGCGGCTGTCAGGGTTGGGGAGCGCTCCGATGCTATAAGCTATGAAAACAGCACGATTAAATGGCTGGATAAGCTTAATATAGGTTGTGAAACATTTCATTATGATGAGAATATAGATAAAAAAACATTTCTGGAGGAGCTTGAGAAAATCAATAAAATGCCCAATATACATGGTATATTGCTTTTCAGGCCTATGCCTCCTGAGTTGGAGGATCTCGAAGTGGAATACGCCATTTCTCCCGTTAAAGATGTTGACGGGATGAATCCGCTGAACTTGGGCAAGGTATGCGTTCAGGATGAAAGTGGCCATGCACCATGTACGGCGGAGGCCGTTATGGAGATACTTAAATATCATAATATTGATTTAAACGGCAAAAAAGCGGTTGTTCTCGGTCGGAGCATGGTTATAGGCAAGCCTGTTTCCATACTTCTTATGAACGCCAACGCAACCGTTACGGTTTGCCACAGCAGGACGAAGGATTTGCCTGCCGTTTGCAGAGAAGCTGATATTATTGTGGCAGCCATAGGCAAGGCGGGCTTTGTAACAGCCGATTTTGTTAAGGACGGCGCTGTGGTAATAGATGTAGGCATTAATGTTGTAGAGGGCGGGCGCGGCGTAACCGGCGATGTAGCCTATGATGAGGTTGCCCCTAAATGCTCATATATAACACCTGTTCCCGGCGGAGTGGGGAGCGTTACAAATGCCGTTTTGGCCAAGCATATAGTTAGAGCGGCAAGGGTTTTAAACAGATAAATCAAAAGTGCCAATATAGGTGACTCCGGCAAACGTCAATAACTATGCATAAGAATATAATAAAAACAGCACCTTTGCGATAATGGCAGGGTGCTGTTTTTTGTTGAACGCCTAAGTCAAGCAATATAATTATATGGTTACGCTTTTGAAAAATGCCCTTAAATCTTCAGAAATTTCCTCAGGGATTTCCTTCTTTTTAATGCCCATTTCGGCGCCTGCCAGCGACCTGAGAACATTCATTCAAGCATTAGGGTCGGCAGACAGGCGGATTTTAATAAAGGCTTCCTTCGCGCCTGCGTTCATAAAATCATTAACCGTGGCAATGCCTGATTTTGTAAGATTTTGCGCGATTACCTTGCCTATATTGGGAAGATCGGTTAAATTCTCCATAATGCCGCCTCCTGATATTTTATAATTACATAATATTAAAGTGGCCGGCTTATGTCAAGGCAAATGCAGGGGGCTATTTTCACGGGTAATATATATTTAATTTGTGCAAATCCCTTTTTTTCGGAATATGATCTTGGCTTGCTCAACCGCATTTTCATCAGGGGGCTGGGTTTGAGCCAATTTGCAATCAAGGCCTAAATCCGCCCATTTATATTCGCCCATTTTGTGAAAGGGCAGAACTTCAACTTTTTCAACTGTTTTAAGCCCCGCTATGAATTCGGCCAGCTCTTTGATATGCTCTGTATTGTCCGAAAGCCCGGGAACGAGAACAAAACGAATCCACATGGGAATTCCATTTTCCGAAAGGTATTCGGCGGTGGCCTTAACGGGGCCAAGCTGGCGGCCGGTTATTTGTTTGAAATTTTCGGCATTGCCGCTTTTTATATCCAAAAGCACCAAGTCCGTATAATGGAAAACCGGGGCGGAAAGGCCGACGGGAGCATAGCCCGAGGTATCCAGCGCCGTGTGTATGCCGCTTTCTTTGCAGGCTTTGAACAGGGCCGCGGCGAAATTTGCCTGCAAAAGAGGCTCGCCGCCGCTTAAAGTAACTCCGCCGCCTGAAAATTCCATAAAGGGCTTGTAAGTTACGATATCCGCCATAAGCTCGGGCACACTCATAACCATGGAGCCCTCCCTGTTCATATTCCATGTGTCGGGATTGTGGCAATATTGGCATTTAAGCGGGCAGCCTTGAGCAAATATTACATAGCGTATGCCCGGCCCGTCAACGGTTCCGCAGGTTTCCACAGAATGGATAATCCCCGTTGTTTGGCTGAGCCCTATATTTTCATCGATTAAAACGGCCATAACAATTCCCCCTAAAACTTGGAGTGGAATGTTCTGTTTATAACATCAAGCTGCTGTTCTCTGGTAAGTTTTATGAAATTTACGGCATAGCCCGATACCCTGATGGTAAGCTGGGGGTATTTTTCGGGGCGATCCATGGCATCAAGGAGGGTTTCCTTATCAAACACATTTATGTTAATATGGTGGCCTCCCTTGGCGAAATAGCCGTCCAATATGCCTGAAAGATTGCGCGTGCGCTCATTTTCATCCTTGCCCAAGGCCCTCGGAACAATGCTGAATGTGTAGGATATACCGTCCTGCGAATATTTGTAAGGCAGCTTCGCAACGCTTGACATGGAGGCGATGGCGCCCTTTTTATCTCTGCCGTGCATGGGGTTTGCGCCCGGGGCAAAGGGTTCGCCGGCCTTGCGCCCATCAGGGGTGTTGCCTGTTTTTTTGCCGTAAACCACGTTTGAGGTTATGGTCAATATTGAAAGGGTGGGCACGGCTTTTCTGTAAGTGGTTTGTTTTTCCAGCTTCTTCATAAAAAGCTTAACAACATCATAGGCAATGTTATCGACATTGTCATCATTGTTGCCGTAGGCAGGGTAATCTCCTTCAACCTCATAGTCTACAATGAGGCCATTTTCATCCCGTATGGCCTTGACCTTTGCATATTTTATGGCGGAAAGAGAATCCGCAACAACGGAAAGGCCGGCTATTCCGCAGGCTTCCGTCCTAAGAATATCCCTATCATGGAGAGCCATTTGCAGGCTTTCGAAATTATATTTATCATGCATATAATGGATTACGTTGAGGGTTTTAATATAAAGCTGAGCCAGCCATTCGAGGGTTTGGTCAAATTTTCTGTAAACCTCGTCAAAATCCAGATATTCGCCGGAAATAGGCGCGAATTCAGGGCTGACCTGCTCGCCGGTTTTCTCATCCTTGCCGCCGTTGATGGCGTAAAGCAGCGCCTTGGCAAGATTGGCCCTTGCGCCGAAAAATTGCATCTGTTTACCTATGCGCATGGCGGATACGCAGCAGGCGATGGCATAATCATCCCCCCAGAAAGGCCGCATGAGGTCATCGTTTTCATATTGTATTGAGCTCGTATCAATGGAGGCCTTTGTGCAGAAGGTCTTGAAATTTTCAGGCAGATTCACGCCCCAGAGCACTGTTAAATTGGGCTCAGGCGCAGGGCCTAAATTATATAGTGTGTGAAGAATGCGGAAGCTGGTTTTCGTAACGAGGGTTCTGCCGTCATCGCCCATGCCGCCTATGCATTCCGTAACCCATGTAGGGTCGCCGGAGAACAGTTGGTTATAATCCGCCGTGCGAAGAAAGCGAACCATGCGCAGCTTAATGGTAAAATGGTCAATTAGCTCCTGCGCTTCTATCTCTGTTAAAACGCCGTTTTTAATATCGTTCTCAATATAAATATCGAGGAAGGTGGATACGCGGCCCAGGCTCATAGCGGCGCCGTCCTGCTGCTTAATAGCGGCAAGATAAGCGAAATATGTCCACTGTATGGCTTCCTTTGCGTTTACGGCAGGCAAAGATATATCGAAGCCGTAAGATTTGGCCATTTGGCCCAGTTGCTTAAGGGAGCGTATTTCCTCGGAAATATTTTCTCTGGCAAGTATTGTGTCGGAATCCAGCATGGATAAATCCAAAGAGGCTTTGTCGGCTTCCTTTTCTTCAATGAGATAATTAAGGCCGTAAAGAGCAACCCGGCGATAATCGCCTATGATTCTGCCCCTGCCGTAAGCATCGGGCAGGCCGGTTATAATACCTGTGTGGCGGGCTGTTTTCATCTCCTCGGTATATCCGTCAAAAACGCCGTCATTATGGGTTTTGCGGTAGTTTGAAAAAATATCCTCCGTGTTTTTGTCCAACTCATAGCCATAGTTTTCCAAGGCATTTTTAACGACTCTTAAGCCGCCGAAGGGCACTATGCCGCGCTTTAGTGGCTTATCCGTCTGAAAGCCAACAATCTGTTCAAGGCTCTCGTCTATATAGCCGGGGCCGTGGGATATGATGGATGAGGGAGTTTTAGTTTCCACATCTAAAATGCCTTTTTTATTTTCCAGATCCATGAGGGCACCGGCTTGCTGCCAGAGTTTTTCGGTGCGCTGTGTGGCCCCCGCAAGAAAAGAACCGTCCCCGGTGTATGGAGTATAATTTTTCTGTATAAAATCTCTGACATCGGTTTCGTGGCTCCATCTGCCGGGATTAAAATTAATTTTGTTTGCCATAACTTAACCTCCTTTAACTTATGTATACAGTATGTTGTATACAATTCAATTGTAAGATAATTATAGATATTTGTAAACAATAATTTAATTTTTAACTAAAATATGTTTTAATATAACTTGAGTGGGGAGGATTTGCTGTTCTTATATAAATTTTAACAGATAGATTCGAAAAGTGACGTTGTTTTCACAATATTTTATAATTTTTGCGATTTTGACAAAGCCGGCATAAGCGGGATTTGTTGCCTAAGAGCACGGGATACGAACCCCATGCAATTTTCACTTTCGCCGTTTAGTAATTGCGTCGTCGATGCTTCTTGGCGTGGCCCACCACGCCTTCAAAACATCTTCTCGCACTGACTTAAAAGTTGTGTGCGAAAATTACCTTGATACGGAAAAAATCGTTCTTCATAGTATTTCTAAAAAGAACTAAACCGTATATCTATGGTGCATAGGTTCGTATTCCGCACTCTTAAGAAAGGGCATGCCTTATGGAATATAAAATTTTACCGAGGGAATTTTACTTAAACGATACTTTGACTGTGGCGAAGAATTTGTTGGGGAAATATTTAATCAGACAGACGGATTCCGGCCGCATTTGCGCGGCAATAACAGAGGTGGAAGGCTACATAGGCAGAATTGACAAGGCCAGCCATGCCTATAATTATAAAAAAACCGAAAGAACAAAAATTATGTTTGAAACAGGCGGCATTGCTTATGTTTACTTTATTTACGGCATGTATTATTGCCTTAATGTTGTTGCGGAAAAAGAAGGCGAGCCCTGTGCGGTTTTAATAAGAGGTGCGGAAATTGTTGAAGGGATGGATATTGCTTCGCAAAATCGCTATAATCAACCCTTTGAAAACTTGATGAAGGCTAAAAAAGCCAATATTTCCAACGGCCCGGGGAAGCTTTGCAAGGCTTTGGGCATAACGAAGGAGCAAAACGGAGCCGATCTTCTTCGCGGCCAGCCGGTGATTGCTGAAGGTGACGGCAGCTTCGAAAACGGTAAAAAAATAGTCGAATCCAAAAGGATAGGCATAGATTACGCCGAAGAAGCCAAGGATTTTCTATGGCGCTTTGAGCTTAAATAATACAGGGCATTTTTATTGAACAAAATTTATATATGCAACATGCCGAAACGGAGGGGATACTATGTTCGAGAGAAATAAAATATCTGCGGTGATATTGGCCGGCGGAAGCGGAACGCGAATGACAGGCGATATTCCCAAGCAATATTTGGAAATCGGCGGAAAGCCTATACTGAACTATTCCGTAGATGCCTTTGAAAGCGCCGGTTGCATAGATGAAATAATTCTTGTGGTGCCTCCCGGTAAGGTAGAATATTGCAGGCAAAATATAGTTGAGCGTGGTAATTATGATAAAATTTCCAAAATAGTGGAAGGCGGCGCAACAAGGCAGGAATCTTCGCTAAAGGGGGTTTTGGCGGCGGATTCGGCAAGCGATTTCGTCATGATACATGACGGGGCCAGACCCTTCATACAAAGGGATGAAATAGAGAAAATGGCGGAAAAACTGGCCGTGAGCCATGCGGTTATTATGGCCGTGCCGGTTAAGGATACCATTAAAAAAATATCCCCCGCCGAAACAATTGAGGAAACCTTGGAACGTAAAAGCTTGTGGGCGGCGCTTACGCCTCAGGCTTTTAAGCGGGAATTGATAATAGAGGCTCATAAATATGCCAATGAAATAGGTTTTCAGGGAACGGATGATGCTTCGCTTGTTGAAATTATGGGAAAAAAGGTCAATATACTTAAGGGTAGCTATTTGAACATAAAAATAACCACGAAGGAAGACATGGTTTTTGCCGAAGCTATTTTGGCCCACAGGAGGGGAAAAAATTGAAAAAAGTGGAAATATATACAGACGGAGCGTGCTCGGGCAATCCCGGCCCCGGTGGTACGGGAACAGTGCTTTTGTTTAACGGCGCCAGAAAGGAAATTGCTAAGGGCTATATTTTGACCACCAATAACAGAATGGAAATTTTGGCGGTTATCGAAGGGCTGGAAGCTTTGAAGGAGCCTTGCATGGTGAGGCTTTATTCCGACTCAAAATATGTTGTAGATGCCATAAACAAAGGCTGGGTTACAAAATGGCAGGACAATAATTGGATGAGAAATAAGAAGGATAAGGCTCTTAATATTGATTTGTGGGAGAGGCTTTTGTCGCTTTTGGAGAAGCATCAGGTGGAGTTTATTTGGGTAAAGGGACATGCCAGCAATGTGGAAAATAACCGCTGCGATCAGTTGGCCAGAGAAGCAATTGAAGCAGGCGACATGCAGGAAGATTATAATTATACAAAATAAATGCATAAATATGCGAAATATGAACTGAGAAACATTCAGATTTAATTTAGCGAGTGCTGTAAAACCTCGAATGCCATTGCGCTAAAATGGCAGCCTTGTACAAAATGCCAATTATTAAATTTTTGTGAATAAATGCATTGACTTGGAAATTATTTTATGTTAAGGTATTGCTTGTAACATTTATCTATTTTTCTTATTTGGTAGGAGGATTTATTTAATGAAAACAGGCACAGTAAAATGGTTTAACGCAGAAAAAGGTTTTGGATTTATTTCTATCGAAGGCGAAGATGACGTATTCGTTCATTTTTCAGCTATCAATTCTGACGGCTTCAAAACTCTTGAAGAAGGTCAAGAAGTTCAGTTTGACGTTGTTGACGGCGCTAAAGGCCCACAAGCAGCAAACGTAATTAAGTTATAATCCAAGTAAGTAATACGCCCTTTTTTCGGCGGTTATATATATTTGATTATAGCAAGATGCCTCCCTTTTAGGGAGGCTTTTTCATGTGAAAGCCTAAAAAATTTTTATATTGAATAAATAGATTTGTTGTTATAGATATATTTTTGTGGTACAATAATTATTTGTGTTTGTAAATATGGGATTTAACTTATAGTGAGCAAATATTCGGCCTGAAACAATGGTGCGGCAAGGGATTTTGGCACCGGAGGATCATCTGCCGGTATTGCCAATTGAAGGGAAGCGGCTATAAATTTGAATTCATATAAATTTAAATTTTGAAAGTTGGTATAAGTAAATGGAGCGAGAAGATGTAAGGAATGTAGCCATTATTGCCCATGTTGACCATGGCAAAACAACATTGGTGGATGAGCTTTTGAAACAGAGCGGTGCCTTCAGGGAAAGGCAAGTGGTTATGGAGCGGGTTATGGACTCCGGCGATATTGAGCGGGAGCGGGGCATAACAATATTATCCAAGAACACCTCCGTGCGCTATAACGGGGTTAAAATAAACATTGTTGATACGCCGGGCCATGCGGATTTCGGCGGAGAAGTTGAGCGGGTGCTCAAAATGGTAAACGGCGTTATTCTGGTGGTGGATGCTTTTGAAGGCCCCATGCCTCAGACGAAATTTGTGCTTAAAAACGCCTTTGCCCTTGATTTGCCTGTGGTTGTTTGTATAAATAAGGTGGACAGGCCAAGCGCAAGGCCCGCCGAGGT
>JGI994J12354_10005279_pt1 | contig 11185 bp, 2 predicted proteins | sample IntmicLarv3ML3BL_FD_12354 | JGI IMG/M metagenome (IMG submission 12354) | reverse complement strand
CTCGGCTGCAATTACAGTAGTTACACCGCTTTCGGTTACGGTTTCTGTCCGTCTGTTCCCGGCTCCATCATAAGTGTAAGACAAAGCGCGGCCTGTAGCTTCGGAAACAGTGAGCAGTTGATTCATATTATTATAAGTATAGGTTGTCGTACCTTTACCGTCAAGCTTGGTAAGCATATTGCCATTTGCATCATAGGCATAATTGAATGCTTCAAGAATTATGTTGTTTTGCTTGTTGGTTAAGGTATGTAATGACAAATCTCCGTAATATGTATACTCCTCAATAATATTTCCGGGATAAGTAACACTCTGCTTAGCGCCACTTGCGTAGTAAGCATATGTGGCAGAAACTGTATTCCCATCCTTCACTTGATGCAGCCTACCTGCTTTGTCATAGATATTTTGTGTAGTTGTTCCGTCAGGCGTTGCAATAGATTCTGCAACAAAACCACCGGTTAAACCTGCTGTAATGTCATAAACAAATGTTGTAGTACCAAGTTCAGGTACTGTTTTTGTCAACACTCTATTAAGACCATCATAGGTTCGTACAGTTATGCCTGTAGAATCAGTCATTTTCAGCATATTTCCATTGCTGTCGTATTCATAACTGATAGTATCTGTTCCGGCAGTTTCCTGAGTAAGCCTTCCATATGCGTCATAGGTATATGAGGTCGTTGTTCCATTACGGTCAACTTTTGTATCTAAAGTTCCGTCAGGATTATAGGACATAGTTTGCTCGAGTCCGTCTCCATCAGTTATTTTAGACTGCAAACCTCTTATGTTGTAGGTGAAAGACTCTACATTGCCATTGCCATCGGTTTGACTTGTAACTTGAGAATTAAGATTGTAGGTATAACTTACTGTTGATCCGTTTGGATTTGTAATTACGGTTAAGCGATTCAAACGGTCATATGTGTAAGAAGTAACATTATTCCTACCATCCTTGCGAGTTGCTATATTCCCTAAATTGTCATAAGTCTGGGATTGCGTTTTATTAATTGAAGTGTTTATCGGTGTTGTCGTTGAAAGCAGTCTGCTGTTTTTGTCATATGTATGAGTTATTGTATTATTAACAGCATCAGTAGATGATATCTGCCTGCCCATATTATCGTAAACGAGCTTTTCAACAGTTACACCAAGCGGGTCAACAACTTCGCTTAGTCTTCCTAACGCATCATACCTTGATATTACGCTGTTGCCCAAACGGTTTGTTTGTTTTGTAACCTGACCGTCTTTATTGTATTCCAAGGTATCAGTATGCGTTACTGTACCTGCTGTAATAGATTTGCTTATTTGACGGTTAAGTACATCATACGTACTGGTGGTTACATTGCCATTAGGGTCTGTCAAATAAACAATATTTCCATTTAAGTCATACGCACTTGAAATTGTAATCCCGGCAGAAGCATTTTTCTGCTTTGTAGTAACGCTAAGCGGTCTGCTCTGCAAATCTAATGTAGTTATAACCTCTTTATTCAGCGAATCGCTTTCATGAACTAAATTCATTTTCTTATCATAAAGGTATGTTTTTGTATACTGACCTATATTATTATCCCCCGGATAAACTGTACTCTTTAATAATCCGCGGCTATTGTATGTATAGGTTACAGTATGATTCAGTGGATCGGTTGTACTTAAAGTGTTGCCCAATAAATCATAGGTGCTTGAAGCAGTAACGATCCCATCTATAGAAGTATTGGTAAGGTTTCCGGCTAAATCATAAGTAAATACAGTTGCTACATTGTTTGCGTTGTATTGTATTGTTTTGTTATGTTACCCATAGCATTGTATTCATATTTAGTCGTAAAACTTAGCCCTCTGCTTGCGCTTTCCGGATTGCGAACAGTTAAAACTCTGCCAAGAGCGTCATAAGTCATTGTTGTGTCATAACCATCTGCGTCTTTTTGCGTTGTCAAGCTATTGTTCAAGTTATAAGTATTACGCTCAACATATACTGTTTTTGATGCGCCGCTCCAGAAATCTTGGAAAATACTTGCCTTAGTCAGTAAATTACCTTTGAAGTCGTAGGTGTACACAGTACGGTTCATGTTACCACTGCTGCCACCTGTATAGTTTTGTCTTGAAACCTCAGTAATTAAACGGCCTGCAAGGTCATATTCTTTAAGGTCTCTATTTCCAAGGGCATCTGTTGTGCCTATCAACAAGCCCATGCCATTATATAAGTAGGTTGTTGTATTACCCTTTGCATCTGTAGATGTTTTCAAATTACCCATGCTATCATAGGTTTTACTGGTTGAAGCTGTAACTGTAGAACCGTTTTCATTTATAGCAGGATAACTGGATGTCAAAACTTGTCCCATATGGTCGTAGGTATAAGTGGATTGACTTCCAAACTCATCTACATATTGGACAACATTTCCATTTTTGTTATAAACAGAAGTCGTTTCAATATTCAGTGTACCGCTTCCGGATTGGCCGTATATATCGCCTCTATTAGCTTCATACACCGTTGTTGTTAGGCGATTCATATTATCATACTCGTAGCGGGTAACTTTATTCTCTAAACTGTTCATTTTTACAGTTTCAGTTATTTTGTTTCCTGCATCATCATATGCAAACCATTTTCTTCGTCCGGCACTATCATATGATTCTGTGAGCCTTCCATCATTATCATAAACATAGCTTGTTATATTATTAGGACCTGATGGATTGTTAAGTGAAACAGCATTTACATATGAAATTTCTTTTGTTAAATTGTTGTTTTTACTGTACTCATATGCCACATATTTATAGGTATTTGAGCCTACCTGTTTATATTCTTCCACTTTCCTTCCAAGCTGGTCATAACCGTAGAAGGTAAAATAATTCATGGCATCAATAACTCTGGACAATAACCCATTAGGTAAGTAATCATACCTAATGCTGCTGTTGTCATTTGATCTAATAACTTCAATTTCTCTGCCTGCATAGTCATAAACAGTAATAGTTTCAGCATAGTTCTGCGCTGTAAAATATGTGCGTTCCAAAACTGCCGGAATATTATTGTTATTTACAACAATATATTGCTTTTCTGACAATAATTGATTGGCAGCACCGGAGCTTTCTTTAAAACTTGTTTTAAGCGGCCGGTTAATCTTGTCGTAAGTATAAGAATAAACAGAGCCGTTTGGCATAGTTTTAGTAACCATATTACTGTAAATATCATAGGTGTAAGAGGTTGTATGCCCGTTCGGATTTGTAGAAGTAAGCAACCTGCCATAAATATCGTAGGTGTAAGCATAGCAGTTTCCACCGGAATAATTCCCAACATTCGATGCAATATTCTGCGCTGTAAATACTGCTGTATCAGAACCAGCATTATAACCGTTAAGAGTAGTTTTCTTAGTCACATTGCCTTTATGGTTATATACAACGCGCTCTGTTCCGCCATCAGCGTTTACTTTTTTAAGAACCCTTCCGTTTTTGTCATAATAAATTAAGGTTGTATTTCCATTCGGATCGGTTTCCTGTATGCGCCAGCCAAGTGTATTGTTTACATAGCTGTTTACCTTTCCTAAAGGACTTGTTACAGATGACGGATAGCCATTCGCATCGTATCCGTAAGTCGTTGTATTTCCTTCAGGGTCTATTTTTGTCCTCAGTAAACCATAAACACCGCTAACTGTCCCGTATGTGTAAGTAGTAACAGCAAAGTTATTTCTTGTAGCTGAACTATATGCTGCTGTTCCCACCAATCGAGCAGCCGAGGTTATCATATTTACGCCTGTTGCATCATATTCGAAGTATGTCATATTACCAACTTCGTCTTTTTGACTTAAAACCTTGTTTTTGTTATTGTAAGTGTACTCTCTAGTGCTCATATCGGGATTGACAACTCTTATGATATTGCCGTTATTATCCCTGTCATGATATGTACTGTTGCCGTACATATCAGTATTAACACTTATCTCGCCGTACCTGTTGAGGCCATTATCAAGATTATATATTATTCTCGTTTCGTAGCCTTCAGGATCGACATTGCGAACCTCATACAGCGAGCTATCAAAGTATGTTGTGTTTATCCTATTTTGTGAATCTGTTACTGTTACGGTTCCCTCGATGTAATTGTATGCATAATTACGAGTATTACCATGGATATCTCTGCTGGTTTTGAGTTTCTTCATAGTTTCATTTTCAGGTTTTTCGTATGTGAAACTTTCAACTATATTGTTTGTACTGTCTTTAATAGCAGTTAAATATCCATCGGAATCATAATCATAGGTAGTTACAATACCTGACGGGTCGGTAACTGTTTTCAGCCTTTGAGAAGTATCGTAGGTATAAGAAACAACCCTGCTTACAGGATCAGTAATTGAGGAAATTAACCCGTTTCCATTGTAAGCAATCGTAAGGTTTCTTGATTTTTGATCCCTTACTAAAGTAGGCTGCCCTGCGGAGTTTACGGTTATTGTAAGGGCATTCCCATTAGGGTCTACCATCTTATCCATGTAACCGGCAGCATTATATTCGTACTTGTACTGATCGGCTGTAGTCAGAATATGCCTTGTGCCACTCTTAACAAGTGTACTCCTCGAATCTCTAGCTGTGTATACACCGGCGCTATTGCTGAAATTAATAACACTTCCATTAGGTAATGAAATCGTTGTATAATTTCCTGTTGTATCAATATTGCTTTGGAACCCAAATGTCCAGCCCCTGCCCATAATCTGATTCTTTGAGCGCGGATCGCGAGAGTTGTACGATCTGCTTACCTGAACATTGAACCCGGGAGCATTATACGCCATATCCACATAATTACGAGTTAGGTTACCGGATGGATTTATCTCACCTGAACCAAAGTGAATATATTCGGCATTCAAAGCTGATATAGGCGCATACCTTGTAGAGCTGTATAATGAACTTCCGCCCTGACCACAAAATGCGTACAAGCCTCCGTTTATCTGAGCCATATATATACCTTTAAGGCTGTTATACGCTTGATACCAATTAAACCATTTATCTAAAACAGGATCATATTCGTATACAGATGCTGCCTCGGTAGTGCCGCTTGTTCCGGCAATCGCGAATATATTTTTCTCAGAAGCCGCACCAAAGTAAGCCCTACCTTCAGGCATAGCGGTTTTTGTTGTCCATGTATTTGTTGATGGGTTATATGCTTGTACATTAGCAACAGCGGTTGCGGTTGTAGAAGTAGAGGTGAAGCCGCCCATAACATATATAATGCCATTGTTTACAACTGCGTTTGTTCCAAATCTGGCCGTTGGCATAGCCGCTTTTTGTGTCCACGTATTTGTCGATGGATTATAAGCATAAACATGACTATATACGCTCGATCCATTTGTTCCGCCAAATACATATATTTGCCCATTGTACGACGCTGCACTCATGCTATGCATTGCATACGGATAATTTGCTTTTGCTGCCCATTTATTTGTTGATGGAGTGTACTCATGCACCAAGTTTGTACTTCCGCCATTAACGTTAACTTCCCCGCCAATAGCATATAACTTACCGCCGAGTTCTACCATACCAAATTTAGATCTGCCTGTCGGCATAGCAGCTTTTGATGCCCATGTATTGTTTAGGGTATTGTATTCATTTAAGAAATTACAATAACCTATAGCAACCCCAGCCTGAGGCACGCCATATCCACCTGCTAAGTAAATTTTATCGCCAATAACGGCACCACCTGAAAACACCGTTGCATTAGGTGCAGATGCTTTGTTTATCCATGCTTCAATCATCGGACTATATTCAACAAGTTTGTCAGCATAATTATTTGTACCAACAAAAACCATAACCTTGTTATTTACAGTACAAATATTGTGGAATGCATCACCTACATAGCTAAAGCTACTATAATATGAAGAGGTATTTGCTACCTCATCGTACTTAAAAACATAAGATAAGGTATCAATCGGTGTTTGGATACCGAAGAAAGAATCATAAAGTTGTGTCATATATCCGCCAAAAGGTGTGTTAAAAGACTTGCTTTGCCATCTGTTGGTTGACGGATCATAAACATGGCACACATTTGGTCCAAACAGATAAACCTTATCGTCTTTAGAATGAAGCCCGCCTATATACGCTGCCGCAGGAACATTCGCTTTATGCGATAGCGTTAATGCAACCGGATCGAAAACGGAGAATAGTGTGCCGCTGTTAAGATATATCAATCCATTTAATGTAGTAGAATTTCTGTATGCAGCAGGCCCATTTCCAAGAATAGCCCAGGTATTATAAGTAGGGTCATACTCCATCAAGGAATATGTCACACCTAAATGCTGTCCCGCAGCATCGCTGACACTTGCACCGAAGATATATATCTTCCCGTACATACTCGCTGCCGTAAAGTTATACAAATAACCCGGCATATCAGCCGCAGTTGACCAAGTATTGTCAGCAGGATTATATACTAATGTACTCTTTGTTGGAACATATCTATTATTAACAAACTCGTCACCGCCAAGTACATAGACTTTACCGTCTACTTCAACGGTAACAAAACCGGCGAGTCTTTTTGGCATACTGCCCTTATCAACAAAACCGGATTCCAAAACCTCTACTGTATTATAAACGGAGCTTTCGCTTCTTCCGCCAATTATGTAAAGCTGTCCATCCAAGTATGTTGCACCAAAGCTGCCACGTGAATGAGCCATAAGACTTTGACGGATAAACATATAGTGGTTATTATTCAAAAGGTCACTTTGGTAAATTGCATTACTATAGCCAATATACTTTCTTTCGCTACCATCAATGCCAAAATATCTGTTACCTACAGCAATGGATGCACCGTTAGCGCCATTTTGCCTGCTCACACCTGATTGGGTAATAGCTTTTGTAGATAAATTTACTGTTTCTTCATTTGAATTATAATATGTGGTTGATGTGTATGCACTTAAACCACCTTCGATATGCAGTTTACCACCATATACGAAAGAACCATGATCTCCTCTTGGACTGGCTAAAGTCGCAAAGGTTGTAAATGTACCGTTGCCAGAGTTTGGTGTATATTCATATACTTTGTTCGTATAAGCTGTGCCTGCACTGTTAAGGCCGCCGGATAAATAAATCTTTCCGTTATATACCGCCGCCGACAAAGAACTCAAGGCAACAGGCATACTGCCTTTTGCAGTCCATGTATTTGCTACAGGATCATACATTTCAACTGTTGCTACTGTAGTGGAGCTGTTACTTTTACCACCAAAAACATATATTTTCCCATTTACAACAGCCGAAGCGAAGTAGCTCCTTGCCGTAATCATAGGGGCTTTTGTTTCCCACTTATCGGTTTGAGGGTTATATGCTTCTACTTTATTGTAAAATGTTGTATTGAACTGTCCGCCAATAGCGTAAACTTTTCCGTTTACAGCCTCTGCCTGCAAACCTTCTCGGCTCGTTGGCATAGGGGCTTTCATACTGACGAAGCCATCAGCACCAAATAATTCGTATTCTTCGGATTCAGGATCAAGCGCAGTTGGACCTTCTTCTATTGGGCCGTCCGGAATGTCCAAATATTCAGAATTTACTGAATTAGGATTTACTACTGCTTGATGTATGTCAATAAGTTTACCGTCTTTTATTTTATCCATCAAACCACTTACTGTATCAGATGAATTAATAATGATTTCTTTAATCTCAGAAGCACTTAACTCATCATTTACGGAAAGCACAAGAGCCGCTTCACCGGAAACGATAGCAGCTGATAAACTGGTTCCGCTATTTCTGATATATCCGTTTTCGATTGTAAGTACATTAAGGTTTGAACCCGGGGCACTTACATCTACGGAATTCGGTCCAAAATTAGAAAACCTGCTTAACTTGCCACTTGAATCAACAGAACCTACGGAAATAACATTTGGCAGGTCATATGAGGCAGGATAAACAGGAGTAATGTCGTTATTAGTAAGCCTGTTTCCCGCAGCACACACAAACAGCATGTCACTTCTTAACATAGCTTCTTTAAGAGCCAAGTTTTCATTTGGTGTTCCCCAGCTACAGTTTACTATCTGAGCGCCCATACTTTCTGCATACTCAATAGCTTCAAGTATGTCACTGGTATATGCAACACCATTTTCAAATATCTTTAAAGGAAGGATTTTTGCATTTGGAGCTGTTCCGGGAGCTTGTGAACTTCCTGAAGCAGCAATAAGACCTGCAACATGAGTTCCATGCCATTGGTCAAGCATATTTTCTGAACTATTCACAATATTGTTATCATTGATAAAGTCCCATCCGGATATATCTCCAATGTATCCGTTTCCGTCATTATCAAGATTATTATTACTTTCATTCGGATTCACAAATATGCTACCCGAAAGGGCATTATGGTTCGTGTCAATACCTGTATCCAAAACAGCAACTAAAACTCCATCGCCTTGGGAAATAGCAAGTGCCTCGGATAAGCCTATATCTATTTGAGGGCCATAGTTTTCTTCGGATTCATCAAAAATCTCACCCTCGAATTCGGATGAATTTTCATTGCCTTCAAACTCAGTAGTATCTCTAAATATGTTTAAGCGTTCCGGATTTTCTGCATAGTCATCATTTGCAGGGCCGCTTATTATATCAAGCGCATCAAAGTCAGCTTCTTTTCTTTCGGAAAAACTGCTGAACTCTGCTGATGCTGATACTACATAGTCAGGCTGTACATAAACAGTAACGCCTTCAACTTTAGAAATCTGACTTGCTACTTCTTTAGCCGTCATAATTTCGTTAGTTTCAACACGCATTTTCCCGCTTATGTCTTTAGCTGTTAGATCAACCTCTTGCTCAACAACAACTCTACTGTTTATTGCTTGTACACTAATAATATCGCGGCTTGAGCGTACAATTCCTTCTTTTGCTATTTCGAAAGATTCAGCCTTTGCTTCTTCAAAAATGCTTATTCTTTCGGCTTTAGAAAAATTGTTTAAATCTTTTGCAGTTCCAAAATCATTTGATTTTTCTGTTATATCAGTCTTTTTATTATTGATGTCACTAGGAGAATCAAGCAACTGTTCTTCAATTTCCTGAATATTCACCCCTAAATCTTGGCTTAAGTTATCGCTTTTTTCAGCGCTGGCAATAAAATCTTCTGATTTTTCATTCTCAGAATCATTTTTAATAAGTCTGCCAATTTGCCCATTCTCAGCAACTTCTTCATCAGCTCCTGAATCATCAGAAATTATATCTTGCTCTTCCAATAATTCAGATTCATCCAATTCCACAAAAACTTCATCTTCACTTTTAATAAAGTCTTCTGTTCCCAGACTTCTGCCTGTGAATAAATCCGCTTTGGAAAGGCTTGAAGTTTCAACTACATAGGTAACAATAAATCTATCAGTTTCGTAACCTTCATCAATAATAGCCATTTTACTGGTAATGTCGCGAGCGATACGGTCTATGGCTGCCATATCTTTATTTGGCTTTGTTTCTTTTATATCAAGGGTTTCATCTTTATTAAGATCTTTTTCAGGTTGATCCTTTAATATATCCTCAACCTTAACGCTATTTTTTATTTCGCTATCAATTTTATTCTCAGAAATATCATCTTTTTTTGTATCAGCATTTTCAAGCTTGCTGTTCTCAGCGCCATCGCTAATAATATCATCATTAATTTTTTCATCATCGGTGATATTATCACTTTCGGAATCAGCTTCATCGACGCTATCTGCCTCAGAATCTCCCTCTATGCTGCCAGTCTCTGTTTCCTCTGGAGTAAAGTTTTCTGTCAAATCGGTGTCAAGTATTTCCTGCCATTTTTCATTTGACTCTTGTATAGCAATAGCATCGTTAAATGCATAAACTACATCCGCAAGACCATTTGAAAAAATCATGGTAATAATAAGGACTACAGATACAAATTTTTTAAACATAAATGACTCCTCCTCGCAATTTCATTGTTTTAATACAAGCAGATAATGACTGTTTAGAAAACGTAAACATAACATATAGATTCAAAACGCTTCCCCCCTTTTACATAGAAATTCTCCTTTCACAAGATTTCATGTTTTACTCTATGTAACAATAAACTATAAGAAAAGTCATTTTGTGATTTGCTTTTACATTTTTCATCAGTTTTCATAATCTCGCCAATTATCTTTGGTCGATTTTCACAAAAAACCTCTCCGCTATTGTTTATAGCCGAGGGGTTTTTATTCGCACTACCACACTAATTATAGGGCGAATTGTTTAAAAAACTATTCTACTGTATCTGATAATCCAAAATACATAGGTTTCGAAAAATGTAGCAGCTTAGAACAGGAGAGAATGGATAAAAAAGAGCAGTTCAAAATACCGAGAAATATGCTACCCTTTATTTTGGAGAAACAGAAGGGGGCAAACCCAACCTTGCATAAACAACAAGTATAACAAAAACTACAATAAACTAAGACTTGTCATGAAAAACCACAAGTGGAAAACGAAGACGAATCGGAGTTTATGTATGAATACAAGGGAAATAGCGAAGGAATATAGGTTATCACACTGGGTCGAAAAAATGCGAGAGCGTCAGGAAAGCGGATCAAGGCATGGTTGTTCTCCTGTACACCTGCCAGCTCCGTTATGTATTCCATAATCGAAACTGCTAAAGAAAATGGCCTGCATCCTTATCGTTATATGGAATTTCTGTTAGAAACTTTGCCCAATATAAATATATTCGCCATTGATGCGTTGCTTCCATGGAGCTATTCTTTGCCAAGGTCTTGCTTTGTTCCTGCAAAATAAATAAATTTTCATAACCGTTATCTTGCCCCTCAGGGCTTTTTTATGTCTATGGGTCGATGGTTTACCGCTTACAGTTAAAATGAGAAATAACCTATAATAATAAAAAACTATATAGCTGCGATTTTGTCCATTTTCGCATCTACATAGTTTTTTCACTGTGTCTGGTATTTAAAAAGTGCAGCATATGCTGCACTTTTGCTATGACGAATACATTTTTCACTTTTGTTTAATTATAAAACAATTTGAAACATCAAAATTTTATAGTTATTACATAACTTATGAATAGTCAATCCGATTCACTTTTCTATAACTTCAAGGGAATTTAAAAAAAGCCAAAACTCTTCGTTATCTTTAAAGGGCAATAAAAACTCATATTTATTGTCATTTCTATCAAAAAAAAAATATTTTCTTCTTTCTATAGATTGTAGCTTGTATTCTTGCAATCCTGCATAATATACAATTACATTGCCTATGTGTATTGGTGTTGGCGAAGGGGAAACTGCTGATGAATGGGAAT
>JGI994J12354_10005278_pt1 | contig 11185 bp, 9 predicted proteins | sample IntmicLarv3ML3BL_FD_12354 | JGI IMG/M metagenome (IMG submission 12354) | reverse complement strand
CGGCGGCGGCAGGCGGCCTGCGGGCCGCTCTGGGCGCCCTCGAGGCCGGGATGACCCCCGACGCCTTTTTGAGCGATGTCGAGCGGGCCATTGACACGCTGGGGCAGGTGACCGGCGAGACGGCCAGCCTCGACATGGCCAACGAGATTTTCAGCCGCTTTTGCGTTGGAAAGTGAGGCGTTTCGTGCTGTTTTCAACCGAAAATCTAGCCCTTCGGCCCCTAACCGAGGCCGATTTCCCGGCACTGCTGGGCTGGCTTTCCAATCCGCAGCTGACCGATTTGGCCTGGGGCGAGGGCGTACCGTGGGACGCTGATAAAGTCGCCGCCGCCTTTGGCGGCAAGGCCTCCGGGGGCGATGTGCAGGGCTGCATCATCGCGCTTGCCGGCACCGGAATCGGCTACGCGCAGTTCTACCCGCTGGAAGCGGACGCCTATCGGTTTTCCGCACGGATGCCCTTCTCCCGCCTGGCCGGCGGGTACGGCATTGACATTTTTCTCGGCCCTCCCGAGCTGTGGGGCCAGGGCCTCGGGCCCCGGCTTGTGGACGCGCTGGCGCGCTATCTCTTCGCGCAGCGCGGGGCGAGCGTGGTGTGCGCCGACCCTGAAACGGACAATGCTCGCTCGGTGCGCTGTTGGCAGAAGGCCGGGTTTTTCGAGGTCGACCTAATCGAAAATTACAATTCGCCCGACAAGACCAGCCGCCTCATGGCCCGCTTCCCGGAAGGCCAACCGCCGCCGGATATGCCGGTTTTGGCCTACATTTCGGCCTTCGAAGGCGAGGCCCGCGCCCGGATGGAGACGCTTCGAGCCCTCATTTTGCACAGCTCGCCCCGCATCACCGAGAAGATTTCCTGGGGGATGCCGACCTTCGTCCTAAATGGCAATTTAGTTCACTTCGCGGGCCAGAAAAATCATCTGGGCTTCTACCCCGGTGCCGAGGCCATCGCCGCTTTTTCAGGCCGTTTCGAGGGCCGAAAGTTCGCCAAAGGCTCTCTTCAATTGCCCTACAATCAGCCCATTCCATGGGCATTATTGGCGGATATCGTCCACTTTCGGATGGAAATGTAGCGAAAAAGCGGACTTTTTCTATCTACTTTTTCTATCTACTTTTTGTATATTTTTATCGTTATTCTACTCATTGTATTCGTTATGGGGTCATTTATGGGCCCCATCATCGTAGTCGATTACCGCTACGCCTGGCGCGCCGCCTTTTCCGCCATCCGGGCCGAGCTGTCCGCGGCGTTGGGCGACCTCGCCCTGTCCATCGAGCATGTGGGCAGCACGGCGGTAGAGGGTCTACCCGCCAAACCGATTATCGACATCGATGTCGTTATCGAGTCTTATAGCGCCTTTGACGAGGCCAGTTCACGCTTAAAAGCCGCCGGATATTACCATCAGGGCGACCTGGGCATCGCCGACCGCCACGCCTTCGGATACACCGGCAAGATTCACCTGATGGCCCATCACCTCTACGTGTGCCCGTCCCAGTCCCTCGAGCTGCGGCGGCACCTGGCCTTTCGCGATTATCTGCGCGCCCACGACCGCGAACGGGACTGGTACGGAGAGGTAAAACGGCTGGCCGCCGCGCAGTACCCCGACGACATCGAGGGATACATGGCGGCCAAGGCGCCCACCATTTTGGAGATTCTTGAGCGGTGTCAGCGCGATTCCAAATTGTATTAATTCAGTATTATATTCCATTTCGGAGAGAACGCGATGGCCTATTCGGCAGGTACATTTAACATAATTGTTATAGGCGCGGGGCACGCCGGTATTGAGGCCGCGCTGGTCAGCGCTCGCTTGGGCTGCACCGTGCTGTGCGTGACCACCAGCCTGGATTCCGTGGGCAATCTTCCCTGCAACCCCTCCATCGGCGGCACGGCCAAGGGACAGCTGGTGCGCGAGCTCGATGCCCTGGGCGGTGAGATGGGCCGGGCTGCCGATGCCACCGGCATTCAGTTTCGGATGCTCAACCGCGGCAAGGGCCCCGCTGTCCACAGCCCGCGTTGCCAGAGCGACCGCATGGCCTATCGCGCCTATATGCGGGCCGCTCTGGAAGGGGAGCCAAATCTTTGTTTAACGCAAGACGAATGTGTCAATCTACTCATCGAAGATGGCACCATCGCCGGCGTCGAGCTCTCGGGCGGCGGACGGTACGCGGCCAAAGCCGTGGTGCTGGCCACCGGCACCTTTCTGCGGGCCAAAACCTTCGTGGGCTCGGTGGTGCGCCAAAGCGGGCCCGACGGTCTGCTTTCGTCCGACGGGCTCTCGCCCAAGCTTGAGGCCCTCGGCCTGCGCCTGCGGCGCTTCAAAACAGGCACGCCGCCGCGCATCGACAGCGCCACGGTGGACTACAGCGCTATGGAGCCCCAGTCTGGGGATTCCGAGCCCCAAGGATTCTCCTTCACCACCGAGCACCCTATCGAAAATGCAATAATGTGTCATCTCGCCTACACAAGTCCGGCGTCTCACGCCGCCATTTTGGGGTCTCTCGACCGCTCTCCCCTCTACGGCGGAGCCATCGAGGGCACCGGGCCGCGCTATTGTCCGTCCATCGAGGACAAGCTGGTGCGGTTCCCCGATAAGGCGAGGCACCAGATTTTCCTCGAGCCGTGCGGTGAAAACACGCGTGAGGTCTATCTTCAGGGGCTTTCGACCTCACTGCCCGAGGATGTGCAGCTCGCCTTCGTGCGGGCCATTCCGGGGCTGGAAACCGCCCACATCATGCGCCCCGGCTACGCCATCGAGTACGATTGTCTCGACCCGCTGCAGCTGGACAGCTCCCTCATGGTGCGGCACATTCCAGGACTTTTTGCGGCGGGGCAGGTGTGCGGCAGCTCGGGCTATGAGGAAGCGGCCGCCCAGGGTTTTGTGGCCGGGGTCAATGCGGCGCATCGGGCGAAAGGCCGCGAACCCTTGATTTTACAGAGAGACAATGGATACATCGGTACTTTAATTGACGATTTGACTACGCGCGGCGCCGACGAGCCCTACCGCATGATGACCTCCCGGTGCGAGCATCGCCTGCTGTGCCGGCAGGACAACGCCGACCGGCGTTTGATGCCCATTGGCCACGGGCTTGGGCTCATCAGCGACGAGCAGCTGGCCCGCATGGAGGCCGAATATGCCACCGCCGAGGCCGAAATCGAGCGCCTTCGCACCGTTATCGCGCCGCCCAGCGAGGCGGTCAACGCCGCACTCTCGGCCTGTGGGACGGCCCCTCTTTCGGGGCACGGCGTCAGTCTGGAGGCCTTGCTTCGCAGGCCTGAAATGAGCCACAAAGCATTGGAACCACTGGATTCTGGTCGTCCCTCCCTCTCGGCGAAGGTCATCGAACAGGTGGAAATTGCCGTAAAATATCAGGGCTACATCGAGCGCCAACAGGCCGCCGTTCGCGAGGCGCGGCGCATGGAGGCCCACCTGCTGCCCGACGGCCTCGATTACCTCAGCCTCCACGCCCTACGCACTGAGGCACGCATCAAGCTGGACGCCCGGCGACCGCGTACCCTGGGTCAGGCCAGCCGCATCAGCGGGGTGTCGCCGTCGGACATCAACGCACTCATCGTCTACCTATCAAGCCAGGAAAATCCTGACGGCAAGCGGTAGGCAATAGTCAATATTGTTTTTATTTTCTAATTGTCAGGAGAACCGCCCATGAGAGATATCGTCGTGCGCGGCTGCGCGCAGTGGGGCCTCAGCCCGTCGGATGAAGCCCTCGACCGGCTGGAGGGCTTCATGAACGCGCTGCTCGAGCGCAACCGCGTCATGAACCTGACCGCCGTCACCGAGCCCGAGGAGGTAGCGCGGCGGCACTTCCTCGACTGCCTTTTTCTGCTGACGGTGGCCGATTTTTCGGGCCGGCGCATCCTCGATGTGGGCAGCGGGGCCGGCTTCCCCGCCGTGCCGCTGCTCTGCTTCGAGCCGGGCCTTCACATGACGGCTTTGGATGCCACAGGCAAGCGCATCGCCTTTATTGATGAGAGCTGTAAAGCTCTTGGCCTTGACATCACCGCCATGGCTGGACGGGCCGAGGAGTTGGGAAATTCGCGCGATTTTCGGGAGCAATACGACCTGGTGGTCTCTCGCGCCGTGGCGCCGTTGCCACTGCTGGCCGAGCTGTGTCTGCCTTTTTTGAAGGTAGGCGGGCTGTTTTTGCCCCAGAAATCGATGGGCGGCGAGGCCGACGACGAGGTTTCGGCCTCTCTGGGCGCCCTGCGGCAGCTGGGCGGCGCGCTGACGCGGCAGGTGCCCTACGCGGTACCCGGCCTCGAGAGCCGCAGCCAGATTTTGGTGATTGAAAAGGTGGCACCCACGCCCCCGGCCTTCCCCCGCCGGTGGGCCAAAATTAAGGAGAAGCCTCTTGCGTGAGTGAGAAGCGGATTTATTCCATAAGAAAAAGGCACAGCATACGCTGTGCCTTTTGCCATATTTTTTACGCCTCGTCCAAGATGCGCCAGGCATAGGCATCCCCTGCCCTTTGAGGCTGAATTGCCGAACTCCGCAATGCTGCGCTGCGGCACAAAGGTGCCATGGATTCACCTCGATATTCTAAACCTTCGCGTTCGCCAGCCCGGCCAGCCAGGCGGGTGCCTCGGCGAGGCTGTCCAGCACCGTTGAGGCCAGTTTTGCCGTCTCGGAATCGGCGGGCACCATGTCGGGAACCATGGCCACCGCCATGCCGGCGGCCCGGGCGGCGCACACGCCGGCGGGCGAATCCTCGAACACGGCGCAGTCCTCGGGGGGCAGGCCCAGGGCCTTGGCCGCCGCCAGGTAGATGTCCGGCTCGGGCTTGCTACGGCTCACCTGATCGCCGCCAATGATGGCGGCAAACCGCTCCCGAAGCCCCGAGCGGGACAGCTTTTCCTCGGCCCGCGCACGAGCGCTCGACGTGGCCACCGCCACAGGGATTCCGTGCGCTTCCAGCCAGTTCAGAAGTGTCAACACTCCCGGCATGATGTCGTAGCCATACCGCTCGGCGTGGGCCTTTTCGGCCTTGACCGAGCGCCGGCGCAGGACATCCATGTCGAGCTCCGGGCCGAAATGCCGCCGATAAATCACCTGGGTGTCCCCCCAGGTTCGGCCCAAGGTGTCGACATAAATCTCCCGGGTCAGCGTCAGGCCCATCTCGGCCATGACCTCGACGCCCAGGCGGAAGGTGAGGCTCTCGGTGTCCAGCAGGACACCGTCCATATCAAAAATCACGGCTTTCATGTGGTTTTTACCTCTTAAATCGCTGGCTTTGCTCTACAGCAAGTATATCACAGCGGTTATTATACGCATTGTCGCTATGCCCCTTGACCCAAATAAGCTCAACCTTGTGCCGATGGAGCTCGGCATCCAGCAGCTGCCAGAGGTCGACGTTGAGCACCGGCGTCTTGTCGGCCTTTTTCCAGCCGCGCTTTTTCCAGTTGACCAGCCAGTGCTGGTTGATAGCCTGCTCGATGTACTTGGAGTCGGTGAAAAGCCGCACGGCGCAGGGCTCGCGCAGGGCCCGAAGGCCCTCGATGGCCGCCATGAGCTCCATGCGGTTGTTGGTGGTGTCGGGGGCGCCGCCGCTCAGCTCCTTCTCGACGCCGCGATAGATGAGCACGGCCCCCCAGCCGCCGGGGCCGGGGTTGCCCGAGCAGGCACCGTCGGTGTAGAGGTCAACTTCCTTCATAATGCCTCCGAGAAATTGTCCCATCCGGTTGGATGGGACAATAGTCTTTTTTCTAATCAGATATTCTATTGTCCTCGGCCTCTTCCAAGGCTTCGGCCTGGTCAGCGCGGGCTTCGTCCTCGAGGGGCAAATCGTCCTCGGGCTCCTCCTTGTCGGTGCGGGCCAGGGAGATGACGGATACGCCGTCGCCCAGGCGGATGAGGATAACCCCCTGGCTGCCGCGGCCACATTCCCGAATGGAGGCGGCGTCCATTCGGATGACGACGCCGTCGCTGCTCATGAGCAACAGATCGTCCTCGGGAGTGACAAATTTCAGGCCCATGAGAGGGCCGGTCTTGGCTGTCAGGTTGTGGGCGGTCACGCCGCCGCCGCCCCGATGGTGGAGGGTGTAGGCCTCGGGATCTGTCAGCTTGCCGTAGCCATTCTCGGTGACGGTGAGCAGCAGCGCCCCCTCCCGCTGGCGGGCCGCGCCGATGACCCAGTCATCCTTCTTGAGGCGGATGCCCCTGACGCCGTAGGCGTCACGACCCATGACACGCACCTCGCTCTCGTGGAAGCGGATGCCCTGGCCCTGCTGGGTGGCCAGCACCAGCTTGTCGTCGCCGCTGGTGAGGCGGACGCTGACCAGCTCGTCGCCTTCCTCAAGGCCGATGGCCCGAAGGCCGGCTTTTCGGGCCGTGTCGAGGGCCTTGAGGGCGGTGCGCTTGACCGTTCCGCTGCGGGTGATGAAGAAGACGAAACGTTCATCGAAATCCTTCACATGAATCATGGCCGAGACCCGCTCGCCGCTCTCCATTTGCAGCAGGTTGATGATGTTCATGCCCTTGGCCGTGCGCGAGCTTTCGGGGATTTGATAGCCCTTGAGGCGCAAAACCCGGCCACGGCTGGTGAAAAAGAGGATGTTATCGTGAGTGGAGGCAGTGAAAATGGTGTCCACCATGTCCTCCTCGCGCGTTGTCATGCCGGTGACGCCGCGGCCGCCGCGGCGCTGGGCGCGGTAGGTGGAGACCGGCAGACGCTTGATGTAGCCCAGGTTGGACAGGGTGAAGACGCAGTCCTCTTCTTTAATAAGGTCTTCAATGTCAATCTCGTTTTCCACGTGGGAGATGACGGTGCGGCGCTCGTCGCCGTAGCGCTCGCGGATGGCGGCCAGCTCTTCCTTTATAATGGCGAAGACGCGGCTGTCGTGCTGAAGGATGTCCTCCAAATCGGCAATCTTGATACGCAGGGCGGCCAGCTCGTTGTCGATTTTCTCGCGTTCGAGGCCTTGCAAGCGGCGCAGCTGCATCTCGAGGACGGCCTGGGCCTGGATATCGCTCAGGCCAAAGCGCTCCATGAGGCGCTCCTTGGCGTTGTCGTAGCTCTCCCGGATGGTCTTGATGACCTCATCGATGTGGTCGCAGGCAATGGCCAGGCCCTCCAAGATGTGGGCCCGCTCCCGCGCCTTGCGCAGGTCGTACCGGGTGCGGCGGACGATGACCTCGAACTGATGGTCGACATAGTGACGCAGCATCTCCTGCAGGCCCATGATTTTGGGCTGGCCGTGATGAAGGGCCAGCATGTTGCACGAAAAGGTGTCCTGCAATTGGGTGAACTTGAACAGCTGATTGAGCACCAGCTGGGGGTTGGCGTCGCGGCGCAGCTCGACGACGACGCGCATACCCTCGCGGTCGCTCTCGTCCCGCAGGTCGGTGATGCCGTCGACCCGCTTTTCCTTGTGCAGGTCGGCGATGGCCTCCACCAGACGGGCCTTGTTGACCATGTAGGGAATTTCGGTGATGACGATGCGGTAGCGGCCGTCCTTCCACTCCTCAATCTCGGTTTTGCCCCGGACGATGACCTTGCCGCGGCCTGTGGCATAGGCGGCGCGGATGCCGGCCCGGCCCATGATGATGCCCCCGGTGGGAAAATCGGGCCCTTGGATGTGCCGGCACAGCTCCTCCAGGGTGGCGTCCGGATTGTCGATGAGCACCTCGGTGGCCAGGCAGACCTCCCGCAGGTTGTGGGGCGGGATGTTGGTGGCCATGCCCACGGCGATGCCCGAGCTGCCGTTGACCAGCAGGCACGGGAAGCGGGCGGGCAGCACCGAGGGCTCCTCCAGCTTATCGTCGTAGTTGGGGGAGAAGTCGACCGTCTCCTTCTCGATGTCGCTCATCATCTCGGAGGACAGGCGCGTCAAGCGGGCCTCGGTGTAACGATAGGCGGCCGGCGGGTCGCCATCAATGGAGCCGAAGTTGCCGTGGCCGTCCACCAGCGGGTAGCGCAGGGAGAAATCCTGAGCCATGCGCACCAGGGCATCGTACACCGCCACGTCGCCGTGGGGATGGTAGCGGCCCAGCACGTTTCCGATGGTCGTCGCCGCCTTGCGGAAGGGCTTGTCGTGGGTTAAATTGTCCTCGAACATGGCGTAGAGAATGCGCCGGTGCACCGGCTTGAGGCCGTCCCGCACATCGGGCAGGGCGCGGGAGACGATGACGCTCATGGCGTAATCGATGAAGGAGCGCTGCATCTCGCCGGCAATCTCGACGTTGATAATCTTCTGGTTCTCGAACCGCAAATCGTCCATTATGTTGACCAGTCCTTATACTGAATGTAGTGTTGATGTGAAATTATACTGGCAGGAATGTTTTTGTTTGAGGGATTGGGTCGACGGCCAGTCGTCTTAGTCTCCTTGTCGCCCCTGCTGCGCCTTCTTTACTGCCCATACGCGTCATCCCGAACCCGACTCGCTTCACGATAAAAGGTCTCCTCGTTGTAGCTGGCGGCATCGAACTTGCCGCCGCAGCTGAAGGCGTGTGCCGCTGATTCATGGGCGTGGCCGTGGGCATCCTGCGGCATGGGCTTGTAGGTCTGGGGCCGTCCGCGCTCGGAGTCTCCGGCTACAGCGGCCTGCTCCTTTATGCCCATCTGCTGGAGCAGCCGAGCCTCCAATTGCTGGGCTGAGGCGCTCCGGGTGGTCGCAGCGCCGCCATTCGCGTTCGCACCGCCCTTGGAAACAAGAAACATGCCAATGATAAAATAGGCCAGCGCCGCGCCGCCATAGGTGAGTATGATAATCACCATAAAAATGCTGCGCAGTATCCCAACCGGAATGCCGGTTCGGTTTGCTATGCCGCTGAAAACCCCGAACACGATGCGCTTGTTCTTGCCGCCGAAAGAATTATTGTCCATCTCAGCGCCTCCTTTTTGTGGGTGGGGCCTTGAGCTCAAAACTGGGGGGTTCGGGAGCCTTGCGAAGGGCCGGCGTGCCGGAGTCGTCACGCCCTACGACGGGCAGGGGCCCATTTGGTTTGGTCGGCGGCTCCACACCTTAGTCTCCTTGTCGCCCCTACTCCGCCCTCTTATCAAACCACGTCTCCCGCTCATTCTTTTCCTGAATGCGCCGCAGCTTTTCCTCTCGGCTCGCGTCGCGGTCTTTGCGGTGGTCGGTGATGGGGGCGCGGTCGGCGTCGGGCAGCAGATAGCCCATGAGCAGGTAGGCGGCCAACGCCACGCCGCCGGTGAGGGGGACGAGCACGGCCACAGCGCCCCGGACAATCCACGGATTGACGCCGAGGAAATCGGCCAGGCCGGCGCACACGCCCAGCATGAGGCGGCCCTCATAGGCCCTGCCGAAGCGTTTTTTCTCCCTAGACATCGAGGTTCACGACAGATTTCGCATTCTTCTCGATGAACTCCCGCCGGGGCTCGACCTTTTCGCCCATGAGGATGGTGAAAATCTCGTCGGCCTTGACGGCGTCCTCCATCTCGACCCGCAGGATGGTGCGCTTGGTGGGGTCCATGGTGGTCTCCCACAGCTGGTCGGCGTTCATCTCGCCCAGGCCCTTGTAGCGCTGCAAATCGGCGTTGGGGAATTGGGCCAGCAGGCCCTCCAGGGCGCGGTCGTCGTAGGCATAGTGCACCTGGGCCCCCTTGCCCTTGGGCATGACCTTGTAGAGGGGCGGCTGGGCAATATAGACATGGCCCTGCTCGATGAGGGGCCGCATGAAGCGGAAGAAGAACGTCAGCAACAGCGTGCGGATGTGGCTGCCGTCCACGTCGGCGTCGGCCATGAGGATGATTTTGCCGTAGCGCAGCTTGCCGGGGTCAAACTCGTCGCCGATGCCGGCGCCGAAGGCGGTGACCATGGGCATGAGCTTTTCGTTGCCGTAAACCCGGTCGAGCCGGGCCTTTTCCACGTTGAGCATCTTGCCCCACAGGGGCAAAATGGCCTGGAAGCGGCGGTCACGCCCGTTCTTGGCGCTGCCGCCGGCGCTGTCGCCCTCGACAATGTAAATCTCGGTCAAGTCCGGGTTGCGCTCCTGACAGTCGGCCAGCTTGCCGGGCAGGCTGGCGCTCTCGAGGGCACCCTTGCGCCGGGTGGCCTCGCGGGCCTTTTTGGCGGCCTCCCGGGCCCGGGCCGCCGTGATGGCCTTCTCCAAAATGGTCTTGGCCGTGCTGGGGTTTTCCTCTAAAAAGCTGCCCATGCGCTCGGAGACCATGCTGTCCACCAGGCTGCGCATTGAGCTGTTGCCCAGCTTGCCCTTGGTCTGGCCCTCGAACTGGGGCTCCTCCAGCTTGACCGAGATGACGCAGGACAGGCCCTCGCGCACGTCCTCGCCCTTGAGGCTCTCGTCGTCCTTAAGGGCCTTGTATTTGTGGGCGTAGTCGTTGATGACGCGGGTGAGCGCTGTCTTGAACCCGGTCTCGTGCATGCCGCCATCCACCGTGTTGATGTTGTTGGCGAAGGAGAGCAGCAATTCGCTGTAGTCGGTGTGATATTGCAAGGCCACCTCGGCCTCGCCGCCCTCCTGCTTGCCGGCCAGATAGATGACCTCATCGTGCAGGGCCGTCTTGCTGCGGTTGATGTACCGCACAAACTCCCGGATGCCGCCCTCGTAGCACATGTCCTCGGTGCGTTTTTCCTGGGTGCGGCGATCCATCAGGGTGATGTGCAGGCCGGCGTTGAGGAAGGCCTGCTCCCGAAGCCGCGTGTAGAGGGTATCGAAGTCGAAGACGACTTCGTCGAAAATCTCGCTGTCCGGCTTGAAGGTGATGGTCGAGCCGGTTTTATCGGTGTCGCCGGTGACGTGCATGCGCTCCACGGTATCGCCCCGCTTGAAGGACATCTGATGCACCTGGCCCTCGTTGCACACCTCAACCTTGAGCCATTCCGACAGGGCGTTGACGACGCTGGCGCCCACGCCGTGGAGGCCGCCGGACACCTTGTATCCCCCGCCGCCGAACTTGCCGCCGGCGTGGAGCACGGTAAAGACGACCTCCAGGGTCGAAATGCCCATCTTGGGATGGATGCCCGTGGGGATGCCGCGGCCATTGTCGCGCACCGTGATGATGTCCCCCGGCTCGATGATGACCTCGATGTGGGTGCAGTGCCCGGCCAGGGCCTCGTCGATGGCATTGTCGACAATCTCGTAAACCAGGTGGTGCAGCCCGCGCACCGAGGTGGTGCCGATGTACATGCCGGGCCGCTTGCGCACGGCCTCCAGGCCCTCGAGCACCTGAATCTGCTCGGCGCCGTATTCCTG
>JGI994J12354_10005277_pt1 | contig 11187 bp, 14 predicted proteins | sample IntmicLarv3ML3BL_FD_12354 | JGI IMG/M metagenome (IMG submission 12354) | reverse complement strand
CCGCCGAGGAAAACCGCGCCGCCGCCATATCAGAAATGGTGCCCGGCTATCAGATCGCGAGGCGCATTCAGTTTTTGCCGCCGGAGTTCTGGCAGGGCTACGAACTGCAATTTTATTATGAATCCAAACATTATTATGACACGGAACTGGTGGATTGCCCGGACGGATTCGGCGTCGCCTTCACCAAAAAGGAGTTTGAGGAGCCCATCACCAAACGCTTTACGGACGACCTCTACCAACCCTGCTGGGAGGGCGCGCAGGCCTTTGGCATACTGGAGGACGGCGTGCTTGTCGCCTGCATCGAGCTGTGCCTGCACCCCCGGACAAACCGCCTGCGCGTGACGCAGATGTGGACCGCGCGGACACACCGCCGGCAGGGCTTTGGCTGCGCGCTGATGAACCTAGCCAAAGAAAAAGCGCGGGAACTGGGCTGCCGTGCACTGATTTTGGAAACGCAGAGCTGCAACGAAGCCGCCATCGCCTTTTATCAGGCGCAGGGGCTGACGCTCTTTGGCTTTGACCGCTGCGATTACAGCAACCGGGATTTCGAAAACCGTGAGGTTCGCCTGGAGCTTGGCCTGTTTTTTTAGTAATTTTCGATAATCTCCGCATAAACTCCATTTATGGCAAAAAAAGTATTGCATTTCTCTTTGCGATGTGTTATAATGCTACATTGTATAAACGGAAAAGGAGGTGTCTCATGGCAAACATTAAATCCGCGAAAAAGCGTGTGCGCACAAGCGAAGCCAATGCCGCCCGCAACAAGGACCGCAAATCCGCGCTGAAAACAGCCCTGAAAAAAGCCAAGGCCGCGGAAGGCGAAGACCGCATCGCTCTGGTGCAGGCCGCCATCCAAAAGGTTGACCAGGCCGCAGCGCACGGACTCATCCACAAAAACAATGCCGCACGCAAAAAGTCTGCGCTGGCAAAATTGCTGCAAGCGTAACAAAAAGGCTGCTCAAAGCGCTCCGTTATGGGGTGCTTTTTGTTCAACTCGATTTCTTCAATCGGAACGGAGGTCACCCCATGCAAAAATGCACCACGCAAAAATGCGTCATGAAAAAACGCACCGCGCTCCTGCTCGCACTGCTGTGCGTCTTCTCCCTTGCCGCCTGCACCAAACAGGACGCCCCGCCCGAAAAGCAGCCCACCCGTGCCGCGTCCTATTCCGGCGATTCCCAAACTGCCAACGAGAACCCGACCGAACCGCCTGCCGACGCGGATGACTACGGCGAACCCAAAGAAGTCGGCGAAGGCGCGGCGCAGTTCACATTCCGCGTTGCGGGGGAAAGCGAAAAAGCGCAGTATACCGTGCACACGGACGCCGAAACCGTGGGCGAAGCCCTGCTGAACGTTGAGCTGGTCGCCGGCACCGTCAGCATGGGCAGCCTGATGGTCACAACAGTGTGCGGCACCGCGCTGGATTACAACGAAGACGGCGCTTACTGGGCGTTTTATGTCAACGGCGAATATGCCCAAACCGGCGTGAGCGAAACCAAAATCGCGCCGGATACGATCTATGAATTCGCGTACACGAAGGCATAAGAGAAAGCAAATAAAAACGCAGGAGTCAGGGATAAAACCCGGCTCCTGCTTCATTATTTGGCTATTTTAGACGGCTGCAGTGATGGATTATTTCGTGGGTGGATTACCATCCACCCCTACAAAAGCACACCAACCACACCGTAGGGGCGGATGGTAATCCGCCCACATGCAAATATCACAACAGCCGTCTAAAATAGCATTGATTTAAGTCGCGGTAAATTGCGCGGGACGATGTGGGCATCGTTCCCTACAAGCGCACTTCAGAATAATGCAAATCCGCTCCAAGCAGCCCTCACCATTTGCGCTCAAATTGCAGATAGCGCGTCCCTTGGAACGTCAGCTCGCCCCGGTCGCCCTCCCGCAGCTGGCCGTATTCCCGCCCGTTCACGCGGAATTCCATGCGGTCGCCGCTCTGCACCTGAAAGGTGACGTAATAGGTGGTCTCCGTCATGGGCATGCTCACGTCGCCTGCCTGCTGTATGTGCGTGGAATTGTGGCGGCGCTTAGATGTGACCTCCGCCTGCACGTTCAGCACGGGGGATTGGTTGTTTTTATTCCACTGGCCCAGCCCCTTCACCGCTATCACGATGATCATGATAAGAATAACGGCAAAACCCAGCATGAATATCACGGAAAACCCTTGCATAGAAAAACCTCCTTCCGGTTGCTCTCAAGCATATCATACAATAAAACGCGGATAAAGTCAATGGCAATTCCGGGCATGAAAAACCTCCCGGCGTACCGGGAGGTCAAACAAACATATTCTGCAGTTTACGATTCGGCGGGATACACGCTGACTTTCTTGCGGTCCTTGCCGAGGCGCTCGAACCGGACGGTTCCGTCGGCGGTGGCAAACAGGGTGTCGTCCTTGCCGCGGCCCACATTCGTGCCCGGATGAATCTTTGTGCCCCTCTGGCGGACCAAAATGTTGCCTGCCAGAACGAATTGCCCGTCGGCGCGCTTTGCGCCCAAACGCTGCGAATTGGAGTCGCGCCCATTGCGGGTGGAGCCCATTCCTTTTTTATGTGCCATATCGCATTCTTCCTCTCTTAAATCAATTGTGATCAGGCGTTGATCGCGGTGATTTCCACCTTGGTGTAGGGCTGACGATGGCCCATCTTGCGTTTTTCGTTCTTCTTGGGCTTGTAGGTGAATACCGTGATTTTTTTTGCCTTGCCGTTTTTGAGCACCTTTGCGCTCACGGTGGCGCCTGCCACAGTGGGGGTTCCGACGATCAGACCGCTGTCGTTCGATACGGAGAGCACTTCGTCAAAAGTGATTTTGCTTTCCGCTTCCGCGCTGAGCTTTTCGATATACAGTTCCTGGCCGACTTCGACCTTGTACTGCTTGCCGCCGGTGACGATGATTGCGTACATGTGATTCCTCTTTCGGTTAAGTCTCGCTGCCATCAGGCGGAAGCTGTGCTTCACTTGAAGAGCCCGGAGCATGCGGCACGAAACATTATATCAGATAGGAGGTTGCTTGTCAAGTGTTTTTTTGCATGATTGAAGTGTAACCAAATCGTAAGAATCCCCCGCCAAATTTGTAATTCTCTCCCTGTATCATGAAAAAGAAAAATATATCTGCGAAAATAATTGAAAAAAGCACAATCATCTGTTATAATAAGAACAATTGCTTTCTGTTGCTAAAATAAACAGCCCGTCCAACGAAAGGGAACTATGGATATTTCACGCGAAGAAAACCCCGAAGAAGTTCTCGAAGAACCCACAGATTTATCCGTGGAAGAAGATGCGTCGCTCAAGAAAAAAAGAAGAATCATTGCTGTTGTTGAACTGTCTGTTCTTGTCATCGGCATTGTTTTGGTCTATGTTTTCTACGGCAAGCGGCTGCTGACTTTTTTCAGCAGTCCAACCCGGGTGAAAGCATGGCTGGATAGCCTGGGCCCGTTGGGCGTCGTGGTGTTCATCGCCATCCGTGCGGCGCAAACGCTGCTCAAAGTCCTCCCGGCGGAGGTGCTCGAAATCGGCGCGGGATACGCCTACGGCACCTGGGTCGGCCTGTTCTACTGCATGATCGGCACCATACTCGGCACGGTCATGATCCTGTTTTTGATGAAGAAATTCGGCACAAAGCTGCTCTACCTCTTTGTTTCCAAAGAAAAACTGGAGTCCGTCGCGTTTTTGAAGGACAGCCAAAAGCTTGGCGTCACGCTGTTTTTCCTCTATCTGATTTCCGGCACACCCAAAGATATCATCACCTATATGATCGGCCTGACGCCGATGAAAAAACGCACATTTTTGCTCATCACCTGCATTGCGCGCATCCCCTCTGTCCTGGTCTCCACATGGTGCGGCGCCGCCATGGTGCAGGAAAACTACATGCTCTCGGCGGTGATTTTTGGGGCAACCGCCGTGGTGAGCCTGATTTGCATGCTCTTATATAAGGTATACGAAAAAAAGAAAAAGCAAAAGCTTGCGCTCGCGGAAGGCCCCGTGCAGGTTGAACCGGCGCAGGCTGCTGAATAATTTTGATATAACCAGAGAGGTATTGCCATGTCCATTCCCATCGGCGCACAGTTATATACCCTGCGCGATCAGTTGCAAACCCCGGAGGATATCCGCGCGACGCTCACCCGTGTGGCGCAAATCGGCTACCGCTACATCCAGTGCTCTGGCTTTGCCTTTGAAGCACCCTGGATGAAATCCCTGTGCGAAGAACTGAACCTCAAGGTGCGGCTCACCCACACCGCGCCCGACCGCATCCTGAACGACACCGAAGCCGTTATCAAAGAGCACCTGCTGCTGGATTGCCCCTATGTGGGCATCGGCAGCATGCCGAACGAGTACAGGGGCTCAGCGGAGGGCGCGCGCAAATTCCTCGCGGATTATACCCCCGCGATGCAGGCGTTTGCGGCGGCGGGGCTCAAGCTGATGTATCACAACCACAGCTTTGAGTTCGAACGCTTCGGCGGCGAACGCATCATCGACATCCTGATTGACGAAAGCGACCCGGCGCTGTTTGGGTTCACGCTGGATGTCTATTGGGTACAGCACGGCGGTGCGGACGTGATTGACCTCATCGGGCGGCTGGCGGGCCGCGTGGAGGTTTGCCACTACAAAGACATGGCGATTGTGGGCGGCGAACAGCGCTTTGCAGCCATCGGCAGCGGCAACCTGAACTGGCCCGGCATCATCGCAGCGTTTGAACAGGCGGGCACGAAATACGCCTTCATCGAGCAGGATAACTGCTATGGCGCCGACCCGGTTGACGAGCTCGCCGCAAGTTACCAATATTTGACTTCATAGACAAACGCACGGTTTGGCCTGATAAAAACAGGACCTTTTCCATCAAATGGAAGAGGTCCTGTATATTACTGGAAACTGTAAGGTTTTAAAGCGGCAATTATCTACATATAGTAGAATCCACAGGAATAAACAAAAAATTCAACTATATTTTGTGCGCAAAACCTATTGCTTTTTCTGTAGTAATCTGTTATACTAGTGTGCCGGCTGAGGAGATTCTATGGTTTGTCATGCCAAAGAATTGTCAATATTTTACAGCCAACAACAGACCCCATGCGCCGCTTATGGGCTCAAAGTCCTCCAAGGAGGGCTTTTGGAAGACGGCGCGAAATAATCTACATGAAAAGGATGCGAGTGGGATGCAGGCGATGAAAGTCATTAAGAGGGACAACACTTCCGTCAACTTTGAACGGGGGAAGATTGCGGTCGCAATCCAAAAGGCCAACATGGCGGTGGAGCCCGCCGAACGGGTCACGGACGAACAAATTGAAGAGATTGTGCAGGGCATTGAGCAGCTGCGCCGCCCGCGTGTTCTGGTGGAGGACATCCAGGACATGGTGGAGCAAAAGCTCATGGAACTTTCCAAATATTCGCTGGCGAAGGCGTATATCATCTACCGGTATACGCGTGCTCTGGTGCGCCGTGCCAACACCACGGACGATTCCATCCTGAGCCTGATCCGTCACGACAACAAAGACGTGATGGAGGAGAACTCCAACAAAAACGCCGTCACCGCGGCCACGCAGCGCGATCTCATCGCTGGCGAGGTCTCGCGCGATCTGACCCGGCGGGTTTTGCTGCCGGAGCACATCTCCAAGGCGCACGATGACGGCGCCATCCATTTCCACGACACGGACTATTTCGTCCAGCCCATCTTCAACTGCTGCCTGATCAACATCGGCGACATGCTCGACAACGGCACCGTGATGAACGGCAAGCTCATCGAGTCCCCGCGCAGTTTTCAGGTGGCGTGCACGGTGATGACGCAGATCATCGCCTCCGTTGCCAGCAACCAATACGGCGGACAGAGCGTGGACGTGGTGCATCTGGGCAAATACCTGCGGCGCAGCTATGAAAAAATCGACACGCAGGTGCGCAATTCCTGCGGCGAAAGCATTTCTGACGAAGCGCGCCATGCCCTCGTGAATAACCTGCTCCAAAAAGAGCTGCAATCCGGCGTGCAGACCATCCAGTACCAAATCAACACCCTGATGACGACCAACGGACAGAGCCCCTTCGTCACCATCTTCATGAACCTGCGGGAGGACGACCCCTATATAGATGAAAACGCCATGATCATCGAAGAAATTCTCCGGCAGCGCCTGCAGGGCATCAAAAACGAAAAAGGCGTCTATGTCACGCCTGCGTTTCCGAAGCTGATCTATGTGCTGGACGAGCACAACTGCCTCAAGGGCGGCAAATACGATTACCTCACCAAACTCGCGGTGCAGTGCTCGGCAAAGCGCCTGTATCCCGATTACATTTCCGCCAAGAAGATGCGGGAAAACTACGAAGGCAATGTGTATAGCTGCATGGGCTGCCGCAGCTTTTTGACCCCGTGGAAAAACGAAGCCGGCGAATACCAGTTTGAGGGACGCTTTAACCAGGGCGTGGTGAGCCTGAACCTGCCGCAAATCGGCCTGCTGTGCAAGGGCGACGAGCAAGCGTTCTGGAACATGCTCGATGAGCGGCTGGAGCTTTGCTTTGAGGCGCTCATGTGCCGCCACAACGCCCTCAAGGGCAAAAAGAGCGACGTGAGCCCCGTGCACTGGCAGTACGGCGCCATCGCGCGGCTGGAAAAAGGCGAGCTCATCGATAAGTACCTCTTCAACGGCTACAGCACGATTTCGCTGGGCTATATCGGGCTTTATGAATTGACAAAAATCATGATGGGCGTGAGCCACACCAACCCGGAGGGCAGCGATTTCGCGCTGAAGGTCATGAACCGCATGCGCGCCGCCGCCGATAAATGGAAGCAGCAGACCACCATCGGCTTCGGTCTTTACGGCACGCCGGCGGAAAGCCTGTGCTACCGCTTTGCCCGCATCGACAAAGAACGTTTCGGCACCATCGAGGACATCACCGACAAGGGCTACTACACAAACTCCTACCACGTTGACGTGCGCGAAGAAATTGACGCGTTCACCAAGTTCCAGTTCGAAAGCCAGTTCCAGACCATCAGTTCTTCGGGCGCGATCTCCTATGTGGAAATCCCCAATATGCGCCACAACTTGGATGCCCTTGAAGATTTGGTGCGCTTCATCTACGACAACATCCAATACGCGGAATTCAACACGAAGAGCGACTATTGCCACGTCTGCGGGTTTGACGGCGAAATCCTTGTCAACGAAGCGTTTGAGTGGGAATGCCCGCAGTGCCACAACAAGGATCAGGCGCAGATGAACGTCACCCGCCGCACCTGCGGCTATCTGGGCGAAAACTTCTGGAACGTGGGTAAGACCAAAGAAATTAAGGCTCGCGTGCTGCATTTATAAGAATCAGGAGACCATGATATGAAACGGCTTCCCGCTGTCCTTGCGCTGCTGTTGGCATCGCTGCTGCTATTCGCGGCCTGTGATGTGCAAAAGCTGCAGCCGCCGGGTCCCTTCCGTCTGGCGCCATATAAAAAAGGGGACGGGAGTTTGGACGGGGCCGCTTTGCACGGCGGCGGCGAGATGCAAACGAAAACGCTTGCCCTGCCGGAAACGCCGGAGCGCTTTTCGCTGGAAGTGGCGGCGGGTATCTCCTTCCGGAAGTCCGGCCGCATTGAAGCCGATATTATCATCGACGAAAGCCTTGCTGAACGTTCCGTTGTGCTGGAGGCCGACGGCAATATCGCCGAAGCCATTGAACTCAGCTATGACGAAGGGCTCGGAAAAATCAAGGTTTCCACCAAGCGCCAAACCCTGCTGACAGGGCCGGCGAACATCCAAATCCGCATTGGCGCGCCGGTCAAACGGCTCACCGTCAACGGCTCGTGGAAGGTGACGTATGATTGCCCAAGCGTCACAAATTGCGATATCACAATCAACGGCGCAGCCAACGGCGATTTCACGTTTGGCACGCTGAAGTCACTGGAGTTGAATATCAACGGTGCGGGGGCGTGTTCCCTCTTTGGCGCGGCACACGAGGCGGAAATCGAAATTGACGGCGCCGCATCCGTGGAAGCCTTTGAACTGATTGCGCAGGAAGCCGCCGTTGAAATCAACGGCGCCGGCAGCTGCACCATCACGGCGGAACAAAAGCTAAAAATCGACCTGAGCGGCGTTGGCACTGTAACATATGCCGGCGACCCGGAGTTGAAGCAAGACATCCACGGCGTCGGAACGGTGCGCAAAAAATAAAAAAAGCTGGGGGAACCATGCAACTCAAACGACCAAAAATGATACTGTTCGACTACGGACACACCCTGCTCGCGGAACCGGAGTGGGATTTTGAACGCGGCGCGGCGGCACTGCTCGGCTGCGCAAAAGCAAACCCGCTCGGCGTGACCGCGCAGGAGGTTTCGGCGTTCATTCAGGGGCTGTGGAAAAAATTCCACCAGGTGCTGCTCATGGACATGAACCACCACGAGCACCAGATGATGCGCCTGACCGTGGAAACCCTGCGGCTGGAATTCACCGTTCCGCTGGAAGACCTGGAAATGACCTTCTGGGAAAACTGCGTGGAGCTCGTTCCCCTGCCGCACATTCAGGAGCTGCTGGACTTTTTAGCGGAGCAAAACATCCGCACGGGCGTTGTGAGCAACATGACCTTTTCAGGCGCGGGGCTCGCGGCTCGCATCACAAAATCGCTGCGGCACTCGTTCGATTTCATCATTGCCAGCAGCGAATACGGCATCCGCAAGCCTGACCCGATGATCTTTCAACTGGCCATCGCCAAGGCGAATTTGCCGCCGGAGGATATCTGGTTCTGCGGCGATAATCCCCGCTGCGACGTTGACGCAGCCTCCGCCGCGGGCATGTTCCCGGTGTGGTTCACCGACAACACCGTCCCCTGCCCCTTCCGCGATGTGACACAGGACGAGCCGCTCAGCCCGAACCTGCATATCAACGACTGGCGGGAACTCATCATGCAATTGAAGGACATCACATGAATTATTCCGCCATCAAACCCCATGATATTGCCAACGGATTGGGCGTGCGCGTTTCGCTGTTTGTCAGCGGCTGCGAGCACGCCTGTCCCGGTTGTTTCAACCCGGAATCCTGGCAGTTCCACTACGGCGAGCTGTTTACGCCCGAGGCGCGGCAGCAGGTGATCGAAGCGCTGCGGCCGGATCACATCCGGGGGCTGACACTGCTCGGCGGCGAGCCACTGCACCCCAAAAACTGCCCGGAGGTTCTCGCGACAGTGGAGCACGTGCGCCGGGAATTCCCGCAGAAGGATATCTGGTGCTACACGGGTTATTCATTTGAAAAAGAGCTGCTGCCCGCGAGCGAGCACGACCCGGTGCTGCGGCAGCTGCTTTCGTTCATTGATGTGGTGGTGGAAGGCCGCTTTGTGCAGGCACGCAAGGATTTGAACCTGCGCTTTCGCGGATCCTCCAACCAGCGAATTTTGCGCTGCAAGGAATCCCTGCAAGCCGGTAAGGCGATTTTGTGGGAAGAATAACATAGCAAATGACAATGCGCAATGCAAGAATGCAGAAATATTTCTTTTATATAAGAAAGCGAGAACACAATGACACAACCAACCCTTCGCGTCAAAAAATTGAACCCCAACGCCGTGCTGCCCGCCTATGGCTCCGCCTATGCAGCCGGCGCTGATTTATCCGCCTGCATTGCGGAACCGCTGGAGATCGCCCCCGGCGAAACTACGCTTGTAAAAACAGGNCTCGCGATGGAAATCCCTGCAGGTTACGCGGGACTGATCTACGCCCGCAGCGGCCTTGCGAGCAAACGCGGGCTCGCCCCGGCAAACAAGGTCGGCGTGATTGATGCGGACTACCGCGGCGAAGTGATGGTGGCGCTGCACAACCATTCGGGGCAGTCGCAGTCTGTTGCCCCCGGCGAACGCATCGCGCAGCTGGTGGTGGCCCCCTTCCTCGCCGTGCAATTTGAAGAAGCCGAAACCCTGGACGACACCGTGCGGGGTGCTGGCGGCTTTGGCTCAACCGGGAAATAACCAACAAGCATACAACCAACAAGGAGAACCCCCATGCCCTTTGAACTCAACGAAAAAATTCGCGGGCTCGTCCCGTATGACCCTGTCGAAGGGGAATATCCCATCCGGCTCGACGCCAACGAATCCTCCCTGCCCATCGGCCAAGAGGAGCGCGAGGCCATTGTGAATGCGGCGCAGGAGGTCAATCTGCGGCGCTACCCGGATCACGAAGCGCGGGTGCTGTGCCAAACAGCCGCCGCGTTTTATGGCACAAAGCCGAAGCTGCTCACCGCGTGGAACGGCACGGACGAGGCGCTTTTGCTGCTCTGCACCGCGTTTTTAGGCAAGGGGCAAACGCTGCTGTGCTTTGACGCGGATTTTTCCATGTATGCCTTTTACGCCTATGTTTCCGGCGCGGAAATTGTCAAGCTCCCCAAACGGGAGGATTTCAGCATCGATGTGGATGCGGCCATCGCCGCGCTGCTGGAACACAAACCCGCCATGTTCCTCTTCTCTAACCCATGCAACCCAACGTCTTTGGTGCTGCAGCAGGAGGACGTGCGGCGGCTCGTCCGCGCGGCAGAAGAGGCAGGCACACTGATGGTTCTGGACGAGGCCTACATGGATTTCAGCGTGTATTCCCTGCTGGATGAAGTGGAGGATTACCCGAACCTGGTGATTTTGCGCACATGCTCCAAGGCACCGGGGCTTGCGGGGCTGCGGCTGGGCTTCAGCTGCGCGAACGTGACCATCACAAAGGCGCTGCGCGCCGTCAAAAGCCCCTATAATGTGGGGGTTCTCACGCAAAACGTGGGCACAGCGCTGCTCTCTCAGCCCGAACGAATTCAGGCGGGCATTGAGGAACTGCGGCAATCCACGCGGGCGCTCTCGCAAGGGATGCGCGAACGCGGCTATGATGTTGTGGGTGACGCTGCAAACTTCGTGTTTGTCCGGCATACGGGGCAGCTGTTCGAGCCGCTCCGGCAACGGGGTATCATCGTGCGCCGGTTTGGCGAGCACCTGCGCATTTCCGCAGGCTCCGCAGAAGAAAACAACGCGCTCTTTGCAGCGCTGGACGAAATCAACCAACAGGAGGTTATCGTATGAATCCTGCCGAACTCACCCGTACAACAAAAGAAACCGACATCAGCGTATCGCTGAATTTGACCGGCGGCGCCACCGCCGAAAACGGCGTGGAGATCAACACCGGCCTTGGCTTTTTTGACCACATGCTAACAGCACTTGCCGTGCACAGCGGGATGGGCTTGAAGCTGCG
>JGI994J12354_10005276_pt1 | contig 11190 bp, 8 predicted proteins | sample IntmicLarv3ML3BL_FD_12354 | JGI IMG/M metagenome (IMG submission 12354) | reverse complement strand
CGGTCTGGCGGCTTCGGGGAAAAAAGTTTTCGCCAGTACCTTCGCCATGTTTGCGGCGGGCCGCGCTTTCGAGCAGGTTCGCAATTCCATCGGCTATACCCGTCTCCCGGTGAACATCGGCGCGACCCATGCCGGAATCTCCGTGGGCGAGGACGGCGCGTCCCACCAATGCTGTGAGGACATCGCCCTGATGCGTACCATTCCGGGCATGACCATCCTAAACCCCGCCGACAAGACAGAGGCGCGTTTGGCGACTCTCGCGGCGGTGGAGCACGACGGCCCGGTCTACCTTCGTTACGGACGGCTGCCCGTCCCGACGATCTTCGACGACAGCTATAATTTCGTCATCGGCAAGGGCGTACAGCTGCGGGAAGGCGGCGACGTCAGCATCATCGCGACCGGCCTGATGGTCAACGAAGCCCTGCTGGCCGCCGAGACGCTGGCCGGCGAGGGAATCAAGGCCCGCGTTATCAATATAGCCACCATCAAGCCGCTGGACGAAGCGATTATCCTGAAAGCGGCGCAGGAAACCGGACTAATTGTGACCGCGGAAGAACACAACATCATCGGCGGTCTGGGTTCCGCCGTGTCCGAATACCTTTCGGAGGTCTGTCCCACAAAAGTGGTACGGGTCGGAGTCCGGGACGTCTTTGGCCGTTCCGGCCCGGCGCTGGAGCTGCTGAAACATTTTGGGCTGGACGCGGAAACCATCGTGAAAACCGTAAAAGGCGCGCTCAGCGCGAAATAAGTCTATTACAACAAAAGAAGCCGATACGATCATAACGGTCGTATCGGCTTCACTTTTTTGTGTTTATGGTTGTAAAGGTTCCCCCTGAACCGGCGGAAGTTCCGCTAAAATCGGCTCCGGTTTCTCACAGACCGCAAAGGTGGCGATCGCCTTAAAGAGATCCCCGTCCACCTCCAGGGAAAATTCGCCTCCCTGCAGCTCGGTCAGACTTTTCGTGATGGAGAGGCCCAGCCCGCTGCCCTCGGTATTCCGGGAGCGGTCGCCCCGCATAAAGCGCTCCATCAGTTCATCGGCGGAAAAATTGAGGGGTTCGCTGGAAATATTGCGGATCATAAACCGCGCCCGGTTCCCCGACACGCTCAAATCCACATAGACGCGCGAGCCGTCTAAAGAATATTTTAGCGCGTTGGACAGAAGGTTCTCCAAGACCCTCCAGATATACCGGCCGTCGGCGAGGATATAGACCGGCTGATCGGGGAGGTGGAGGGAAGGAACCAGCGTTCTGTCCCTGAATTTCCCCTCATATTCCCCCGTGGCCTGACAGACCAGCTCGTTAAAATTGAGCCGCTCCAGCTGAATTTGCAGGTTCCCGGTGCTGGCCTTGGAGGCCTCCACAAGATCCTCAATCAGCGTTTTCAGGCGCTGGGATTTTCGGTCGAGAATGGCAAGATATTCCTGCTGTTTCGGGTCGGAGATCGACTCTTTTTTCAGGAGATCTACATAATTGATGATGGAGGTCAGCGGCGTTTTGATGTCGTGGGAAACGTTGGTGATCAGCTCGGTTTTGAGCATTTCGCTTTTCATTCGCTCGTCCAAAGCGCCCTGAATCGCGTCGCCGACCCGGTTGATGGCGCTGCCCAGCGTCCGGATTTCTTTCATCATGTGGCGCTGGTCGATCCGGTAGTCCAAATCCCCCTCAAAAATCTTTTCCGCGCCGACGGTAATCTTCCTGAACTGAATGCCAAAAACCGTCAGACAGATTGTCGCAAGCAGCTGGCAAAGAAGGAGGAGAAACACGGGGAATTTTCCCGCGCCGTCCAGAGCCAACAAAATCAAGAAATCAAGAACGGCAAAAAACAGGGCGGACAGCCAAAATACCTTCTGGCCGGTTTTTATATTTTTGGCGAGGTAGTGGAGATTCCGGCCGAACCAGCCCAGCATCCGGCCGATCAGGGTGTTTTTCACAATGGTTCCCGCTTTGATGCGTTTTACGACGCTTGTGAAAAGGATCATCCCGGAGAGATAGAGCGCGATATAGACGGCGGCGGCTGCGATGAGATTGCTGTAAATATCCAGTGAGCTGTAATTGTTCAGTTGCGCCAGAGCCACGGCAAGCACAAAGACCGCGATAAAAATCATGGCAAACAGGAGGATTTCCACTTCCAGGGGCAATTGATCCAGTCGGCTCAGATGGATTTTTTCGTCCGTTTTTTTTCGTCCGGTAGCGAACATGATGAACAGAAGGAGGAGGAGGGCGAGGGGGAAGGAGAGAATCAGGATCGGAAGGCCGGTTTTCAGGATAAACTGCTCCATCCGATATTCCTGATGGACTTTGTCATACCGGTCGCCCGTGGCCAGCGTTTTCGCCGTGCCCGCGTAGATGGTGCATCCGGCGGTTTCATCTCTGACCGTCAGGGTATTCATGCATTCCTCCTGGAGAAGCGCCGGATAATTGTTTCGATAGGTTACAATTTGCTCAGTCGAAAAATTGGACATCCGTACCAGCTGAGACGAATCGGACACGGCAACATATCGAAAGCTGGTTTTGCGGCTCTGCTCGAAGGAATAGGCGTCGCCCAGGGAATCCCGCGTTTTTTCATAGGAACCTTCCTCCGACAGTTCCTCCAGCCGCATAGACTGCGGTCGGATTTCGGGGGCCGCGGAGCCCCGCTCCAATTCGAAAAGAAGCTGCAAATTGCCGATGTCCTGGTATAGCGCATCCGAATACAGATCCACGTCATATTCATTGCTGATCGAACGATTGAAGGCGTAGACGGTACTGTTCTGGATCAGATTCAGCAGCAAAAAGGAAGCGGCGAGCGTTCCGGTCAGAAAGACAAAGAGAAAGGTATGCGCGACAATTTTCGCCGTAATGCTGGTTGAAAGCTTTTTCATCCGTCGATCCTTTCTACCTTGTAGCCGAGTCCCCATACCACCTTGATGTACTGCGGATCTTTGGGATTGATCTCAATTTTTTCCCGGAGGTGGCGGATGTGCACGGCGACAATGTTGTCGCTGCAATAGGGCTCGTTCCAGACAAGGTCATAAATTTGTTCGGTCGAGAAAACCCGGCCTTTGTTTTTGATCAGGAGCAGGAGGATGTTGTATTCGATCGGCGTTAAATTGATTTCCGCGTTGTCCAGCGAAACCGATTTGTTCTCATCATCCATCCGCAGCCCGCCGGTTGTATAGACGTCATTTTTCTTCTCGAGGCTTCCGAGCCGCGCGTAGCGGCGCAGACTGGATTTTACGCGGGCAATCAGCTCCAGCGGATTAAAAGGCTTTGTGATGTAATCGTCTGCCCCCATATTCAGCCCGAGAATTTTGTCGGTGTCCTCACTTTTCGCGCTGAGCATCAGGATCGGGATATTGTGTTCCGCTCGGATTTTTACCGTGGCGTGAATCCCATCCATCACCGGCATCATCACGTCCATGAGAATCAGGTGGATCTCCTTCTTCCGGACAACCTCCAGCGCTTGCAGCCCGTCGTAGGCCTTGTGGACATGATACCCCTCATTGGTCAGATAAATCTCGATGGCGGCGACGATGTCCCTGTCGTCGTCACAGACCAGGATTTGAAACTGATTCATAGCTCTGTCCGTCCTCTTCTTTTCATTTCCAATCCATTATATACCGATTTTCCCTCTTTTGAAATCAGTATAGACACATTTTCTGAAATTTCAGTTAGTATAATTCTTAAGATTTCTTTAAAAAGAGAACTCCCCTCCGTTTATTTCGACAGAGAGGAGGGGAATTATACGAAAAGATCAGTCTTTGAAGGCGTCGTTGAGGCGTTCGAAGAAGCCCTTTCGTTTTTGATAGTTTTTGTCGGCCAAGTTGGAATCCAGCTCCTGGAGAATCTTCTTTTGGTTGTCGTTCAGATTTCGCGGAACCTCGACGGCCACCCGAACAAACTGATCGCCGCGCCCCCGTCCGTAGGGACTGGGGATGCCCTTGTTTTTCAGCTTAAAGACGTCTCCGGGCTGTGTGCCCTCATGAATTTTATAGGAAACCTTCCCGTCCAGGGTCGGAACGGTAATCTCGGCGCCGATGGCCGCCTGGGCATAGGTGATCGGGATCTCACACCACACGTCGTTCCCGCGGCGCTCGTAGATGGGATGGGGGCGGACGTGCATTTCAATGTGTAGGTCGCCGTTTACGCCGCCGTTTTTTCCGGCGCTGCCCTGACCGGAGAGGCTGATGGCCTGGTTGTCGTCAATCCCGGCGGGAATATTGACCTCCAGTTTCCGGCTCCGGCGAATCTGTCCGGCGCCCGAGCAGGAGGAACAGGTCTTTTCAATGATTTTCCCCGTCCCGCGGCATTTATCACAGGTGCGCTGGGTTTGTACAACGCCGAAGGGGGTGCGGTTCTGAACATGCACCTGTCCCGAACCGGAACAGGCGGCACAGGCTTTCGGCGTTGTTCCCTTCGCCGCGCCCGTTCCCGTACAATCGGAACAGACCTCCAGGCGCTGATAGCTGATCTCTTTTTTACAGCCCTTGGCCGCTTCCTCGAAGGAGATGGTCAGCATTGCTTCGCAGTCGCCGCCGCGCCGGGGGGCGTTGGGGTTGGCCTGACGGCGGGAACCGCCGAAGCCGCCGCCGAAAAAGCTTTCGAAAATATCCCCTAAGTCAAAATCGGATGCGCCGTATCCGCCTCCGCCGCCCGCGCCGAAGTTCGGATCCACGCCCGCGTGCCCGAACTGATCGTACCGCTGGCGTTTCTGGGTATCGGAGAGAACCTCGTAGGCTTCGCCGATCTCCTTGAATTTGACCTCGGCGGTCTGATCATTGGGATTCAGATCGGGGTGGTATTGCTTGGCCAATTGCCGGTATGCTTTTTTTATGTCGTCTGCCGAAGCGCTTTTGGAGACGCCCATCACTTCATAATAGTCACGCTTTTCCGCCAAAAAAAATCACTCCTCAAAAGAGTTTTCGCCGCCGGTAGGCGGCTTTATAAAAAATAGATGTTGTTTGTTTCAATCGGATTTGGACGGTTGCGAAATTCCATTGCATTACAACAACCTTTCCCAGCCGTCCAACTCGGACGGGTTTATGTACGGGTGTTGGCCTGCGGACGTCTTGGGAACGCCGCAGGCCAACAGACCGATGAAATTTTATTTGGGCTGGTCTTCGCCGTCGACCTCTTTATAGTCGGCGTCGTATACGTTTTCGCCGCCCTGCTCGGCCTCACCGGCCGGGGGCTGCTGGCCGTCCGGAGCCTGCGCTTGCGCGGCCTCCTTGCTGACCTTTTCATACATCGTGTAAAAGACCTTCTGCAGCTCATCCTGCGCCGCTTTTATGGCTTCGGTGTCCGTACCCTCCAGCGCCTTCTTCAATGCGTCCTTCTTTTCCTCAATGGACGCCTTATCGTCGGCGGGACATTTGTCGCCCAATTCCTCCAGACTTTTTTCCGTCTGGTATAAAAGCTGGTCGGCGTTGTTGCGGGTATCGACCTCGTCACGGCGTTTTTTGTCCTCCGCCGAATACTGCTCCGCGTCGCGTACCGCTTTGTCCACGTCGTCCTTGGACATATTGCTTCCGGCGGTGATGGTGATGGATTGCTCCTTGCCTGTACCCAGCTCTTTCGCCGAGACGTTCACAATGCCGTTCGCGTCGATATTGAAGGTAACTTCAATCTGGGGAACGCCGCGGCGTGACGGCGGGATTCCATCCAGATGGAAGATTCCGAGGGATTTGTTGTCGCGGGCGAATTCGCGTTCGCCCTGTAAGATATTGACCTCAACCGACGTCTGGTTGTCAGCCGCAGTGGAGAAAATCTGGCTTTTCTTGGTGGGGATGGTGGTGTTGCGCTCGATAATTTTCGTAGAAATCCCGCCTTGTGTCTCGACGCCGAGGGAGAGGGGGGTAACGTCCAACAGCAGCAGGCCGCTGACGTCGCCGCCCAATACGCCGGCCTGGAGGGCCGCGCCGATGGCGACACATTCGTCGGGGTTGATGCCCTTGAAGGGCTCCTTGCCCATATGGGCTTTTACGGCGTCCTGTACGGCCGGGATACGGCTGGAGCCGCCCACCATCAGGACTTTGTTGATCTGGGAAAGCTCCAGTCCGGTGTCCGCCAGCGCCTGACGAACCGGGACCATGGTTTTTTCCACCAGATCAGAGGTCAGTTCATTGAATTTTGCGCGGGTCAAGGTGATGTCCAGATGCTTCGGGCCGGACGCATCCGCCGTAATAAAGGGCAGATTGATCTGGCTGGTGGTCACGCCGGAAAGCTCAATTTTGGCTTTTTCCGCGGCCTCCTTGAGGCGTTGCATCGCCATTTTATCTTTTCTAAGATCCACGCCGGAATCCTTCTTAAATTCGTCGGCCAGCCAGTTGATCACCCGCTCGTCGAAATCGTCGCCGCCCAGGCGGTTGTTGCCCGCCGTCGCCAGCACTTCCTGAACGCCGTCGCCGATCTCGATGACGGAGACGTCAAAGGTACCGCCACCCAGATCATAGACCATGACCTTTTGGTCGTGTTCGTTGTCAATGCCGTAGGAGAGGGCCGCAGCCGTGGGTTCGTTGATGATCCGCTTCACTTCAAGACCGGCAATTTTACCGGCGTCCTTGGTCGCCTGACGCTGGGAATCGGTAAAATACGCGGGAACGGTGATGACCGCTTCGACGACCTTGTCGCCCAGATAGGCCTCGGCATCCTCTTTCAGCTTGGTGAGGATCATGGCCGAGATTTCCTGGGGCGTAAAGGTTTTTCCGTCAATCTTGACGTTATAATTGGAACCCATTTCACGCTTGATAGAGGAGACGGTGCGGTCCGGGTTGGTAATCGCCTGACGCTTGGCCACCTGGCCGATCAGACGCTCTCCGTCCTTTGTAAACGCGACAACCGAGGGGGTCGTCCGGCTTCCTTCCGCGTTGGGAATGACGACCGGCTCGCCGCCTTCAATGACGGCTACGCAGGAATTGGTGGTGCCTAAGTCAATACCAATAATTTTTGCCATACTCTATTACCTCCGTTTGATTTTCTAGGGAAAAACCCTAAGTCAATTTCTGAATTATTTATATACAGACACGACGGCGTGCCGCAGGATTTTGCCGTCGATGGAATACCCTTTTTGGAGAACCTGGGCGATTGTGTTTTCCTCCGCGCCGTCCTTTTCTTCGTGGGAAACGGCGTTGTGTTTTTCCGGGTCAAACCCCTCGCCAACACTGCCGAGTTCTTCCACCCCGAGATGCTTTAGGGTTTCTCTGAGCTGGGTTTCGACCATCTCCATCCCTTTTTTGTAGTCCTCGAGACCGGACGCCTCTGTCTCTATGGCGCGGTCGAGGCTGTCAAAAACCGGGAGGAGGGGGGTGAGGGTAATCGCCTTTGCGTCGGCGAAAAACATCTCCCTTTCCCGCTTGGTTCGTTTCCGGTAGTTCTCGTACTCCGCGGCGGTTCGAAGGAGTAAATCCGTTTGCTTTTTCAGTTCTTCCCGAAGCGTTTCCAATTCGCTGTCCGGAACCGGAGGGATCTGCTCCTGTTCTGTTTCCGCCGTTACGTCAGCCGAATCGGCGGCCGGTTCCAAAATCTCGTCGGGTTCCGGTGTGACATTTTCTTTTTTCTTCACAGCCATCCATCCTTTCTTTCAGGTAGTGTACTTAGAGGAACTATTCCGCGTCCCCCAACATTTCGCTCATCAATTTACCTATGGCAGAGGCCAAATAGCCTAAATTCGCGACAATCGTAGGATAATCCATGCGGTGGGGGCCGATGACGGCGATTGCGCCGCGGTCAACCCCGTTCAGGGTATAATGCGCGGTTACGATGCTCAGGTCTTTTAATTCCGGCCGGTTCAGCTCCGACCCCATCAAGACGCGCACACCCTTATACCCGGTGAAAAGCAGCTTGGCCAGCTCCTCGCGCTGTTCGAGGAACGCAAACAGCTCCTTGGCGTTTGCGCCTCCGAATTCCGGGAAGGAGAGAAGATTGAACTGCCCGCCCAGCCGAACCTCGGCTTCCGCAACCTCCCGCGCGGCCTCATAGACCGCCATCAGAACCGGCGAAATCAAGAGCACCAGGTCAAGAAAAGAGGTGGCGAGAGACTGGATAAAGACCGGGGTAATGGAGGCGAGGGGCACACCTGTGATATGCTCCGCCAAAAGCCGGGAAATCACGCGAAGCAATTCCGGCGTCAGGTCAAAATCACAGCGGAAGAGCTTATTTTTTAATATCCCCGCCGAGGTAATCAAGATAATCAGGGCAGTTCGGCGGCCCGTCGGCATGATCTGGATGCTCTTGATCGTGGCCTTTTGGCTGGCCGGGGTGGTGGCCGCCGCCGCATAGCGGGTAACCTGCGCGAGAAGGTGGGGCGCTTCCGCGAGAAGGCGGTCCGGATCGTCGGAGAGGGAGGACAGCATACTGTCCATGTACCGCTTTATCTCCGGATCGACGTCAATCTCGGTCATCAGCTGATCAATGTAATACCGGTAGGTCTGCTGTGTCGGAACACGCCCGGCCGAGGTGTGGGGCTGTTCCAGAAACCCAAGCTCGACCAGCTCGGCCATTTCGTTGCGTATGGTCGCGGAGGAAACGGAAAGGCTCAGGTGTTCGCTGATGGCTTTTGAGCCGACCGGTTCTCCCGTTACCGTATAGACTTTTATGATGGCTTCCAGGATTTTTTTCTTACGCTCCCCAATGTCCAATTTTATCACCTCATTTTGGTTCGCGTCTTTTAGCACTCTTAACGTTCGAGTGCTAATCTGTTTATAATTTACCACTTTCAACCGGTCTATGTCAACCTTTTAAATGTGAAATATTTGTAAAAGAGTAAATTACAGCGGAAAATGAAGAAGCGGAAGGCCCGTCATGCAAAGAAGGGATTGAAGTCGCGCCGGAAATGGGGTATCATATATTGTATAAGCCGCAGAGAACGCTAAGGAGGCCGCCATGAAAATCAGCACGTGTTATAAACAAAAGAAAACCGTGATTTCGCTGGAAGTCTTTCCGCCGAAACAGGGGAAAGGCCCGGAGGAGATTATTGATACCATCGGTCAGCTTCAGCCGCTGGAGCCTGATTTTGTCAGCGTAACCTACAGCGCGGGCGGAAGCGGCGAGAGCGGTGTGACGTTTGATTTGGCCTCCCTCATCAAAAACACCTACGGGATTGAGGCCCTGGCCCACCTGACCTGCATCCACTCCGACCCGGCGGAGGTCGGCCGGTATTTGGAAAAGCTGAAAGCGGAGAATGTGGAAAACATATTGGCGCTGCGCGGGGACATCCCGCCGGATTTCGAGGGCGGATCTCCCGCCCATTACCGCTACGCCAAGGAGCTGATCCGCGACATAAAAAAACATGGTGAGTTCTGTGTCGGCGCCGCCGCCTACCCGGAGGGACATCTTTCTGCTGACAGCGTTGAAGAGAGCCTCGGCCACCTCAGAGAAAAAGTGGATGAGGGTGCCGATTTTTTAATCACACAGCTCTTTTTCGACAACCGCGCGTTTCATGCGTTTCATGAAAAGGCGCGGAAGGCCGGGATTCAGATTCCCATCTCCGCCGGGATCATGCCCATTCTGGGGCGCAGCCAGATCCAGCGGATGATTTTTATGTGCGGCGTCTCTCTCCCGGCTCAGATTATCCGGATTCTCAGCCGCTACGAAAACGATCCCGCGAGCCTTTTGCAGGCGGGGATTGAGTATTCCGGTTTGCAGATCCGGGAGCTGATGGAACAGGGTGTGGACGGAATTCACATCTATACCATGAACCGGCCGCAGATTGCACGGGAAAATATCGCGACGATTAAGGCGTTTTTATAGGTGGGGACGGTGAACGGGATCGAAGCGGTTAAAATCAACCGGGAAGAGGTTCTTCGCTACCTGGGCTATCGCGGACAGACGCTGGACGAGAAAACCCAGGCGCTGATTACACAGGGAATCCGTGACGCGGAGGAGACCGCCCGGCCCAGAAGTCAAACCAAAGAGTTTCCGCTTTCCTTTGGCCAAGACGGGACAATCCGGCTGGAGGAAACGGAGGTTGTGCTGCCCGGACGGGAGATTGCCGTCCATCTTTCGGGCTGCCGCCGGTGTGTGTTGATGGCGGCTACGCTGGGCGCCGCAATAGACAGCCGGATCCGAACCTTACAGACGGCGGATCTGACCCGGGCGCTGATTTTGGACGCGGTTGCCTCTGTGCTGGTCGAAGGAGTATGCAACGCTCTTGAACTGGAGCTAAGAACAAAAATAGAAGGGGAGGGGCACGCCCTCTCCGGTCGGTTCAGCCCGGGCTACGGTGATTTTCCGCTGTCTTTTCAGCCGAAGCTTCTCGCTCTGCTCGACAGCGGCCGCCGGATGGGACTCTATTGCAGCGAGGCCTTTCTCATGACGCCGGGGAAATCGGTCACCGCGATTTTAGGGATTCAGGAAGGAAAAGAAGGCTGCGCAACCCCGGAGAAAAAGGGTTGCGGACAATGCGGGCGGCGGGAGGACTGTGCCTATCGTAAGGAGGAAAAAATAGTATGACCATCATGGAATACATAGAAAAAAACCACCTGCTCTTTGACGGAGGGATGGGGACAATGCTACAAAACGCCGGGCTGTCCGCCGGACAGCTGCCGGAGCTTTTGAACCTAAGCCACCCGGAGCTGATCACAGACATCCACCGGCAATATGTCGAGGCCGGATCCCAGGTGGTCACCACCTGCACCTTCGGCGCGAGCGCCCTGAAGCTCGCGGACAGCGGCCAGACGCCGGAAAGCGTAATTCGGGCCGCCGTAGAAAATGCGAAGGCGTCCGGCGCGCGCTGGGTCGCGTTGGGTCTGGGGCCGCTGGGGCAGCTCTTGGAACCGGTCGGTACCCTTTCCTTCGAGGCGGCCTATGAACTGTATGTACAGCAGATAAAAGCGGGCCGGGAGGCCGGCGCGGATCTGGTTATCATCGAAACCCTTTCCGACCTATATGAGGCGAAGGCGGCGGTTCTCGCCGCGAAGGAACAGTCCGATCTGCCGGTTTTCTGCTCCATGACCTTTGAGGCCGACGGACGCACCTTTCTTGGAAGTGACGCGGTCACGGCGGTTCTGACCCTCCAAGGGCTGGGCGTGGACGCGCTGGGCGTCAATTGCTCTCTGGGGCCAAAGGAGCTTGCCCCTGTAGTGGAAACCATGCTGCGCTATGCGAAGGTGCCGGTCATTTTGCAGGCCAACGCGGGTCTGCCGCGAGAGGAAAACGGCGCAATTGTCTACGACATTCCCGAGGACGCCTACACCGAAGCGGTGATGAAGCT
>JGI994J12354_10005275_pt1 | contig 11191 bp, 9 predicted proteins | sample IntmicLarv3ML3BL_FD_12354 | JGI IMG/M metagenome (IMG submission 12354) | reverse complement strand
GCGGCATACATCGGTTTGTAAAACCGGAAATTGCCGTCTTCTTTTTTTCTTTTTTTGCTGACGTTTGGTTTCTTATTTTTGGCTTCTTTTTTGCTTTTCCGATTTTTATGAGAGAACATAAAAAAAATAATGCAGCTGAAATTGCTATATTATTTTTTCCAAAACTCTTTCGTAAACAGCAGAATGACGGTATAAAGTTCAAGTCTGCCGACCCACATATTGATAATCATGATAAGACGAGCAAAGGCGGGGAAGTCGGCAAAATGCTCAAAGGGACTGAAAAAACCAAAGACGGGACCGATATTTCCGAGCGTTCCAATGGATGCCGTTACCGCCGTCACAATATCTAACTCCGTAATTCCGAGAAGAACGGTGCTGATGACAAAAATCAGGAAATAGAGAATCATAAATGAAATTGTTGAATTGACGACTTCTTCATTGAGGCTTTTCCCATTATATTTTATCGGTTTGACGGCATTCGGATGCATAAATTTAAAAATATCGCGGCGAGCGTGACGCAGCAGAATAATCCAGCGGACGAATGTCGGACCGCCGGACGTCGAACCGGAGCAGCCGCCCGTAAACATTGCCAAAAGTAAAAGGATTTTAGCAGCATCGCTCCATATGTTATAATCAACAATCACAAATCCCGTTGTCGTCATAAGACTGCTGACCTGGAAAAAAGAATAGCGAGCAGCCGTCAGAATATCATAATTCATATCACGGATTAAAACGGCGGCCAGAACGGATGAAATGATTAAGAAAAAGAAAATGTAAGTTTTGAACTCTTCATCTTTTGTCAGAGAACGGATTCCGCGCGTCGCCGCTTTGTAAATTAAAGAGAAATTGGTTCCCGCAATCAGCATGAAAACGATGATAACGATTTCAACGGAAGAACTCAATATCGGCAATATGCTATCATTATAAGGTGCAAATCCGCCGCTTGACATTGTGGAAAGCGCAAAAACAACCGAATCAAACACAGGAATTCGAAGAATAAATAAAATGACCGCCAGCAAAACAGTCGCACCGATATAAAAATACCACAAAATTTGCGCCGTGCTGTTGATTTTGGGCCGAATTTTTCCTTCAGTCGGTCCCGAAAATTCGGTTTTGTAAAGCTGACGGCCCCTGATATTGACTTTCGGAATAACCGCCAAAAACAATGCGACGACTCCGAGACCGCCAAGCCATTGCGTTAAGCTTCTCCAAAAAATCAAACTTTTCGGACAAACATCCAAATTCGAAAAAACGGTTGTGCCTGTTGTTGTGACACCGGACATTCCTTCAAAAAAAGCATCCAGCGGAGATAAACCGGAAAACAGGAAAGGAAGACCGCAAAATAAAGCGCTGAAAAGCCAGCTGACAGCAACGATTGCATAGCTTTCGCGGACCGTCCACTCATCCTCTTTATCTTTCGTCAGATATCCGAAAATCAATCCGGCCGACCCTGCAATGATGATTGAAAAGATGAACGGAAAAACAGGCTCATTATAATAAAACGCCAATGACAGCGGAATAAGCTGAACAAGCGCCAGCAAAAATAAAATTTTGCCGACAATTGAGAAAATATTTTTTAAACTCATTCCTTTTGCATAAGTGATACACGTCCGAAAAACAGCCTGCCGTCCTTATTTAAACAGCTTATTTAATTTAGAATAAGCCTCCGGCTTTGAAAAAATGATAACGCTGTCGTCCGGAAGAATAACAGAATTGCCGTTGGGAATAATCTGCGCATCGCCGCGGACAATCATGCTGACAAGAGCATCGTTCGGAAAATCCAAATCTTTTAAAGGTATTCCGACAATCTTGGATTTTTCCGTTGCGAGATATTCCAAGATTTCAGATCCCGCATGAGGAAGCGCCCTTAAAGATTCAATACTTGTGCTGAGCGTTAAACGCAAAACTTCGTTGATTGTAACATTTCGTGCGCTGAGAGCGATGTCAACGCCGACCATTTCAAAAACGGGAACATAATCGGGATGTGTCGTCCTTGCAATTATTTTTTTTGCGCCGAAATGCTTTGCGACCAGACTGCATAACAGATTTGTTTCATCGCTGGTCGTAACGGCAACCACGATGTCAGAATATCCGGCGCCTTCTTCTCGGAGAAGATCAATATCGTTCGCATCCCCGTGAAGAATAAGAGAATTCGGAAGCAGATCAACAATTTCCAAACAGCGGTCTTCGTTCTGTTCGATAATTTTTAAATCGATTGTCGGGTCTTTATCAAGCAGTCCCGCAAGATAAAAACCAACGTCTCCGCACCCGATTAAAAGAATTTTTTTGCGTTTTTTGCCGGATTCTTCGGATTTGGGAGAGAACAGAGATTCGACAGAGTCGACATCTTCAGACCGGCAAATAATAAAAACATGATCATTCGGCATTAAAAAGCTGTTGCCGTTTGGAATGATGACATCGTTTTGACGGAGAATCGCGCTGACCGTACAGCATTGATTCAAATGAAGATCTTTGAAGGGTTTGCCGATTAAACTGTTTTCTTCGGAAATAATAAACTCAATCATGTCGACTTTCCCGTCTGCAAAAACTTCGACGTTGACGGCGCCGCGGATGGAAAGCAATTCGGAAATTTCAGATGCCAAGGATAATTCGGGGCAAACCATAACATCGACGCCGATTTCGGGTTTTGGAGAAACCGGCTTTTTGATATAATCGGGATGACTGACGCGGGCAATCGTTTTAGATTTGCCGCCGGAGATTGTTTTTGCCGCAAGGCAGGATAAAATATTAATTTCATCGTGATTGGAAACCGCAACGAACAAGTCAAATCCGGCTAATTCTTTTATAAGGTCGGCGTTGGCGCCGTTTCCGACAATGGCCTGAACATCCAATTCATTCGCGCGGGCGACGCGGTCTGCATCTCTATCAATAACAATCACATCATTTTTATCCGACATGACTTTGGCAATGTTATAGCCGACTTCGCCGGCACCGATGACAATAACTTTCATAAAAACCCGCACCTAATAAGGTAAAAAGAATGTGTTAATATATATAATTTTAAACCCTTATTCAGAATACAAATCAAAGCCGAAGAAAGTATTTTCCGAAAAGATGAATCGGAATAAACGAATCGGATCCGGTTTGAACAAAAAAAAGAGTTGACTTTATTGACTGAAAAAGATATTTCCCTTATTGTTTCCGATTTGACCAACGGCGGTTTTTCATATATTGAAAAAAAAATTGAAGATTGCCGAAATTGCGGACTACACGAAACCGTCACCAATAAAGTGATTTCAAAAGGATCAAAAACTCCGAAAGTTGTGTTTATCGGCGAAGCGCCCGGAAAAAACGAAGATGAAACCGGCATTCCTTTTTGCGGACGTGCCGGAAAACTGCTGGATAAATTCATCGCGTATATGGAATTAAAAGAAGACGAATGGGCTGTCATAAATACGATTAAATGCCGCCCGCCGGCGAACCGAACGCCGACAAAAAAAGAAATAGAGATATGCCGTCCCTTTCTTTCGGCGCAGCTGGCTTTAATGAATCCGAAAATCATCATTCTTCTCGGGAATACCGCCGAAAAAGCATATGGCGAATCATTAAANTGGGGAGAAGCGAAATTAAACGAAGACGGAAGCTATGTCGTCAAAATATTTCATCCGGCGGCGCTTATCTACCAAAGATCNCGGGAAGCCGAACAATACGGATATTTGGACAAATACCGATATTTATGGAAATAAATTAAAAATAAAAAAAGGTTGCCGCAAATTAAAAATTGCCGCAAATAAAAAAAAGAATTGCTGCAAACGGCAGCAACTTTCATAATTTGTTTTTTTGAAAAATCAATTGTTTGAAATCAAATTATTCGGAGCCGTCAAGAATGGCATGCAATCCGATAATTGTTTTTTCAAGGTCTTTGGCGGGAAGAGAGTAAAGCAATTCCCCGTCTGTGATTTTTGTATAAGCGCGGCTGCCGCTGCATCCGATTGTCAGATTCGGCCTGCCGTTTAAAATAACGTGGGCAACCGCATCGGAGCAGACACTCTGTTTTCCTGAAAAAGCAGCTTCGATTCGGCCGCCGTTAATAAACTCATACCCTTGCGTCAAAAGCATCGCTTGCTTCGGATTGCAGATGAAAATAACAACGTCGGGATCAAAGGTTGCGTTTTCAAGAGGCGCATACAAAACAACCGAGTTGGAATGCGGCTCTAAAAATGTGATTTGATCGACGGTTTTTTTGGCGGCTTCAACGGTTTCAAAGTGATGAAGACTGTCGCAATAGAATTGACCGCTTCGGACTTTATCGGAGAGCTGCGTTAAGCCGAGCGCTGCCGCTCCGCCTTTACACTGCTGCTCTTCTAATGTTGTGTAAAACATTTCGCCCGTTCGGCGGACATGATCCGTAATTTGGCAGTGCCGAAGCTGGCGGTCAAGTTTTTGATGCCCGCCGATAACGTCATTTTCTCGGCCGGCCGGAATTAGCTTTACGGCGACGGGAGAGCCGTCCATTTGCAGAAGAGATTTAAACTCGCTGCCGAAGAGATTTGTTTTTTCAGTATTCATAATAGTCCCTCTCAGAATAAATTATACAAATGAAATTTTATCCCAATATATAATAATGTTTCCTAATAGCAAACAAAAATAATAAGATTGTAAACCTTGGAATTGTCATCATTTGTTTAGATATGGTTGACATATATAAGAGAAGAGATACAAACAGCAAAAAATAAAAACGAGAGGGAGAGACAAAACAAAATAAAAAATAAAAATAAAAATGCATACAGAGAAGGCGATATTAAATTCGGAATGGAAAAAATGAACCATAATATATATAAGGGGGTAAGTTTTTGTAATGATTTACGGAACCTGCGGTTGATAGATTTGAAAAAAAACACAAAATTTTAATGATAAATCATAAACATTTTTGTGACGGAACAAAGTTGTAAACGAGTATTCCAAAAAATGATAGAGGAATCAAATTTTTCAAAATTGAAATTTCAATACTGCAAAAAAATTTGACAGAATCAAAAAAGAACAGGTTCTGACTGTAAAAAACGATTAAATCAGAGAGAGGATTTTTTATCCCGGAATTTTCGGGAATTAAAAGGTGATTGAATGAGTAAAACAGTAGAAATTAAACCGACAACTCGGCACGAGGGACACACCAATTTGGTCCTAACCGTCGACGATGAGGGAATCGTCGAGTCCGGTGCCTACCATAGCGTAACACCTGTAAGAGGATTTGAGAAATTTTTGACGGGAAAAATCGCGGAATTCGCGCCGATTGCCGTTTCACGCTTTTGCGGAATTTGTCCGACATCTCACTCCATTTCGTCCGTTGAAGCGATTGAACGGGCTTGTAACATTGAACCGACCAAAGACGGATTAATATTAAGAGAGTTGACAGCAATCGGAAACAAAATGCACTCTCACCCGCTTCATCAATTTTTGATTTCTCCTGATTTTGTTCCGGAAAAAGACAAAGCTGAAGTCATTACAAGAATTCAGCAAATGAGAAAGGATGGGCAGTATTTCGTAGATACAATCGGCGGCGAAGCAATTCACCCCCCCAACGTCAAAATCGGCGGTATGGCAAAAAACATTACGCCGGAGGCAAAAAACAAATTAATCGCACGCGCAAAGCACTATTTAGAATTGGCTGAAGTTCAGTGCGACTATATGATGAATCTTTTCAACGAAGGAAAACTCGCTGACGGAACGAAAATCCCTGAAAAACTCGGTTATCACGATTTCCCGCTTTTAGCCACCAGTTTAACTTACGGCGACATTACCAAATATGATTATTCACAAACCGTCGAGGTTTCTCCGTTTGAGGAATATCCCAAAGAAGTCGCCCTTCAAGCCTGTACGAATATTCCGAAATACAAGGGCAGCCTTGTTGAAGTCGGTCCCCGCGCCCGCATGGTCACCTTTGAAGGATTTAAAGAAACAAAAGGCGCCATGGGAATCCACAAAGCCCGCGCTTTGGAAATGGCGCACTACGCAAAAAGAGCATTGGACCTTCTGGACCAGCTGAACACAAGCGGCGCACCGTATGCAACCGATCCGATCGTCGGAAACGGCGAGCAGGTCGGCGTCGGAGCGATTGAAGCGGCAAGAGGACACAATGTTCACGCGGCCGTTATTGGAAAGGACGGCAGAATTGTCGACTACCGCGCAATCGTCGCAACGACTTGGAACATTCCGTTAATCGGACACGCAACAATCGGCGAGCACTACAAATTTGCCGAACATGTCGTCCGCGCTTACGACCCCTGTGTCTCCTGCGCAACGCATATGATTGCCAAAGATTATGACGGAAAAGTTGTCGGAGAGAAAATATTCCAGTGAGCCTCATGCTTTTATTCGAAAAAAGCAGACAGAAAACAAATGACATTCGGGTGCGTTGAAAAATATGGCTGAATATCTTGAAAAAGAAATACTGATTCTCGGCTGCGGAAATATTCTGCTGGCCGACGACGGATTCGGCTCTGCCGTTGTTCAAAAACTCAACGAAATGAAAGAAACGCATGCGGAACTGAATTCGGAGAAAATCGGAATTATCGATGCCGGAACGGGAGCATCCCACTTTATCCTGTCGTTAATTGATGACGAAACGCCTTTGAAAAAAATAATCATTGCGGATATCATTGATTACGGCTTAAACCCGGGAGAGCTGACCAAACTGTACATGGAAGATCTGCCGAAAATTCCGAAATATTATATTGACGCCCATGACATGCCCCTTGCGGGAATGTTAGCGGATGCCTGCGAAAAATACGGTATTGATGTCACCGTAATCGGCTGCCAGTATAAGTATATGTCCGCGCCGGACGTTTGTTTTGAACTTTCCGAAGAAGTGGAAGCTTCTGTCGGGAAAGCTGCTGAAATGGTTATCGAGGAATTAAAATTAAAATAAGTCATGCCGGGATTTGAAAAAGGCTTGACGAAGAAATGATTTAGAAAGGTGATAAATTTGGTAAAAATCTCACATGTCCACATGAGCGGATGTACGGGCTGCCTGATTTCATTTGCAGACACGTATGAAAAACTGCTTGACATATTAGGTGCAGTGGACCTTGTTTATGCGATTACGCTGGCAGACGCAGTAACAAAAGTAACGGAAACGGAGGACAAAATCGTCATTGAACGCGTCTATCCGGATGAAGTAGATATCGCGTTGGTGGAAGGCAGCGTTTGTTTGGATGACCACCATGCTGTTGAATTAATCAAAGAAGTTCGAGCGAAAACAAAGTTAGTTGTCGCGCTCGGCTCCTGTGCCGCAACCGGCGGTGTGACAAGACTCGGACGCGGCGGTCAGGACCCGCAGCCGACACACACCTCATTCGTTCCGATTGCGGAAGTTATTAAAACCGACTTTGCAATGCCCGGATGCCCGCCGTCAACGGATGCCATTGTGAAATTCTTGATGGCCGCTTTGGAAGGCGACATGGATTATTTGGAACCGTATGCGGAATTTGTCAAATACACAGATGCCAGCGGTGAAAACTTAATCAAGCAAGTCATCAGCCAGGGATTATGCATGGGATGCGGAACATGTTCGGCCGCCTGCCAGATGCGCGCTGTTGAAATGTTTGACGGCAAGCCGGATATCCGAATGGAAATGTGCATTAACTGCGGTTCATGCGTTATGCAGTGCCCGAGAATACGAATGCCTAAAGCGAAAGGAATTATGGGGGTGTAAGCAATGTTAAAACCGATTGGAGAATACATTACAATGATTTCTGCGCGTTCAACGGATGCCGAAATTTTAAAAAGATCTCAGGACGGCGGAATTGTAACAGCCGCATACATTTACGGCCTTGAGAACGGTCTTTTGGACGGCGCCATTGTTGCCGACACAACCGAAGGATTCAAACCGATGCCGAAAATCGCAACAACCCGAGAAGGCGTTTTGTCTGCCCGCGGAACAAAATATTCCGTGAGCCCGAACATGTCTATCGTGAAAAACGCAGTTAAGGAATATGCTCTTGAAAAAGTCGGCTTTGTCGGAACGCCGTGCCAAATTATTGCGATGCGCAAAATGATGCAGTATCCGGCCGCATTCCGCCAGACAGCGGAAAACATTGGCATTGTGATTGGTATTTTCTGTATGGAAAACTTCCCCTACAACGCCATGAAAACGCTGATTGAGCAGTATGCGCACATCAAAATGGAAGATGTTTTGAAAACGGACATCGGAAAAGGAAAGCTTTTCGTCTATTCAAAGGACGGAAGCGAACCGATTGCGATTCCAATTAAAGAAACGCTGCCGTTTGAACAGAAATCCTGCCATGTCTGCATGGATTACACCTCAGAATACGCCGATTTCTCAACCGGATCTGTCGGTTCCCCCGATGGCTGGAGCACGGTTATCATCAGAACTCAAAAAGGCAAAGACTACATTGACAAGATGATTGCCGCCGGAAAATTGGAAACAAAACCGGTCGACATGGAAGGAAAAGTCGGATACCCGATGCTTGAAAAGCTTTCCGTTGACAAGAAGACGAAAAACGCCAAAGAAATCGAGCACCGCATTGAAATGGGACTTCCGGTTCCGTATTAATGCAAACGGTTGTTCGAGGTTCTAATTCGGAAATACGAGATATAACTAAAAAAGGACAGAAATTCTGTCCTTCTTTTTTCATTTTAAATTTCATCTTAGATTGTTTATAAACTAATTTTATGAGTCGATATTCGTACTGCATAAAATTATTTATAAATAGCCAAATCTAAACTAAATATATTTAAACAACCAAACAATACCATTTATTACATATTTTTGCGTAATTCTTAAAGCAGAAATGAGTCAAATTGAATATTTAAAAACAAACGCAGTATAAAACGATAGGAGACGAGACATGGCAAATTTTTCAAAATATTTAGGAAAAGACGAGCGGGTCCTCAATTCAATTGACATGAAGGATGAAAATGTTTGGGCCAATAACAATGCGGTCGCTTCAGAGTACAAAAGCTGGTCGACTTTGGTTGTTACCAACAAACGTTTTTTTTCGATAAGTCGAAGAAAATTAAGTATGAGAGAAGTACGTTTGGAAGATATTGTTTCAACCGGATGGATATACCGCCCGCAATGGGGAAAAATATTATGGGGAATTATTTTTTTAATTGCATCACTGTTGGTCTACATTAATATTAACGCTATCGGATATTATGTGTCGCAGTACGGAGCAATATATTTAGGAACCCACACCGATGCGGGCGTTGTTGAAATGCTGACGCAATGGGCATTTTACGGCTCAATAATTCTTGCGATTTTATCTATTATCTGCTTCCTCTCTTACTTTTTGCTGAAAAGAACAACATTAAGAATGACAACCAAAGACGGAAGAGAATATATGTTTCTGCTTCGCGGCAGACGCCGTCAAATTGATGATTTCCGTATGACGGTTCAAGACGCAAAGGATTTGTACTTGGAAGAAACGGAGAACCGTTACTTCGACAAGATGAGATCAGTTTTGTTTGATCAATCCAATTATGAATATGCATTAAATAATTCAAAACCGGTCGGTATTGAGGCAAAAGAGCCGCCGAAATTGGCAAAAGACGAGTACATGCTTTGGGAAAGAAAAAATGCTCAAATCGGCGAAAGTGAAACAAAAATGCTTGCGGAAACGACAATGCTGTTAAATGATGACGGAACGCTTCAGCTCAGCACAGACAGCGCATATCAGTTAACGGCCGACAGATCATATTTATTGGGAAGCGGCGGCAATGCGGAAGAAGGAGATGACGGTTTGAAATCTTCGGAAATTTCCGCGGGCGGTTCATTGGTTGAGAAAGCTTCGGATTTGTTTAACCAAATGGGATTCGAAGTTTCGGAGATTAATGCAGAGGATGCCGACCTCCTTTTATTCAAAGATCAATTGCGCTATGTCGTTTTAGTCGATAAAACCAACGAATCCGTGATTACGCAAAGCCAAATCGAAAAAACAATTCAGTCCAAAAACCGTTACAAAACGGATTTCGGTTTACTTATATCCGGCGGCGACCTTTCCAAAGAAATTCAGGAATACGCCAACGGCAACAATATAAAAATAATTTACATCAGAAAAGCGGAATAACTGTTTCCGTTTTTCATTTTTTTGTTTTTCATTTTTTTGTTTTTCATTTTTCTTGTTTTTCATTTTTTATTTCTAACCGCACAGTCCCTATTTTTGGATCATATCAGGCTCAGATTTGTCTTTTTTAACGAAAGTACCCATTCGTCAGACTTTTATATGTTATGAAATATCTTTGTAAACGTAATACGAAATTCGATGAAATTTCAGATTCATAATAACACGGATCCGTTCATTTATTTTCGCATTTAATTTAATTTTAATTACGGTCTGCTTAGACAGGTGAAATTTAATGGCAAATAGATTTATTTCATTTATTATTGCTGCCGCACTTTTGTTATTATTAGTCGGCACGGCGTCTGCCCATTACGTTGCAATTTTCCCGGCAAATTCACAACCCGAATCAATCAATGTGACTGCTGAGAATTATTATTTCAACGTCGGTGAATCAACAAATCTTTATTTATATGTCGTCCACCCTCCGGATGCATATTTCACGGAAACGGGAGAGAACGGACCGAATTTGGATATCGGCATGAATCTCATTGCGCCCGACGGAACCGTTCAGAAAATTCAAGCCCAGCGTGCTGCGTATAATGTGACGTATGACACAGGCGAGAGAATTGTGACTGTCAGATGGTATGTCGGCAGTGTCACCTTGAATCAGGAAGGCGTTTATTATGTTCAGGGATATCAAAAAGGATTTAAAGAAGGAACGATGACGCGTGAGAGATACACATTCTGTCCGATATATGTCGGCAACAGCTCAACCGGCTGGGACAATGTCAAAAAATACGGACATGAACTCGGCGCACCCGTAACAGTTTACGCGGCATCGAATCCCAAAGACATTAAAGAAGCATCTTCAATGTCATTTGTTCTTGACGGTGACTTGAATTGGTTCTTAAACGAAGCTGAAGATCCGGCACCGCTCCACAACCCGCTTCCGATTCGTGCGGAACAATACGCAAATCCGTATGAAATCAAAAGCAACGGGCCGGGTGAAGGAATTTATGAACACGTCAATTCAAACATGACAAAATTATTCACATTCAATGACGACGGCGTTTGGTTTATCATTGCCTTAAATCAAGAATTGGATGAAGACAGAGACAACTACCAAACTGTGTATATGATCCCTGTTT
>JGI994J12354_10005274_pt1 | contig 11192 bp, 8 predicted proteins | sample IntmicLarv3ML3BL_FD_12354 | JGI IMG/M metagenome (IMG submission 12354) | reverse complement strand
TATATGATATATTGTTTATACAAATAGCAACCGTCCAAAGATGGTAGCCTAGGTAATGTTTATTGTCCTATTGGACAACGCCTATCCTGGACCAACAGGGTAGGCTATTTTTTTCGCTTGTCTATATAGGCAAGCAGTGCGATAATTACGGTTGCAAGTAGGAGTAAATCCTGCCATGTCACATAATTCATCAGCTCCACCTCCCTTCTTTTCAGAATTGGGAGGCTACCACCCTGTACGATTGCTTTTATTAGTATATCATATGTTTTTCTATCGAGCAATCAATGGAGTTTTATATTATTATTGCCGTTGCTATAATCATGACGAAAGAGGTGATGTATTTGTTCGATATTAAAGAAGAACTAAAAAAGCTCCCAGCCAGTTCAGGTGTCTATATCATGCATGATGATAAAGATGCTATTATTTACGTGGGAAAAGCAATTAGCTTGAAAAATAGAGTTCGTCAATATTTTCAAAGCAGTCGAAATAAGGGACCTAAAATCGAACAGATGGTTTCACGAATTGTTTGTTTTGAATATATTATTACCGATTCAGAATTAGAGGCTTTGGTTTTAGAGTGTAATTTAATTAAGGAACATCGTCCCCGTTATAATACCATGCTGACTGACGATAAGACATATCCGTTTATCAAGGTAACAGTAGCAGAGGATTATCCAAGGGTTCTGTTTTCTAGGACAATGAAAAAGGATAAAAATAAATATTATGGGCCATATACCAGTGCAGGAGCAGTCAAGGATACGATTGAATTGATTCGTAAGCTTTATAAGATCCGCAGCTGTAATCGGCGTTTGCCAAGAGATATTGGAAATGAAAGACCGTGTTTGAATTATCACATTAAACAATGTGAGGCACCCTGTCAGGAGTATATTAGTAAAGAGAAATACCAAGAGTCAGTAAATGAGGCGATCGGTTTCCTAAATGGGAACTATGCACCAGTGATTCACAAGCTGACAGACCAAATGGAGGCGGCCTCAGAACGCATGGATTTTGAAGCGGCAATCGAAACACGGGAACTATTAAAAAGTGTTCAAAAAATCGCACAAAAACAAAAGGTGACAAACAGTGATGGAGAGGATAAGGATATCATTGCCTTGGCGGTTGCCGAGACAGATGCAGTGGTACAGATGTTTTTTATCCGTGAGGGACGCTTAATAGGCAGAGACCATTTTTACCTGCGAGTTGCCCCGCATGATACAAAGAGTGAAATCATTTCAAGCTTTATCAAGCAATTTTATACGGGGACACCTTTTATTCCAAGGGAAGTGACATTACCAGAGGAAATCGAAGATGGGTCAGTGATTGAAGAATGGTTAGGAAAGAAACGAGAGGGTCGTGTTTATATCAGAGTTCCTAAAAAGGGTTCTAAAGAAAAACTGGTGGAACTAGCAAGGCGTAATGCAGAGATGGTCTTGAGCCAAGATAAGGATAGAATCAAGCGTGAAGAGGGAAGAACTATTGGGGCTATGCGTGAGATTGCAAAGCTGCTTGATTTGGAAAATATTTCCCGAGTAGAGGCCTTTGATATCTCGAATATTAGCGGATTTGAGACAGTTGGTTCGATGGTTGTTTATGAGCGAGGAAAGCCAAAACGCAGTGATTATCGTAAATTTAAAATAAAGTCAGTAAAAGGACCAGATGATTATGCAAGTATGGAAGAAGTCTTGACGAGAAGATTTTTGCACGGCATTGAAGAGCAGAAAGAACTAGAAAAAAAGGTGATTGCCAAGCAATTTGGCAGCTTTAGTGTTTTTCCAGACTTAGTTATGATGGACGGTGGTAAAGGACAGGTAAATGTGGCACTGCGGGTAATGGAACGTGTTGGACTGCAGATTCCTGTTTGTGGTATGGTCAAAGATGATAATCACCGCACAAGAGGTTTATACTTTAATAATGAAGAAATTCCAATGAATAAATCCTCAGAGGGATTTAGGTTAATCACACGTATTCAAGATGAAGCACATCGTTTTGCCATTGAATATCACAGATCCTTGCGAAGTAAGGGGCAAGTACATTCAATCCTTGATGATATTACGGGCATTGGGGCAGCTAGGAGAAAATCGCTTATGCGTACCTTTAAATCATTAGAGGCCATCAAGGCGGCAACGATAGAAGAGTTGGCGGCGGCACCAGCAATGAATACGGCGAGTGCTAAAAAAGTATATGAGTTCTTTCATTAGAATACTAGCTGATAGATGAAGAATGTGATAGAATGAGGGAAACGACATAATAAGCACATAAGGAGAGCAGATTATGAACAGTAATAATAGTGTGGCATTAACAAGGATTGTAGAAGCAATGGGATTAGAAAATAATACGCCAGAAATTGATATGTCAGAAATTGAAATCACCTTGCCTGATATTAATCGTCCCGCCCTCCAGCTAACGGGGTATTTTGAGCATTTTGATTCGGAACGAGTGCAGGTGATTGGCTATGTGGAATATACTTATTTGGAGCATTTATCAAGAGAACAAAAGATAAAGGTTTATAACCAGTTTTTGGAAAGTCATATCCCTTGTGTAATTTATACATCAAAAACGGAACCCGATGCCGATATGTTAGAATTAGCGAAGAAGCATCAAGTACCGATTTTAGCGAGTAAGCAGGCAACATCGGCGTTTATGGCGGAGCTTATCCGTTGGCTGAATGTTGAACTAGCACCGTCTATTTCGATTCATGGTGTTTTGGTAGATGTTTATGGTGAGGGTGTTCTTATCATGGGTGAAAGTGGAATTGGTAAAAGTGAGGCGGCATTAGAGCTAATCAAACGTGGTCACCGCCTTGTCTCAGATGATGTTGTGGAGCTGCGAAAGGTGAGTGATGTTACACTTATTGGCACAGCACCAGATATTACTAGGCATTTTATTGAGCTACGAGGAATTGGAATTATTGATGTAAAGACTTTATTTGGAGTAGAGAGCGTTAAGGATACACAGGGAATTAATCTAGTCATCAAGCTAGAGGAATGGGATAGAGACCGTGAATATGACCGTTTAGGTTTAGAGGAGGAATATACGGAATTTTTGGGAATTAAGGTCGTATGTCATTCACTGCCTATCAGACCAGGTCGTAATCTAGCAGTTATTGTAGAGTCAGCAGCAGTTAATCACCGTCAAAAGCAGATGGGTTATAATGCGGCACAGGAATTATATAATCGTGTCCAAACCTCATTATCAAAAAAGCGTGATTAATATAGATAGTCTATTATGGAGGAAAAAATGAAAAAGGTTTGTTTTGGAATTGATATTGGTGGAACGTCGATAAAGTGTGGACTCTTTGACGATTCGGGTCAGGTACTAGATAAGTGGGAGTTAAACACTAGAACTGAAGATAAAGGGAAAAATATTATTCCTGATGTAGCCACAGCTATTACAGAAAAGATGGCAGAGAAAGGTTTGTCAAAAGCAGATATTATCGGGGTAGGGGTTGGTATTCCAGGACCAGTTGATGAAGCGGGGAATGTGTTAGAAGCGGTCAATCTATATTGGGATTTTGTGCCTTTAGCAAAGGAATTAGAAGATACTTTAAAGATGCCAGTAAAGGTTGGAAATGACGCAAATGTGGCGGCTCTTGGTGAGATGTGGCAGGGCGGCGGTCGTGGTTATCAGAATGTGGTCATGGTTACACTTGGAACAGGCGTTGGTGGTGGAATTATCATTGGTGGAAAAATGATTAGCGGTACCAATGGAGCCGCAGGCGAGATTGGACATGTCCATGTTGTTGATACCATAGATGAGATTTGCAACTGTGGTAATAAAGGGTGTTTGGAACAGGTAACATCAGCAACAGGAATTGTCTATCTAGCAAACAAGCATTTAGCAAAAAGTGAACAAGAATCCTGTTTGCGAGGTAGTGAAGTATCTGCCAAGGCAGTTTTTGATGCAGTAAAAGCAGGTGATGTATTGGCAATGGAGGTTGCCGAGCAATTTGGAAACTATTTAGGTAATGCCTTAAAAACAATAGCAGTGGTGGTTGACCCAGAAGTTTTTGTTATTGGCGGCGGAGTGTCAAAGGCGGGAGAGATATTGCTTGATTATACTGAAAAGCATTATCGGGATAATATCTTTAGTGCGTGTAAAGACACAAAGTTTTCTCTAGCAGAGCTTGGCAATGATGCAGGAATTTACGGGGCGGCGAAACTGGTTCTTTCTTAATGTCCTAAAATTAATAGAAAAAGAAGCATAGCAATTTTATTTAAAATAGCTGTGCTTCTTTATTTTTGGACTGAATATTCATACTAATACTGCAATCGGCGAGATGCTCATAGTTGATTTCAAGAGCATAATCGACCTTAATGTCAATGATATTAGGTTCCGTATTGACATTGATAGCAGTGGTTGAGATACCGACCAGTAAATTACCCATGGGGGTGTCATAATAAGTCATATTTTTTTTGTTTTTTTCAAAAATCATATTGATATTTGTCAGTCCACGTTTTGAAACTTCCAAATGGTCATCTCCTATTTTAATTAAATTTTTAATGGTTCCATCAAAGCCCTCAAGGACTTCATCATATTTGATATAGTGATTGCCGTTTTTCTCAAAATAGCGGGCAGCAGTAATAATTTCTATGGCTTCGGCTGCTGACTCGTCGGTTTCAGTGCTATTTTCTAAGAATTGCAAACCCTTGATTTTTAATAAAATATCTTTTGTCATTTTAGTATTCCTCAATATTAATTTGATTTGTCATATCAACCTCTGATGGCAAAATGGAATTAGCGACCTTTTGGAAATTTTCAGCCAAGTCACTGACATAGAATCGCTGCTGCTGATGTTCGGTTGCTCTATTTTGGTTATTAAGGTTGTATTTATTTAAAAGTGATTTAAGCTCTAATGCTGTTTCATAAGCAGGATTGACAAGGGTAATCTCCTCACCCACAATGTTTTGAATTGTAGAGCGAAGTAGTGGGTAATGCGTACAGCCGAGGATAAGGGTATCAATCTCTTGCTTTATTAGCTCTTCAAGATAACGGGCAGCAACTGTAATGGTGACGGGGTCTTTTTGCCAACCCTCTTCCACAAGGGGAACAAATAGCGGACATGCCTTACCGAGAACTTGATAGTCAGGGTTTTGACCATTAATAAATTGCTTATAGATACCTGAACGAATGGTAGCCTCAGTAGCAATAACACCAATTTTTCCATTGCGAGTGGTTTGACAAGCAACCCTTGCCCCTGGTTTAATTACCCCAATAATAGGGAGGTCGATTTCCTTTTTGATATCTTCTAAGGCATAAGCACTGGCGGTATTGCAAGCAACAACGATTGCTTTTACATGTTGTGTTTGCAAAAATCGAATAATCTGCCGTGAGTATTTTAAAATGGTATTTTTGGATTTACTGCCATAGGGAACCCTTGCCGTATCGCCAAAGTACACAAGATCTTCATTAGGAAGATTACGCATAATTTCCCTAGCTACAGTCAAGCCGCCAACACCAGAATCAAAGATACCAATGGGGGCATTACATTTATCATTCATCTTTTTCTCATTTCCGCCATCTAGGGCATTTAATTAGGAAATTACAGCTACAAAGCAAAAATGCTCCGCAGGAACGCACCTCGTGCGACCACCTCGGGCGGAGAATTTCGCTAGCGAAATTCTTTCTTGGTAAAAATATGCGGCATTCCATCAATCATAGAAAAATATACTTCATTACACTTATTATAAGTGATGAGACCATTGGTAGCTTCGGTTAGGGTTTCCTTTACTTCCATTAACTGTGCTAAGGGAACGAGGATTTCCAAGCAAACACTAGCTGCATATTCGGAATGAGTGATAGCAAGTCCTCTTTGTCCAAGTAAATATTGAATCTTTCCTACGCCATGGTAATCGGTTGTCATTTCAAGTAGATGTCCATGTTGCTTGAGAATGATGGTGCTGTTTTTAAGTCCCGCTTGTGTTGCCTTGGAGTAAGCACGAACCAAACCGCCAGTGCCAAGGAGGGTGCCGCCAAAATATCTAGTCACCACCACAACAGTATTGTGAATACCTTCACCCAAAAGGACATCTAGCATCGGGCGTCCAGCAGTTCCGCTAGGCTCGCCATCATCACTGCAGCGTTGCAGCTCGTGATTTTCACCAATAACAAAGGCAAAGCAGTTATGATTAGCATCACTATATTCTTTTTTGATGGAAGCGATAAAAGCAAGTGCTTCGGTTTCTGAATTGGCTATCGAGACAGTAGCAATAAAGCGTGATTTTTTCTCAATAAGTTCACTCCTGCCACCTTGCCAAGTGATTTTGTATTCGCTCATAAACACCTCTCATTTCTAGTTATATTATAAAGCAGGACAGTGAATTGTGCAATCCACTTTTCTTTGGTCACCAGTGGATAGCCTTTTAATGCTTGATTCAATGTTTGATTTTAATTTTAAGAGTGTATGAATTACAATTTCGTGATATAATTGTAAAAAGCGTATTTTGGTGTAGGAATGGAGGGAGGTCAAAATTGAATGTTTTGCGAGACAAGTTTAAAGAAGTTATATCTGCGGTACTGCCCGTAGTCGTTATTGTTATTATCTTAAATTTCACGCTGGCACCATTGCCAGGGTTACTCTTAATTCAATTTATCATCGGAGCGGCAGCGATTGTGCTGGGGCTATCTATTTTACTATTTGGGATTGAAATAGGTGTACTACCATTTGGAAATCAGATGGGGGCATTGTTTCTAAAATCAAATAGCACAAAATATGTTGTTATTGTGGGTTTCTTGCTAGGATTTTTTGTAAATGTTGCAGAGCCTGATTTGCAAGTATTAGCGCAACAGGTATCTTCGGTTATGGGAGGATATATTCCAATGCATGTTATCCTGCTTGCGGTTTCGCTTGGGACGGGAATTATGCTATCTTTTGGAATCTTAAGAATTGTCAAGAATATGCCCTTACATATTACTTTTCTTGTTATATATGGATTCATATTCGTGCTGGCAATTTTCGCATCTTCGGATATGTTAGCAATCGGATTTGATGCCTCGGGAGCGACCACAGGTGCATTGACGGTACCGCTTGTTTTAGCGCTTTCGGTTGGTGTGGCCTCAATGAAAAGAGATAGCAAATCTTCGGAAGAAGATAGTTTTGGATTGGTAGGAATTATGTCCACAGGGGCAATTTTGGGAGTCTTAATTCTCAATCTCTTTGTGAAAACAGATAGCGTGCAGGGAACACTCACGATGCATAGCGTGGATACAGAATCACCATTTGGACCATTTATTGCGGAGCTTCCAAGTATTGCATGGGAATCCTTTGTGGCATTGCTGCCGTTGGTATTACTTTTTATCATTTTCCAAAAGATGAAATTTCGTTTGAATAGGCATATGTTTATCAAGATACTTATTGGCTTTACATACACCTATATCGGTTTGGTTATCTTTCTAGTCGGTGCGAATGCAGGTTTTATGAATGTTGGGAATGAGATTGGACAGCAGCTTGCGGCACATGATAACAAAGCAATTATTGTTATTGCAGGATTCATTTTAGGAATGTTCGTTATTTTGACAGAGCCTGCAGTTTATGTTTTGACAGAACAGATAGAGGACGTTACAAGTGGTTATATTAAGCGAAAAACGGTGCTATTTACATTGTCTATCGGTGTTGCATTTGCGGTTGGTCTATCCATGTTACGTATCGTGATACCAGGTATTCAATTATGGCATTATCTTGGTATCGGATTTCTTGTTTCCTTGACCTTAATGTTTTTTGTACCAAAGCTCTTTATTGGCATTGCCTTTGATTCGGGCGGGGTAGCATCTGGGCCAATGACGGCAACCTTTGTTTTGGCTTTTGCACAAGGAGCCTCAAATGCTATCGAACACTCAAATATCCTAACCGATTCTTTTGGCGTGATTTCGATGGTTGCCATGACACCACTTATAGCATTACAGGTATTGGGATTGATTTATAAAATTCAGTCAAAGAAAGATGACAAAAGGGAGGAAGCGTAATGGCAGGATATGATATGTTGTGTTGTGTGGTTAATATGGGTGATGCTTCTAAGTTATTGAAAATCGCTGGCAAATATGGTGTAAGAGGTGGAACGATATCGATTGGAAGAGGAACGGTGCAAAATCGTATTTTAGAATTTTTAAAAATAAATGAGATACGAAAAGAGTTTGTTTCAATGGTAGTAGAGACTGACATTGTGACAGAAGCAATTCAAGGCATTAGTCGGGATATGGGATTTGACAAGCCACATCACGGAATTGCATTTTCGCATAGAGTATCGGAAGTGATAGTGAATTGTAAGGATATGAAAGATACAGATAATGAACATACAGATAATCAGAATATGAAAGTAAAAGAGGTGAAAGAGATTATGTATAATGCTATTTATGTGGTCGTTGAAAAAGGAAAAGCAGAGGACGTAATTGAAGCAGCTACCGAAGCGGGAGCAAGAGGCGGGACGATTTTAAATGCAAGGGGTGCTAGTACACAGGAAATGCAAAAGTTCTTTTCACTGGAAATTGAACCCGAAAAGGAAAAGGTTTTTATTATTACTAAAGCCGACCAAAAAGATGTGATTGTTGAAGCAATCAACCAGCATTTGAAAGAAGCAGAGGAAAGCAATGGCATCATCTATGTATTAGATGTGAATGAAGCCTATGGTTTACATTAGAAGTACATCAAGTTTTAGTAGTTGAAATGGAGGCTTTTGAGTGAAGTTTGATAAAAATAATGTGGTAAAAAAGCAGGACGGTATAGCAGGTGCAAAGGCCAGTAAAAAGATTGGACTTCTTGTTATTAAGACGGTTTTGATATGCTTTGTAGCAGTTATTGTCTTGGGCGGAGCGACAGGGTATGGAATTTTAAGGGGGCTGATTCATAGTGCCCCAGATATTTCGACCCTATCAGTTGCACCCTCAGAGTCAGCAACCTATATTTATGATATGAATAATAATCCGATTCAAAAATTAACAGCGTCAACGGCAAATCGAACCTTGGTGGTCTTGGATCAAATTCCAAAGGATTTACAACATGCGGTGGTGGCGGTTGAAGATGAGCGTTTCCATCAGCATAATGGAATTGATATTCCAGGTATTGGTCGAGCTTTTTTTGTAGGAATTAGAAGTGGTAGTTTTTCAGAGGGTGCTAGTACGATTACACAGCAGCTATTGAAAAATAATGTTTTTACAGATTGGATGCAGGAAACGTCCTTAATTCAAAAGTTTAAGCGAAAATTTCAAGAGCAGTATTTAGCACTTGAGTTAGAAAAGACAATGACAAAGGATCAAGTTCTTGAGGACTATTTGAATACGATTAACTTAGGGGCAGGTGCTTATGGGGTACAGGCAGCAGCACAACGTTATTTTGGTAAGGACGTGTCAGAGCTAAATTTATCGGAAAGTACCGTTATTGCAGGAATCACACAAAATCCAACAAGGTATAATCCGATTATAAATCCAGAGGAAAACGAGGTTCGCCGTGAAAAGGTTTTAAACCATATGCTAGAGCAAGAATATATTACACAGAGTGCATATGAGGAAGCATTGGCAGATGATGTTTATTCACGCATTCAAAAAAGTAGTCAAGAAACGGGAACAATTTCTATCTATACCTATTATACAGACGCTCTGATAGACCAAGTTATAAAGGATTTACAGGTTCAGCAAGGGTATTCGGAGCAGCAGGCATATAAGTTGGTTTATACGGGTGGGTTAAGGATTTTTTCGGCACAAGATGAAGAAATTCAGAAAATTTGTGATGAAGAATTTGCAAATCCTGCAAATTTTCCAGCAGGAACTTTAGTAGAAGTAGATTATGCACTTAGTATTAAGGACGGAACGGGGCAGTTGTCTCATTATAGTACCGAGATGTTAGAAGCCTATATTAAAGAAAGGGACGATTCTTTTAGAGGAATGTTCGTTAATGAGGATTCGGCAAGAGGTGCGGTTGAAGAATATAAGCAATCGGTGATGAACGAAGGAGATATCGTAGAAGCGGAAAGGCTTTATATGATTCCGCAGCCACAGGCATCAGTGGTGATTATGGATCAAGCCACAGGATTTGTCAAAGCGATTGTAGGTGGTCGGGGGACAAAAGAAGCCAGTCTAACCTTGAATCGGGCAACGGATTCAACAAGACAGCCAGGGTCTACATTTAAGCCCATTACCACCTATGCACCAGCGATTGATAAAATGGGTATGACTTTAGCCACCACCTTTGATAATGCAGAGTATGCTTATAAAAATGGTGTTGCAGTAAATAACTGGGATAGTAATAATACCTATACGGGAATGACAACGATTCGTGAAGCAATTGTCCAGTCGATTAATGTTGTTGCGGTAAAGTGCTTGACAGAGATTACCCCAAGGCGGGGTTTTGAATATTCAGAAAAGTTTGGGATTACGACCTTGATTGATGATGAAGCCCAAGATATATTGCAGCCCTTAGCGCTTGGAGGGATTACCAATGGTGTTAAGAATGTTGATTTGGCAGGAGCCTATGCAACATTGGCAAATGACGGAAAGCATAATACACCGAAGTTTTATACTAAAATTGAAGACCAAAAGGGCAATATCATTATTGATAATGAAGAACCAATTAGTACTACGGTAGTGGAAGCGAGTACCGCTTTTCTAATGACAAGTGCAATGCAAGATGTTATTACCCAAGGTACTGGTAGTGCAATTAATTTAGGAGATATGCCAGTTGCAGGTAAAACAGGAACAACATCTGATTACCGTGATATATGGTTTGCAGGATATACGCCATATTATACTTGTTCTATTTGGGCGGGTTATGATAATAATGATGAGTTATCAGGAGATGATATTAATAGAAGTTATCATAAGGTTCTTTGGAATTCGATTATGCAGCGGATTCATAATGGATTGACAGTAAAAGAATTTCGGGAACCCAGCAATATTGAAACAGCGGAGGTATGCAAGAAGTCGGGGGGACTAGCCGTGTCGGGAGTATGTAATCATGACGCCCGTGGGTCACAAGCCTACACGGAATATTTTGTTCTTGGCTCAGTTCCAGTAGCGAAGTGTGATTTACATATTAGTGTGACCGTGTGTAGTGAAACTGGATTAAAGGCATCACCAAGTTGTATAACGGCATACCGAGTTTTTATGAAACAGCCAGAAGATAGTAAGTCTACGACAGAGGATTCACGATATGCACCACCTTGGCAGACCTGTGGGGGGCATAAGGTTTTGGAAGTAGAAGAGCTGGA